>Ga0247816_10001662_pt1 | contig 10847 bp, 7 predicted proteins | sample UWRJL209509C1_FD_179930 | JGI IMG/M metagenome (GOLD analysis project Ga0247816, IMG submission 179930) | Plant litter microbial communities from Arlington Agricultural Research Station in Wisconsin, United States - UWRJ-L209-509C-1 | ecosystem: Environmental > Terrestrial > Plant litter >...
CCGGCAAGTCCCTCGTGGCGGTCGGCGCCCACTTCGCCGCGCTCTCCGCCGGCAAGCGCACCTTCTACACCGCGCCCATCAAGGCCCTGGTGAGCGAGAAGTTTTTCGCCCTGGTGGAGATCTTCGGCGCCGAGAACGTGGGCATGATGACCGGCGACTCCTCGGTGAACTCCGACGCCCCGATCATCTGCTGTACCGCCGAGATCCTCGCCAACCTGGCCTTGCGGAACGGCGAGGACACCCCGGTCGACCAGGTCGTGATGGATGAGTTCCACTTCTACTCCGACCCCGACCGCGGTTGGGCCTGGCAGGTGCCGCTGCTGTTGCTGCCGCGGGTGCAGTTCATTCTGATGTCGGCCACCCTCGGTGACGTCACCGATATCGCCGCCGACCTGTCCCGCCGCACTAACCGCGACACCGCCGTGGTCACCGGCGTCGAGCGTCCGGTGCCGCTGCACTACTTCTACGAGACCACTCCCGTGCACGAGACGGTGGAGGACCTGCTCAAGACCGGCCAGGCTCCCGTGTACATCGTGCACTTCGCCCAGGCCGCCGCGCTGGAGCGCGCGCAGGCGCTCTCCAGCGTGAAGGTGGTCACCAAGGAACAGAAGGAAGCCATCGCCGAGCTGATCGGCGAGTTCAGGTTCACCACCAGCTTCGGCAAGACCCTGTCCCGGCTGATCCGGATGGGCATCGGCGTGCACCACGCCGGCATGCTGCCCAAGTACCGCCGGCTGGTGGAGCAGCTCGCCCAGCGCGGCCTGCTGCGGGTGATCTGCGGCACCGACACGCTGGGCGTGGGCATCAATGTGCCCATCCGCACGGTGCTGTTCACGAGCCTGACCAAGTACGACGGCGTGAAGATGCGCCAGCTGAACGCCCGCGAGTTCCATCAGATCGCCGGCCGGGCCGGCCGGGCCGGCTTCGACACCGCCGGCACCGTGATGATCCAGGCGCCCGACCACGAGACCGAGAACCTCAAGGCCATCGAGAAGGCCGGCGACGACCCGAAAAAGCGGCGCAAGATCGTGCGCAAGCGCGCCCCCGAGGGTTTCGTCTCCTGGGGCGAACCGTCGTTCCGCCGGCTCGTCGACGCCGAACCGGAGACCCTCACATCGAGCATGCAGATGACCAGCGCCATGCTGATCAACGTGATCGCCCGCGGCGGCGACGCCTTCGCCAACGTGTACTCGCTGGTGTTCGACAACCACGAGCCGTGGAAGCGCCAGCTCGCCCACGCCCGCCGGGCCCTGGGCATCTACAAGACCCTGCGCGCGGCCGGGATCGTGGAGCAGTCGGCTGATGGCAGCATCCGCCTCACCGTCGACCTGCAGGCCAACTTCGCGCTCAACCAGCCGCTGTCACCGTTCGCGCTGGCCGCGTTCGACCTGCTCGACATCGAGGCGCCCACCTACGCCCTCGACATGATCTCGGTGCTGGAGTCCACCCTGGACGACCCGCGGCCGGTGCTGATGGGCCAGCAGTTCGCCGCCCGCGGTGAGGCCGTGAACGCCATGAAGAGCGAGGGCATCGAGTACGACCAGCGCATGGAGCTGCTCGAGGAGATCACCTGGCCCAAGCCCCTGGACGAGCTGCTCAGCTACGCGTTCGAGACCTACAAGCAGTCCCAGCCCTGGATCGCCGACTTCCCGCTGCGCCCCAAGACCGTGGTGCGCGACATGTACGAGCGGGCGATGTCGTTCGGCGAGTTCGTGGCGTACTACAAGCTCGCCCGCAGCGAGGGCGTGGTGCTGCGCTATCTCTCGGATGCCTACCGGGCCGCCCGGCAGACCATCCCCGACGAGGCCAAGACCGAGGACCTGCTCGACCTCATCGAGTGGCTCGGCGAGCTGGTGCGGCAGGTTGACTCCAGCCTGCTCGACGAGTGGGAGGAGCTGATCCACCCCGACCTGGCCGCACACGAGAGCGTCGCGCACGCCGTGGTGCCGCCGGCCCCGCACCGGCTCACCACCAACACCCGGGCGTTCCGCATCCTGGTGCGGAACGAACTGTTCCGCCGGGTGCAGCTGGCCGCGCTGGAGAACTACGACGCGCTGGGCGACCTCGACCGCGACAGCGGGTTCGGGGCGGATGCCTGGGCCGACGCCATGGACGGCTATTACGGCGACCACGACGAGCTGCTGGCTGGCGCGAACGCCCGCGGCGCCGGGCTGCTCATCCTCGAGGAGGGCCCCGCGGTGTGGACCGCCCGGCAGATCTTCGACGACCCGGCCGGAGATCACGACTGGGGCATCAGCGCCGAGATCGACCTCGCCGAGTCCGACGAGCTGGGTGTGCCCGCGTTGACCGTGACCGGGATCAACCGGCTCTAGCCGAGACCGCCCGCCGATCGGGCCGGCCCGCTGGTCGAGCTTGTCGAGACAATCTCCCCACAACCGTCGGTCAGAGACCCTCCGCGTCGAATATATTGGACCCATTCGGCGATCGCGCCGTCCAAGCTTCGGCAGTGAGGACCTCGCCATGGTGGCACCCAAGAATCGGCTGGCCGTCTCCAGCGATGCCCTCGACGCCGTCGACCTGGGTCTGCTGGGCCTCCTGCGCTCCAACTCCCGGCTTTCCAACGCCGCCCTGGCCGCCTCGGTGGGCATCGCCGCATCCACCTGCCTCGAGCGGGTGCGCTCGCTGGTGAGCCGCGGGGTGATCCGCCGGTTCACGGTGGATGTCGACCCGGCCGCGCTGGGCCTCGGGGTGCAGGCGCTGATCAGCATCAACATCCACTCGGGGGCACGGTCGCAGATCACCCCGTTCGCCACCCGCATCCGCGAGCTGCCCGAGGTGGTGCAGTTCTTCTTCGTGGGCGGCAACGAGGACTTTCTCGTGCACGTGGCGGTGCAGGACACCGCGGGCCTTCGCCGCTTCGTGGTCGACAACCTGTCGGCCGACCCGGTGGTGGCGGCCACCCGCACGAGCATCATCTTCGACCACGTGGCCCCGCCGCTCTGACCCTGCTAGGCCGGCTTCGCGGCCCGCCGCCAACTGTTGCCGAACCGGACAATTGGTGCCGGCACACCGGGTGCAAATGTCCGGAACGGACACAGTTGTGGGCGGCGGGCCCAGGGAACCGGCGTAACCTCGAAGCCATGGCCTCTTCAGACATTCAGCCGGAATCCCCGATCAACCCGCCGAAGCCGGCACCCAAGCCGGGCCCGCGGCCCGCACCGGGTGCTCCGCACGGTGCAGTGCCCGGTGCCCAGCCGAATCGGGCCGCCAGCCCGACCGCCCCGGCCGCTCCGCCCGCCGCCCCGGCCCCCAGCCCGGCCGCCCCGCCCGCCGCCCCGGCCGCCGCCCCGGCCGCCAGCCCGGACAAGCCTGCGGCGTCGGCCCGGCCGGCGAACGGCAGCACCCGGCCCACCGGCCCCATTCGCGCGGCCGTGATCGGCTACGGACTCTCCGGCCGGGTCTTCCACGCGCCGTTCCTCGCAGCCAACCCCGACTTCTCGCTCGACGCCATCGTGACCGGAGACCCGGAGCGGGGTGCCAAGGCGACCGAGAGCTACCCCGGCGTGCGAATCGTGCCCACCGCCGAGGCTCTGTTCGCCCAGGCGGCCGACCTCGACCTCGTCGTGATCGGCACCCCGCCGGAGACCCACGTTGCCCTGGCCAATGCCGCCCTCGATGCCGGCCTCGCCGTGGTCATCGACAAGCCGTTCTCGGTGGACTCGGAGCAGGGGTGGGCCCTGCTCAACCGCGCCGAGAGCCTGGGCCTGCCGCTCACGGTGTTCCAGAACCGCCGCTGGGACGGTGACTTCCTCACTCTGCAGGCGCTCCTGGCCGAGGGCGCGCTCGGCGACGTCTACAGGTTCGAGTCCCGGTTCGAGTTCTTCAAGCCGGGGACTCCCCGCAGCTGGAAGGCCGGCGCGACCCCGGCGGCCGGCGGTGGGGTGCTCTACGACCTCGGCGCCCACCTGATCGACCAGGCCGTGCTGCTGTTCGGCCCGGTCGACGACTTCACCGCCGAACTGTCCACTCGCCGTCCCGGCGGCGCCGCCGACGACGACTCGTTTGTGTCACTGCACCACGGCTCCGGCGTGCGCTCGCACCTCTGGGTGAGCTCGTTCGCGGCCCAGGCCGGTCCGCGGTTCCGGGTGCTCGGCTCGGCCGCCGGCTACACCAAATGGGGCGTGGACGGCCAGGAAGCCGCCATCCAGGCCGGCAACCTGCCCAGCGACGCCGACTTCGGCATCGAACCCGAGTCCACCTGGGGCCGGCTCGGCGCCGACGGCGCCAGCCAGGTCGTGCCGACCCAGCGCGGAAACTACGCGGGCTTCTACGAGGCCCTGGCGAACGCGCTGTTGCGCGGGGCACCGCTGCCGGTGAACGCCGTCGACTCGGCGCACACCATCGAGCTGATCGAACGCATCCACGCCTCGGTGCGCTGACCGCGCTGACCGCGCTGACCGCGCTGACGGGCTGACCCGCGCTGGGCTCAGCCCGTCGTGGTCCAGTCCAGGTTGATGACCTGACGGAGGTAGATGTTCTCGCCGAGCCCGGACACCTTCGGGTTCATGCGCAGGAGCTGCTGCATCGGCAGGTCGAAGCGCTGGGCGATGTCGAAGAACGAGTCGCCCTCGATCACCGTGTAGCTGATCAGGTTGCCGGCGTCATCCTTCACCGGGGCGGCCTCTGCGCCCGGGATGGCGCCGAGGTCGACCGCCGGGCCCTCGGGAATGGGCTCGGCCGGTACCTCGGCGTTCGGCACCAGGCTCGGATCTTCCACCACCGCAGCGGGCGGCACCGTGGGCGTGGGAGTAGGAGTCGGCGTGGGCGTGGGAGTCTGCGTCACCACGACTGTCGCCGTCACCACGGGCGCCGGAGCTGCGGAACAGCCGGCCAGGGCCAGGCCGCCGATCAGCATCGCCGGCAGCACAACCGATCGCACGACGAGCCGCCGTGACGGACGGACCGACTGCGGTGAACTGTTCACAAAGTTGATGGTGTACCCCCGGATTGACAGTTTAGGTCAGAGAATCCATTGACGGGGCCCCGCGCTGTGCCTAAAGCGGGGGACACCCTCCCGTGTTCGGCAGGCCCCGCTGGATAGAATCCAACCGGGGGAAATCATGACACCACGAACACACCGGCGCCCGCGCCTGCTGGCACTGACCCTCGCCCTGACCGCGGGACTGACCCTCGCCGGTGCCGCTGCGACAGCCGCACCGGCCGCGGCATCCGCACCGACGGACGCCAACGACTTCAGCTTCGATTCGTTCACCGTGGACTACGAGCTGAACCGAGCCGCGGACGGCCACGCCACCTTGCGTACCGTCGAGACCATCGTGGCCGACTTCCCGGCCGAGGACCAGAACCGCGGCATCGTGCGGGCCATCCCGAACGAGTACCGGGGTGCAGACCTCGACGTGAGCGTGGTCGGCGTCACCGACGAGTCCGGCACGCCGGTGCCCTACGAGACCAGCAGCCAGGACGGGTTCACCGAACTGGCCCTCGGCACCGACGACTTCGTGCACGGGCGCACCACCTATGTTCTCGAGTACACCCAGCGCGACGTCATCGGCGGCTTCGCCGACACCGGCGCCGACGAGTTCTACTGGGACGTCAACGGCACCGGCTGGGGCCAGGAGTTCGGATCCCTGACCGCACGCCTGCACCTGGACGCGGCACTCGCCGAAGCGCTCACCGGCAACACCGCCTGCTACGTCGGCTACTACGGGGGTGACGACACCTGCGCGTTAGAGTCGGCCACGGAGGCGGCCGGCACCGTGTTCACCGCGACCTCGCGCGACCTGGCCCCGGGGGAGAACATGACGATCGCGGTCGGCTTCAGCGCCGGCACGTTCACCCTCCCACCCAGCCCCGACGACTCCTGGATCGTGACGGTGGCGCCCTGGGGCATCCTGGCTGCGGCGGCGCTGCTCGTGGCGACCCTGTTGGGCTTCCGCACCTTCGTCTGGCGCGATGCCAGGGGCCGCGGCACCATCATTGTGCAGTACACCCCGCCCGAAGGCATGTCGGTCATGCTCGCCGCCGCGATGCTGGGCAAGAAGAAGGTGGGCTTGCCCGCGCAGGTGATCGGTTTCGCCGTCAACCGGGCCGCGCGCCTGGTGGAGTCCCCCAGCGAGCCGATCAGCCGGCGATACGCCCTGGAGGTGCTGGACACCACCCGGCTGAACCGTGACGAGCGGAACATCTTCACGGCACTCGGCCCCAAACTCAAGAACGGCTCCCGGCTGCGCCTGGACACCGCCGACCAGAAGCTCGGCGACCGGATCGCCCGGCTGCGCGGCTCCATCACCGACCAGGTCACGTCAACAGGGTTGCGCGCCCGGGGCGTCAGCCGGGTACCCGGCTTCCTGGCCCTCGCCGCCGCCGTGCTCGTCGGCCTGGCCTGGCTGGTCAACCGGTGGGCCGAGCACAACGACGTCAGCAGCACCCTGGTCGACTGGCTGATCCCCGGCGCCGTCCTGGCGCTGGTGCTCGTGGCGTTGCAGTACCGGATGCCCCTTCGGCTGACCGAGAAGGGCGCTCTGCAGCGCGACTACCTCCTGGGCCTCCGCGACTACCTGGCGCTGGCGGAAGCGGACCGGCTCCGGGTGCTGCAGAGCCCGGAGGGGGCGGACCGGATCGCCGCCATGGGCACCGGCACCGATACCGACCTGATCGTGAAGCTCCACGAGAAACTGCTGCCCTGGGCGATGCTCTGGGGCGTCGAGCGCGAATGGGCGCGCGAGCTCGGCAGCTCCTACGACAGCACGGATGCGACGCCGGACTGGTATTCCGGCGCGGGCGGCACCGCCGCCTTCCCCCAGAACCTCGCCGGGTTCACCCGCTCCGTGGGAACCGGCGGCTTCGCCACCACACCGGCCACGAGTTCCGGGTCGGGATCGTCGTGGTCGGGCTCCGGCCGCAGCAGCTCGTCCGGGGGATCGTCAGGCGGGGGCTTCTCCGGCGGAGGTGGCGGAGGCGGAGGCGGCGGCGGCCGCTGACCCGAGCGGCCGGGCGGCGCTCAGCACTCGATGACGTTGACCGCGAGGCCGCCCTCGCTGGTCTCCTTGTACTTGGTCATCATGTCCAGGCCGGTCTGACGCATGGTCTCGATCACGGTGTCGAGCGACACCAGGTGGGTGCCGTCGCCGTGCAGCGCCAGGCGTGCGGCCGACACCGCGGTGGACGCCGCGATGGCGTTCCGCTCGATACAGGGCACCTGCACGAGCCCGCCGACCGGGTCGCAGGTGAGGCCGAGGTGGTGTTCCATGGCGATCTCGGCCGCGTTCTCCACCTGACGCGGAGTGCCGCCGAGCACCGAGCACAGGGCCCCGGCCGCCATGGCACAGGCGGAGCCGACCTCGGCCTGGCAGCCCCCCTCCGCCCCGGAGATCGACGCGTTCGCCTTGACCAGGGAACCGATCGCCACCGCGGTGAGCAGGAACCGACGGATGCCGGCCGCGTTCGCGCCGGGCACGAAGCGCAGGTAGTAGTGGGCCACGGCGGGGATGATGCCGGCCGCCCCGTTGGTCGGTGCGGTCACGACGCGCCCGCCCGACGCGTTCTCCTCGTTCACGGCCAGCGCAAAGGCGTGCAGCCACTCCGTCGAGGTGTCCCGTTCGCGCTGCTGCAGCCCGTCATATTCTTCCAACTGCATACGGATGGCCGAGGCGCGGCGCTTGACGCCCAGCCCGCCGGGCAGGGTGCCGTCAACGCGCAGGCCGGCCTCGACGCAGGCGTGCATGGCACCCCAGATCGCGTCCAATCCGGCGTCCAGCCTGTCGGCACCGTGGATGGCCTCCTCGTTGGCCCTGGCGACATCGCAGATGCCGATGCCGTGGCTGTCGCAGAGGTCGAGCAGCGCGGCGCTCGAGGCGTACGGCATCGGCTGGGTCACCAACGAGGCCGGGCGCACCGGGTCGCCGTCGCGGCGGATGAATCCGCCGCCGATCGAGTAATAGGTCTCCTCCAGCAGCGCCGCGGCATCCGGGTCGTCGCCCCACGCGGTAAGTGTCATGGCGTTGGGATGCCCGGGCAGCCGGGTGCGCGGCTCGAAGGTCACGTCGCTCTTCTGCACCGTCACCGGATGTGTGCCGTTCAGCAGCAGGGTTGCCTGCTCGGTGAGGCCGGCCCAGCGGTCGCGCACGTCGTCGGGGTCGCAGGACTCGGGGGTGAGCCCCGCCAGCCCGGCCAGGATCGCATCCGGGGTGCCGTGGCCGAGGCCCGTGGAGCCCAGGGAGCCGAACAGCGAGCAGTGGATGCGGCGCACCTCGGGGAGCCGGCCGCTCGCGGCCACGTGGTCGGCGAACGCCAGGGCGGCCCGCATCGGGCCGACGGTGTGGGAACTGGATGGACCGATTCCGATGGAGAAGAGGTCGAGAGCCGATACGTACGCAGTCACCCGCCCCATCGTACGCGCGCGGCTACCCGGCGGCCGCGCGAACACGATCGGCATGGCCGCGGAGGAAGCCGAGAACCTCCGCGGACGCTTCCACGCTGTAGTGCACATCGGCGGGAATCCAGAGCAGCGCCGTGGCCAGGCCGGCCAGATGGTCGCTGGCCAGCGGCCACTCGGTCTGGTCGGCACCCCGGGCGCTCGCCTCCCTGGCCCACCAGCCGAAGGCGTCCCTGACCTCCGTCAGCGGCAGGTCGAGCAGCACCGTCGCGGTGTAGCTGGTCTCGGAGTAGCTCACGGCCGCGGCGACCAGGGCGGCGGCCCCGGCCGCGGTCAGCTCCCGGGGCGGGAACATCACCCTGGTCTGCTGCAGGGTGTGGATGCGGTCGAGCCTGAAGGTGCGCCAGTCGGTGCGGTCCCTGTCCCAGGCCACGAGGTACCACCGGCGCCCGTGCGGCACGAGCATGTGCGGTTCGGTGCTCCGGGTCGATTGCCGCCCGGTCGCGGCTGTGTAGCCGAACCGGATGCGTTCGCTGTCCCGGCAGCTCAACGCCAGCTGGGCCAGCAGGTCGGCGTCGACCGCCGGGCCCTGACCGGGCGTGACGGTGGTGTGCGATTGCAGGGCCTCGATGCGGCGCCGGAGCGCCGGCGGCAATACCTGCTCGATCTTCGCCAGGGCGCTCAGGGTGGTGTGTTCCGAGCCGCGGATCCCGGCGGCGGCCTGGGAGCGGAGGCCGACGGCGATCGCGACACCCTCGTCGTCGGTGAGCAGCAGTGGCGGCAGGCCGGTGCCGGCGACCAGCCGGTAACCGCCGACGGAGCCGCGGGCCGCGTCGATCTCATAACCCAGCTCGCGCAGGCGTTCGATGTCGCGGCGCAGGGTGCGGTCGGTCACACCGAGCCGGTCGGCCAGTTCGCGGCTCGACCAGTGCCGGTGGCTCTGCAACAGCGAGAGCAGGTCGAGGGCCCGAGTGGTGGTGTCTGACATGTTTTTCAGTATCGTCCTGCATGAGGACAGAATGTGTCCTAATGGGTTTTTAGTCTGTCGGCATGACCAATCCACAGAACACCCAAACGTTGATTCAGGCGCGGGGACTCGGCAAGTCGTTCCCGGCCAAAGGCGGCGCCGTCGACGCCGTCACGGGCCTCGACCTCGAGGTGCAGCGCGGTGAGTTGGTGGCGTTCCTCGGGCCGAACGGCGCGGGCAAGTCCACCACCCTGCGGCTGCTCACCACCCTGTTGCCGCCCACCAGCGGCGAAGCCACCGTCGCGGGCTGTGACATCCGCCGAGACCCGGCCGGCGTGCGCCGCCGGATCGGCTACATCGGTCAGGGCAATTCGGCCGGCCACAACCAGCGGGTACGCGACGAGCTGATCAGTCAGGGCGCGTTCTACGGCCTCAGCCGCCGGGACACCGCGGCCAGGGCCGACGACCTGCTCGAGTCGCTCGACCTCGGCGCCCTCGCGCACCGCCAGGTGCTCGGCCTCTCCGGCGGTCAGAAACGCCGGCTCGACATCGCCCTCGGGCTCATCCACCGGCCGCAGCTCCTGTTCCTCGACGAACCGTCCACCGGGCTCGACCCGCAGAGCCGGGCCAACCTGTGGCAGCACATCGTGCGCCTGCGCGACACCGTGGGCACCACGATCTTCCTCACCACCCACTACCTCGACGAGGCCGACCAGCTGGCCGAGCGGGTGATGGTGATGGACCACGGGGTCGTGATCGCCGACGACACTCCCGCCGCGCTGAAGTCCCGCCTGGCCGGTGACCGCATCACCCTCACCTTCGACTCGGCAGCGGATGCCGTCAAAGCCGCCCGGCACACCGGGGGCGAGGCGGCCGATGCGCTGGTCACCCTCAGCGGCGAGGCCGCGGCGGCTGGAGAACGGGCGGTGCCGCAGCTGGTGCGGTCCCTCGACGCCGCGGGCCTTCCGCCCGTGGCCGTCACCCACCGTCAGCCCACCCTCGACGACGTCTTCCTGGCCCTGACGGGCCGGAGCCTGCGCGAGGAGGGGCAGTCGGCATCCGTTTCGACACCCGAGGAGGTAGCAGCATGAGCACCGACATTCAGAGCTCGCCCCGCACCGGGCTGGCCGCCGACACCTGGAACGTCCTGGTGCGGGAGCTCCGCCCCGTCATGCGTGACCCGTTCAGCGCCCTCTTCAGCCTGGTGCAGCCGCTGGTGTTCCTCGGCCTGTTCGGCCCGCTGCTGGTGGCCTCGTCCGGCCTGGGCGCGGGGGAGACCCTGCAGTGGTTCGTGCCCGGCATCCTGGTGATGGTGGCGCTGTTCGGAACCGCATCCACCGGCGCCAACCTGCTCGGCGAGATGCAGACCGGCTCGCACGAACGCACCCTGGTGGCGCCGTTGGCCCGCAGTGCCCTGCTGATGGGCCGGGCGCTGAAGGAAGTGGTGCCGCTGATCGTGCAGGGCCTGCTGATCTGCCTGGTCTCGCTGCCGTTCGGCTTCACCGTCAGCGTTCCGGGCCTGCT
>Ga0247816_10001671_pt1 | contig 10791 bp, 13 predicted proteins | sample UWRJL209509C1_FD_179930 | JGI IMG/M metagenome (GOLD analysis project Ga0247816, IMG submission 179930) | Plant litter microbial communities from Arlington Agricultural Research Station in Wisconsin, United States - UWRJ-L209-509C-1 | ecosystem: Environmental > Terrestrial > Plant litter >...
TCAGAATATGTGCGCCGAAGTGTTGCCAATAACTTAAATGATATTGTAAAAGACAATCCTGAAATTGTATTAGAAATTGCTAAGAAATGGCGCGGTTTAAGCAAAGAAACCGACGCGATTATCAAACACGGCTGCAGAACTTTATTAAAACAAGGACATCCTGAAATCCTGAGCCATTATGGTTTAGAAAGCACAAATATTGAACTTTCTAACTTTGAAATCAAAACGCCAATTGTGAAAGTTGGAGATTATCTGCAGTTTCAATTTCACTTAAATAATAAAAATGACGAAGCCAAAACAATTCGTTTGGAATACGCTGTTCATTATAAAAAATCAAAAGGACATTTGGCAAAAAAAGTCTTTAAAATCAGTGAGAAAATTTATCAGCCCAATCAATTAACCAAAGTTGAGAGAAATCAATCTTTTAAACTGATTACAACGAGAGTTTTTCATACAGGAATGCATCAATTGTCTATTATTATTAATGGAACTGAAAGTGAGGCTTTGGAGTTTGAATTAGTTGAATAATTTCAATTAGTCAATCTTACTCCAGCGGAGTATAATATTTATAGTAAACCATAACATTTTAGCAGAAAGCTCCAGCGGAGCGATATCAGACTACAGTTATTTCACCTCGATGGGGTTTTTAATGTAACTTGTCATTTATTTTTTCTATAAACATTTCGTCTCTCCGAGACTTTTCAAGGATAAATCAAAATTTAATAAACTCCTAAAAACTTAATAAATGATTTTCCTTACTTTTATAATTCAAAAACAAATTTTCTTAATCTAAATTAAGTTGCAGATTGTGACTACAACTGTAATTTTGCTTTCAACTAAAACAAATACCATGTCAAATATCAGTTTAATTATCGAAGAACGTTCTGCCAGTATTGGCAATTTTATGGTAGGCAGATTATTGCCTTTCCGTGAAAAAAGAGCCGTTGGACCATTTGTATTTATCGATCATATGGGACCGGCACATTTAAGTGATCATGAAAATATGGATGTTCCTCCACATCCGCACATTGGGCTTTCGACATTGACATTTTTGTTTGAAGGAAGTATTATGCACCGCGACAGTTTAGGAACAGAATTAGAAATAAAACCGGGCGCCGTAAACTGGATGACAGCCGGAAAAGGAATTGTACATTCTGAAAGAACGCCGGAATATTTAAGACATTCTGATAAAATGCTTCACGGGTTGCAAATTTGGGTTGCTTTGCCAAAAGAATTAGAACAAATGGATCCTAATTTTGCCCATATAGAAGCAGATGATATTCCGAGTTGGGAAGAAGGTGGCGTTTCATACAAATTAATTGCCGGAGAAGCCTTTGGAAAAAAATCGCCGGTTCCGGTTTATAGCCCGTTATATTTTATTGAAATTAAAAGTACAGAGGCTAAAAAGATAAACATCGGCAAAGATTTATTTGGCGAAAGTGGCTTGTATATTTTGGAAGGAAGTATTAAAAGCGGCGAACATGTTTATGATCCGAAACAAATTTTAATTACAAACGACAGTACGCTTTGTGAGTTTGAAATTGCTGCAAATTCAACAGTTTACATCTTTGGAGGACAGCCATTTCCTGAAGAACATTTTATCTTTTGGAATTTTGTTTCTTCGGATAAAAACCTAATCGAAAAAGCCAAACAAGACTGGAGAGAACAAACTTTTCCAAAAGTTCCAGGCGAAACCGAATTTGTGCCTTTACCAGAACCTAAAATCAAATAATATGGATACTATATCTGCACAAATTGATACGCGTTTGTATCGAACGGAAGTAACATCTGCCAGCGGAAATATTTTAATTTCTGATGAACCTCAAATATTGGGCGGGAAGAACTTAGGCTTAAATCCAACAGAACTTTTGGCAGCCTCATTAGCTTCGTGCACCGTAATTACTTTGCGAATGTATATTAATCGTAAAGAATGGGATGTTTCTGAAATAAATGTCAAAATTGATTTTGAAAGAGATTCTGAGCGAAATGTATCCTTATTTACCCGAAAAATCGAAGTGATTGGCGAAGTCGACCAAACACAAAGGCAAAGATTGGAAACAATAGCAAATAGTTGCCCAATTCATAAAACACTGACACATTCAATCGAAATTAAAACCACATTAATATAATTACCATGGAAATTCAACAAATTAACGATACAAGAAGAGGCTATTTTGAAGCTGTAGAAGACGGAAAAGAAGCCGGAAAAATGACATATACATGGGCTGGAGATTCAAAATTCATCATCGATCATACAGAAGTAAGTGAAGAATTTAACGGAAAAGGCGTTGGCAAAAAACTGGTTATGGCTGCTGTAGAATATGCCAGAACCAATAATTTAAAAATTATTCCGCTTTGTCCTTTTGCAAAAAGTGTTTTTGATAAGGTTGAGGAAATTCGTGATGTGTTGTTTTCGTAAAGATGCTAAGATGCTGAGTTGCTAAGGTTCTAAGATTTAATATTAAGACGTACTATTGTGCGTCTTTTTTTGTTTATAAACAATTGTCGATTTTGATTGTGGAGCTTCTTGTGTGATCTCTCCTCCGTCGAGATGACAAAAATGGCGCAAAGCTTAGTGAACTTTGCCAACTTTTCTACAAACACTCCACAATAAACTTTGTGAACTTTGCGAAAAAACTTTGTGATCTCTGCGGTTAAATTCGCAACCTTAAACCCGCATCCTAAATCAAATTTTTTAATCTCCTCCGAAACTCTTACATTTGCATGTAATTTAAACTTAGAGTATGTCAAGGATAATTACACTTTTCTTTTTTTTCATAGCGCAAATCGGCTTTTCTCAATCAGCTGAAAATTATTTAGAAAAAATCAGAAATAACGAAGCTCTCTTAACAGCTTTTTTTCAGCAAATGCCTAAAGGCGGCGATTTACACCATCATTTTTCGGGATCAATTTATGCAGAACCTCTTTTAGAAAGAGCTATTGCAGAAGATTTTTATCTGAATATAGAAACGATGGCAACTTCTAAAACAAAACCTGCAAAAGGGAATTGGCAAACTTTCTCTTCGTTAAAAAACGAAGGCAAACTGGCTTTTTACGAACAGCAAGTTATGCAAACCTGGTCGGTTAAAGATTATAATGGTTCTGTGCCTTCTGATGATCAGTTTTTTGATTCTTTTCAAAAATTTGAAACCACTATTGCCGGTCATTTTGCCGAAGGAATACTCGAATTAAAAAAACGCGCCCTTGCAGAAAATGTAAGTTATATCGAAACACAATTATCAACGATTCCGTGCGATATGAATGTTGCTGATTTATCTGATTTTAATTCGAAATTGCGTCAGGCTTCATCTCAAAAAGATGAAAAAGCAGTTCTAAAACTTTTAGACGATTTGTATAAATCACTTCAGAAAAAAGACGCTAAAAAATATGCAACAGATTTCAATACTGATTTTATAGCAAAACTTCATAAAGACTTAAAAATTGATGATGAGCGTTTTACAATGCGTTATCAAAATTTTGTGCTTCGTTTTATGGATCCTGTTGATTTATTTAAGAATCTGACGATTGCATTTATCTCTGCCAACGACAGCAAATTGGTTGCGGGTGTAAACATTGTTTCTCCCGAACACGGTGAAAATTCCATGAAAGATTATTGGCTTCACATGGTCATGTTTAAATATTGCCACTCAAAATTTCCAGACGTAAAATACACACTTCACGCGGGCGAATTAACTTTAGGTTTGGTTCTTCCAGAAGATTTAACCTGGCATATTAATGATGCGATTCATATTGCCGGAGCAAACAGAATTGGTCACGGAGTTGATATTGCGTACGAAGCAAATTCATATGATTTATTACGATATATGGCAAAGAACAATATTCCTATTGAGATTAATTTAGTTAGTAATGAGTTCATCTTGAAGGTAAAAGATAGCCGTCATCCGTTTACACTTTACAAAGAATTTAATGTGCCAATTGTAATCAGTACTGATGATGCGGGAATTTTAAGAACCAATATGACGGAACAATATGTTTTATTAGCCAAAAGATATCCTGATGTTTCATACGCCACTATAAAACAATATGTTTACAACAGTATTAACTACAGTTTTATTCAGGATGCATCGGTAAAAAAGCAATTATTAAAAGAGTTGGATACAAGATTTAAAACTTTTGAAGATAAATTTTCTAAAAATTAATAAAAATAAAATCTGCGTGAAAAAATTAGCACGCAGATTTAAACAGATTTAAGCTGATCAACACAGATTTTTTTATTGTAAATATCAAAAATAAAATCTGCAAAATCTGTGTAAAAAAAAATATAATTATGATTCTAGAAGCCGCTTTTCTTTTCGTAAAACCAGATTTAGCAAATCAGTTTGAAGTTGATTTTGCAAAAGCAAGTCAATATATTTCATCAATTGATGGCTATTTAGGTCATACTTTACAGAAATGTCTTGAAGTCGAAAATAAATATCTTTTATTGGTTGACTGGAATACACTCGAAGATCATACCGAAGGTTTTAGAACTTCTGAAGCTTATCTGGAATGGAAAAATATTTTGCATCATTATTATGAACCGTTTCCTATTGTAGAACATTTCGAAACCGTTTTTGAGAATAAAAAATAGCCCACTGATTACACTGATAGAAAGGATTAACGCAGATTATTTATTTTTAATTCATACTCATTCGTGAATCCCGATAGCTATCGGGAGTGGCAAAAAACAAAATATAAACATGAACATCAAACTTATCGCCATTGGCAAAACCGACAATAAATCGCTGCAGACTTTAATCGACGATTATACCAAACGTTTGTCGTTTTATATCAAATTTGATTTGGAAATTATTCCGGATATCAAAAACGTGAAGAATTTATCTGAAAGTCAGCAAAAAGAAAAAGAAGGCGAATTGATTCTGTCAAAATTAACACCAACCGATCAGTTGATTTTATTGGATGAAAACGGAAAAAACTTCTCCAGCGTTGGTTTTTCTGAAGAATTGCAAAAGAAAATGAACTCCGGAATCAAAACTCTTGTTTTTGTTATTGGCGGTCCTTACGGATTTTCCGATACGGTTTACAGCAAAGCACAAGGTAAAATTTCGCTTTCGTTAATGACGTTTTCGCATCAAATGGTTCGCTTGTTTTTTATCGAACAATTGTATCGCGGCTTTACGATTTTAAGAAATGAACCTTATCATCATCAATAGAAAAGCTTTGTTTTTTTTAGTTTCAGGTTTTATTTGTTTCAAGTTTAGAAGATGAATTCTACAGGAAGCTTATCAAGATTGTATGACACATATTTTTGCAGTAAAATTTTATGTTGGATATATTCTTCATAACTCATGTTCTTATCGAATAAAAATACGACATCCGGCACCCTTTCAAACTTTATACTATAAAAACGTTGTAATATTTCTGATATTTTTATTTCCTTATTTCCCATCAAAACTTGCTCTTTTCCTTTTCTAAAACGAAATACAAAATTTTCTTTATTTGGTTTTTCCATTTTATAATACACTTTCGTGAAAGGCAAAAAGGCTAAATTCTTTCCAACAGAATCTGCGTAGGAATAATAATTCTCGGCTTTTTCGTTTTTGTGTGCTTTTTCGCCACGCTTTTTTTCCTGTAGTTTTATTACTTCCGGAATTACCAATCTTAACGGTAAACGTTTGTCAACATTGAAAATCCAGTTGGTTGAAATAATGCTGTTTTTTCGGTTTACTTCTGCAATTGTATCTTTTCCATCAATTTTAAAAAAGATGTAAATTGGTGAAAGATCTTCGACGTTTTTAACGATTGAAATATTTGATTTTGGAAGTAGAACGTCTTTTTTTTCTTCGCAGGAAAAAAGTAAAAGAGTGATAATTAAACTAAAGTATTTCATATTATTTGTTTTTTTTAACACAAAGTATGTCATTTCGACGGAGGAGAAATCACATAAGTGAAGACATACAGTACGTCGCTCTCTGGATGTGATTTCTCCTCCGTCGAAATGACAAATCTACCGTTTAAATTCAACTTACAAACTCATTTTATTATACAAAGTCACACATTCCGTCGCCTCTTTTACATCGTGCACACGCAAAATTTTAGCTCCTTTTGTCAATGCAATGGTATTCAGAAACGTTGTTCCGTTTAAGGCTTCTTGCGCTGTACTACCAAGCGTTTTATAAATCATTGATTTTCTGGAAATTCCGACTAAAACTGGCAATTCTAATACATTAAAAAGTTCCATTTTCTGCATGACTTCATAATTTTGATCGGTTGTTTTGGCGAAACCAAAACCGGGATCTAAGATTAAATCATTAATTCCGAGACTTCTTGCTTTTTTTACTTTTTCAGAAAAATAGAAAAGTATTTCTTTTACAATGTCCTCATATTGCGTTAGACTCTGCATTGTTTGCGGGTTTCCACGCATGTGCATCATAATGTACGGAACATTATATTTTGCAATTACATCAAACATTTTATTGTCTAATTCTCCCGCTGCAATATCGTTTATAATCGCTGCACCGCTTTCTATACTTGCTTTCGCAACTTCGGCTCTAAAAGTATCGATTGATAATAAAGCTTCCGGAAAATGCTTTAAAATCAATTTAATGGCAGGAACAATTCGGTCAATTTCTTCCTGTTCGGTAACAAATTCGGCACTTGGTTTGCTCGAATAAGCGCCAATATCAATAAACGTTGCTCCTTCAGAAAGCATTTTATCTACTTGCGAGATTATTTCATCTTCATTTTTATATTTTCCGCCATCAAAGAATGAATTTGGCGTCACGTTCAAAATTCCCATTACTTTAGGAATCGACAAATCAATAAGTTGGCCTTTGCAATTAATCAGCATTTTTGTTGGTTTTTGTTTCAGATTTCAAGCTTCAGGTTCTGGCATTAACATTTTGTTTAGAAAAAACTTGAAACAAAGAAAACCTGAAACCGAAACTCTTAAAAAATTATCCTTATTTTTGAAGAAATTTTAGCAAATATACAGCAATAAATGAAGAATACTTCCCTTGAATTTGATAATGTAATTACGGTTTGCCGCACTTTATTTATCAATAAAATGAAAGATTATGGTAGTGCATGGCGCATTTTAAGATTGCCATCATTAACCGATCAGATATTCATAAAAGCACAAAGAATCAGAAGTTTACAGGAAAACGAAGTTCGTAAAGTTGACGAAGATGAAAAAGGAGAATTCATCGGGATTATTAATTATTCGATTATGGCCCTGATTCAGTTAGAATTGGGCGTTGTTGACCAACCTGATCTTGATGTAGAAAAAGCAACCGAATTATACGACGCTAAAGTTAAGTTAACCAAAGAGTTAATGGAAGCTAAAAATCACGATTACGGCGAAGCATGGCGCGATATGCGAGTAAGTTCATTGACGGATTTGATTCTGCAAAAACTACTTCGCGTAAAGCAAATTGAAGATAATAAAGGCAAAACTTTAGTTTCTGAAGGCATCGACGCGAATTATCAGGATATGATTAATTATTCTGTTTTTGCTTTGATCCTAAATCCTATAAACAAATAAAATTCCAATTTTTAAATTCCAAAATCCAAGTTATAGAATTGGAATTTGGAATTTCTTTATTGAGATTTAAATTTTAATACTTTCCCCATGAAAAACATCATTACTCAATTCTCCCGATTATTTGTCGGCGTATTATTTATCATTTCCGGATTAATTAAACTGAATGATCCGGTTGGTTTCTCTTATAAATTGGCCGAATATTTTAGCGAGCCGGTTTTCAATATGCCTTTTTTAGAACCTTTAGCTTTAGGTTTGGCGATCTTTTTAGTAATTTTAGAAGTAGTTTTGGGTGTAATGTTATTGGTGGGTTACAAATCAAAACTTACCATTTGGGCTTTATTGCTTTTAATCGTTTTCTTCACATTCCTTACCTTCTACTCTGCTTATTTTGATGTAGTTAAAGATTGTGGATGTTTTGGAGATGCTTTACACTTAACTCCTTGGCAATCGTTTACAAAAGATATTGTTTTACTTTTCTTTATTCTGATTTTATTCATCAATAAAAAGCTGGTAAAACCTTTATTCTCAAAGACAGTTACCAATATTATTACGTTAATTGCTATTGTATTATGTGTTGTTATGGCTATTTGGGTTTTAAAACATAATCCAATAAAAGATTTCCGTCCGTTTAAAGTAGGAAGCAACATCGAAAAGGGTATGGAAATTCCGGAAGGTGCACCAAAATCGGTAGTTGAAATGACTTTTATTTATAAAGTGAACGGTGTTGATAAAGAATTTACAGAAAAAGATCTAGCCAATATCCCTGAAGGTGCCACTTTTGTTGACAGAAAAGATAAAGTAATTACAGAAGGTTATGTTCCGCCAATTCATGATTTTTCGATGACAAAAGACGATTCTGATTATAAAGAAGAATTGCTGAAAGAACCAAAATTAGTGATTTTTGTAACATACGATCTGGCTTTATCAAATCCTGAAGGAATGAAAAAGTTAGAAGATGTAAATAAAGAGGCAAAATCAAAAGGATATAAAGTTATCGCGATGACTGCTTCCGGAGCTGAGGAAATTGCAAAAGCTAAAAAACAATATGGCTTAAATGTTGATTTTTATTTCTGCGATGCTACAACTTTAAAAACAATTGAAAGAGCAAATCCTAGTATTGTGGTTTTAGAGAACGGAACTGTAATTCAGAAAGTTCATTATAATGATGTTGATGATTTAAATCTTTAAGACTCTCGATATAGTATCTAATAAAACATATAATTCAAAAAAGCTACAATTTATTTTGTAGCTTTTTTTTTACTTATTTTTTATATTTTTGTAGATTTAAATTAAAATAATGAAACATTTAAAATATGAACTTTATCGAAATACTGAAACAACTATTTTTGAATTTAAAAGCATTGGTCCTAATGGAGAAATAACGAAAGTCATAATCTTTAATGCGACTCAATCTAAAGAAATTTATAATCTGGCATTCGGAGATTTGATATATGATGAAGTTCATAAAAGATATATTTTAGATGATTCAATAATTACAAATAATGGAGACCGAAATAAAATTTTAGCAACAGTTGCCAGCTCAGTTTATATTTTTACAGAAAAATATCCTAAAAAGATGGTCTTTTTTAAAGGCAGTACACTCGCTAGAACACGTTTATACAGAAGGGCACTTTCAATTAATTTAGAAGAATTGTCCGAAACTTTTATTATCTTTGGATCAATAAAGAATGAGTTTGGAAACGTTAACAGCGTACCTTTCAAATCAAATGGTGATTTTTTTGGTTTTATTATAAAAAGAAAAGAATTATGAAAACTACAGTAAAGAAAGTTTTAACTGAAAACAAAAATACTCCTATAAATTCTAAAGTAAAAATTGATAAAAAATTGGACGATTTAAAAATTATACAATCAAATAAACAAGAAGAAGTAAATAAACTCACCTTTAATTTGAATTTTTAACTTTTATAAACTAATACTACACTATAAAGTCCTTTTAAAAATTGGGCTTTTTTTATAAAAAACAATTAAGTTTTATGAAATTACAAAAATTACCGTTTCTTCTACTAGCAATTTTATCAAGCTTTATTGCTGTTAGCCAATCTCAGATCGCAAACAAAGATCAACGCTACATCTTCTTCTTTCATAATAAATTTGTAGAAGAAAACGATTTAAGTGTTGCCCATCCTGAATATGGAAAAGCAGAGTATAACGAGATTATAGATTCATTTAAAAAAGATAATTTTATTGTTATCAGCGAAAAAAGAAAGAAAAATACTAATGCGTATGACTATGCTGAAAAAACAGTAAAACAAATTAAAAAACTTCTTAAAAAAGGTGTTTCTCCAAATAAAATTACTGTTATCGGAACATCAAAAGGCGGTTATATTGCTGAATATGTTTCTACTTTGCTAGCTAATCCAGATGTAAATTTTGTTTTTATTGGATGCTTTATGGACACCGATATCGAACAAATTCCGGATATTAATTTCTGTGGAAACATTTTAACGATTTATGAAGAATCAGATATTTATGGTGTTGATGCTACAAAACGAAAAGAAACTTCAAAACTGAAAATAAATCATTTCAAACAAATCAAATTACATACAAATCTAAAACATGGCTTTTTATATAAAGCTTTAGACGAATGGATTACTCCAAGTAAAAAATGGGCAAATGGCAATTATGATTTGAATTAAATTCTAAAAATCATATTTAAAAGACTTCAGTAAATTCTAAATTAGAAAATTTTATTGAAGTCTTTTTTTTGCTTTAATCTGACGTTTTTTGGCTCAAAAAAAATCCTTCTTTCATTAAAAATATCTTTTTTCTCATTTTCTTTAGAAAACATTTTCCGGAATATAATATAATTTCAAGTTTTTCAAGTGAACTATTACGATTTCAAAGCGCTTTTTTTAACCGAAATTTCCCGTTTTGTGATAAAATAAACGAGTCTTCAAATTTTGTTAATCTCCATTTGGCATTCGATTTGTTTGTTTAACTTTGTTCGGAACCTTAATTTATGAAATTGCTCTGATTTGAATTTGCAGATTCATTTCCTGAAAAGCAATTTAAAGTACATTACAAATATTATTTTAATATGAAACAAATAGCGCTAATTGTTATTGCATTTATTACTTTTTCATGTTCACAAGCTCAGAAAACAAGTTTTTCAAAAGAGGCTTTGTCTGAAAAATTATTAACCCTTGATGGAGGTCAGACTTCTTTCAAGAACATTCTTAAAAAATACAAAGGAAAAACTTTGGTTATCGAAGTTTGGGCTTCCTGGTGTGGTGATTGCGTAAAAGCAATGCCTAAATTAAAAGAGC
>Ga0247816_10001672_pt1 | contig 10787 bp, 9 predicted proteins | sample UWRJL209509C1_FD_179930 | JGI IMG/M metagenome (GOLD analysis project Ga0247816, IMG submission 179930) | Plant litter microbial communities from Arlington Agricultural Research Station in Wisconsin, United States - UWRJ-L209-509C-1 | ecosystem: Environmental > Terrestrial > Plant litter >...
TTTTTTGAGTTAGTCCATTAGTTAGTTTTGAAATTATAGCTAAAGAATATCAAGATATAGATTATTTGATTTCTACTGCAGATAAAATTATTACTCTACTAAATTTTATATTCGACACAAATTTTTATATAACTAAAATGAGTATATATATGGAAAATATAACTACTTACACAGATATTTACTATAGTAAATACAAGGCTATATATGATGAGGATGCTCATTGTAATATATTAAGTGATTTAAATTATGATATATATTACAATTTTGAACTAATAATTAAAAAATGGCTAGAAAATTATCAAGATTATAGATATCTTTTAGATTTATATTTTTATGCTATATCTAAGACTCCTATGCCTCCTAGAATAAAATTTTTATCTCTAATACAAATTTTTGAGGCATGGCATGTAAAAATTGATAAATCTGAAAAATGTTTAAGAAAAAGAATTTTAGAAGCCCTAAAAGAACTTAAATATATAACTATAATTTCTTTAAATTCTAAAAAAACTGGTAATTTAGCAATGTCAATTAAAAACTCAAGAGACAAATATACTCATGAAGCGTCTCCTTTTTCCATAAATGAAGATTTAATGTTATATATTAATATCTTAGAATTAATATTAAACGTATATATTTTAGAAATATTAGGATTTAACAATGATAAAATAAAATCTATTTTAGATAGCCATAAATCATATTTATATCCTAAATAGGTTTCATAAATATGAATACTCAAATCCCCCCTATCTCCTCCACACTAAGCCCCGTAAGCTTATGAATAGTCTGTATATCAATTTTTGCAAGTTTCATATTTTTGGCTATTTCAAGTTTTCCTGCAATCTTACCTTGTTTTTCTCCTTCTAGTTTACCTTTAGCAAAATTTTGGGCTTGTATATTATGTATATCTCTAGAGTATGCAAGACTGGCATTATATTAACTTAATTCTTTATCATTTAGCTTTAAATATTTACACATATTTTTGTATAAACCCTTTAACTTTGTCTAAATCATTATCCAATACAGTTAAATTTTTAGCTTTATTTTCAATCTCCATAAAATCGCTATGCCTTTGAGGTATAAAACCTAAAGCCGATTGTATAACACTTTCAAATTTGCTTGCTTGGGCAGTTTCTAGAACTATCATGGGTATATTATCATTCATATATTCCCTTGCACCTTTTACCCCATCAGCTGTATGCGGATCTATAATAATATTATATCTTTTATAGACATCTCTAATAATATCAAGTCTATGAGCATGCGTTGATTTTGAACTTACAAAACCAAATTTATCAAAATTTTCGATATAATCTTGGTTGATAGAAAAATCAATATAATTAGTTTTACTAAACTCTTCAAACTGCTGTTTAGTCTTTGCAGTATTTTGTTTATTATAATCAAATACAAATCTTTCAAAGTTTGATGCCTTAGAAATATCCATAGATGGGCTAGAAGTTTGTTCAGTTTGTTTTTCGCTTCTAGCTATATATTTACCAGTTTTAAAAGTTATATCTAAGACATCATTCTCATTAGTACATGCAATTAATTTATCAATCGGCAACCCCATTTGTTTAGCAATATGCCCCGCACAAATATTGCCAAAATTACCAGAAGGCACACTAAAGCTTACTTTATCGCCAATTTTTAAATTTAATTGTTTAATAGCATTCAAATAACCTTTAACATAATATACAATTTGAGCAACTATTCTTGCCCAATTGATAGAATTTACTGTACCAATTTGATTTATAGTTTTAAACTCTCTATCATTTGATACTGCTTTTACAATATCTTGACAATTGTCAAAAAAGCCTTCGATAGCAATATTAAAAATATTTTTATCCATTAAACTAAACATTTGAGCTTGTTGAAATGGACTCATTTTATTATGCGGTGATAGCATAAATACTTTAATATTATCTTTATTACGCATTGCATATTCAGCCGCACTGCCTGTATCTCCCGAAGTAGCACCTAAAATATTTAGTTTTTGTTGTTTTTTATCTAATACATAATCAAATAAATTACCCAAAAACTGCATAGCCATATCTTTAAACGCTAGTGTTGGACCATTAGATAAAGCTAATAAACATAAAGTCTTATTAGAATGTTCTAAAATAGTTAGTGGTGTTATTTCATGTGCGGCTTCATTACTTCTTGTATATTTATAAGTATTAGCTGTATAGGTTCTATCACAAATATCCTTTAAATCCTGTGTTGGTATATCATCGCAAAATAGTTGTAAGACTTCAAAAGCTAGTTCATTATAAGTCAAATCCTGCCATAAATTTAATTTATTAATTATATTAGGATAAGTTTTTGGCATATATAATCCGCCGTCTGGAGCTAAGCCTTCTAAGATAATATCAGTAAAAGACTCATTCTTATCGAATCCGCGGGTTGAATAGTATTTCATATAATTCCTTGCTATTATTGGTTATTTAAATAAATATTTTCTAAGGCTTTTTTTTGTAATTCAAAAATTTTTGTGCTAGATAAAGTAGGAGTTTGATAATCTATAGTATTAATTTCATCTTGATTTATATTATTTAAATTTGGATTAATATTTTTAATTCCATCCGGCCATTTTTCCAGTAGAGCATAGTCTAGGGCTTTTCTCGCAATTGGGGCTGCAGCTTGAGCGCCAAAGCCTGCATTTTCTACTATCATCGCAATTGCAATTTGCGGATTTTCTACAGGTGCAAAAGTTGTATATAATGCATGATCATGTAAATTTTTATTTAGATTTTTAGAGTCATATTTTTGATTTTTATTTAGAGTAAATACTTGAGAAGTTCCGGTTTTACCTGCTGATATATAAGGAGTTCCAGCAAAGGCCGCAGCTGATGTGCCTTCTTTAGCAACGCCTATCATACTATTTTTAACTGCTTGAATATTTTCTTTTTTAAAATTTAACTTATATTTTTCTATTGGCTGTATATGCAAGTTTTTATCTTGGGTAATTTTATAAATACTTTTAGCTAAATGCGGCTGCATAGTAACGCCGTCCATAGCAATAGTAGATAAAGCTTGAGCCATTTGCAGCATAGTAAAATTATTATACCCCTGCCCAATTCCTAGAGAAATAGTTTCTCCTTCATACCATTTTTGCTGTTCAGGTTTTTTATAATTAATCTTTTTCCACTGAGTAGAGGGTAATATTCCTTTAACTTCTCCATATATATCTATTCCAGTTGTTTTACCAAAGCCAAGTTTATCCATAAATTGTGCAATACCGTCTACCCCTAAACTCCTAGCTAATATATAGTAGTAAGTATCACACGACTGCACAATAGATTTATATAAATTAACGCTTCCATGTCCGCCTACTTTATCATCTCTAAATCTATGATTACCTAAAATAAAATAACCTGGGTCAGCAATACTTTTTTCAGGTGTAATTTTTTCAGCCTCTAAGCCAGCTAAGCCCATAAAGGGTTTATAAGTCGAGCCTGGCGGATATGCACTTCTCAATGCCCGATTTAATAAAGGTTTATCAGGATTATTATTTAATATTTTCCAATTTTCATTATCTATGCCGTCAACAAATAAATTAGGATTAAAAGTAGGTTTAGACACAAATGCTAATATTTCACCATTTTGCGGGTTAATAGCTACAAAAGCACCTTTTTGATTGCCATATAAATCCTCAACTAATTTTTGCAGTTTTATATCAATCGATAAACTAATATTATTACCACTGAGAGCTTGTTTAGTATCTAAAGCTCTTAAAGCTTGACCGCTGGAATTTACTTCAACTTTTTCATTACCTGTTATGCCATGTAAATCATATTCATAGCTTTGCTCAATGCCAATCTTACCGATATGTTGTGTACCGTTATAGTTATCTATACTTTTAGCTGTATCATAATTATTACTTTCATCATTTTCATCACTGACTTTTTGAATTTTTTCCGCATCTTTTTTAGAAATTCTACCAATATACCCAATTATATGTGAACCTGTTTCGCCAAATGGATAATTTCTAATTAGCCTTGATTTTATTTCAACACCTGTTAATTGATTTTGTATAACAGAAATTTTAGCGATTTCTGTATCACTTAGTCCAGAACGAATTGGCAGACTTTCAAATTTTTTAGAATCCTCAACTAATCGATTAAATCTGCTAATATCTTTTTTTTCAATATTAATAATTTTTTGTAAATCTTCAATGATTATTTTTAAGGGTTTTTTTAATTTAGTTGGTGTAATTTCTAGTGTAAAAGTAGAAAAATTTCTAGCTAAGATTATTCCGTTTCTATCTAAAATTAAACCTCTATTAGGTTCAATCGGTAATAAAGCAATACGGTTTTCTTCAGCTTTTAATTGATAATCTTGATGATGGAATATTTGCAGCCATATAAATCTAGCAATTAAACACCCAAAGCATATTAGTACTAATAAAATAGCGAAGATTAAACGTATATTAAAAGCAGTAATATCATGCTTTTTAATTTGCATATTAAAAACAAAAGCTAAAAATCAATGGTAACATTTTTTTAGTAAAATACGCAATATTAAATAATTTATGGATATTTATAATAAATTTAGGTAAGAAAATAAACTTTTAGCACTGTCATTCCCGCGCAGGGAATCCATAAACGCAAAATATAATCTTAAAATGTTGGTATATTATGAAATCTACGAAAGCTTAGAACAAGCAATTTTAAGAGAAATATGGAAAATAAAAATAATAGCAGAGAAAAATCCAAATTGGCATGATTTATATAAAGAAATCGTTGGATTCCCGCCTGCACGGGAATGACGCTTATTTTTCACTATATTATTAGGTGTACATGGCGTATTTATAGTACAAAAATTAATCAGTAACTGCACCCTTACTAGCACAGCTGACTAATTTAGCAAACTTACCTAATACGCCTCTTGTATATCTAGGCTCTGGTGCTTGCCAATTTGCTCTTCTACTAGATATTTCTTCATCACTTACATGTAAGTGTAATAATTTTTTATAAGCATCAATAGTAATTGTATCGCCTTCATTAACAAATGCAATAGTTCCGCCCACAAATGCCTCTGGGGCTACATGTCCTACTACCATACCCCAAGTTCCGCCTGAAAATCTGCCGTCAGTTATAAATCCTACGCTTTCGCCTAATCCTTTACCAATTATAGCTGATGTTGGTGCTAACATTTCTGGCATTCCAGGCCCGCCCTTTGGTCCTAGATAGCGTAGTACTAAAATATCTCCAGCTTTTATTTCATCATTTAATATAGCGGCCATTGCACTTGATTCATCATTAAATACACGGGCTGGACCTGTCATAACAGGATTTTTTAGTCCAGAAATTTTAGCTACTGAACCATTAACAGCTAAATTACCTTTTAAAATAGCTAAGTGTCCTTCTTTATACAATGCCTTTTCGATAGGTACAATTACATTTTGGTCTGGTCTTGGCGTATCAGGAATATGTGCTAACTCTTGTTCTATAGTTCTGCCCGTAATAGTTAGGCAGTCTTTATGAATTAAATTAGCTTGTAATAATAGTTTTAAAACTTGCGGTACTCCGCCGGCTTTATGTAAATCAGTTGCTACATATTCACCAGAAGGTTTTAAATTACAAATAACAGGTGTTTTACGGCGAATAGCTTCTATATCTTCAATAGTAAAATCAACATCAGCAGCATGAGCAATAGCAAGGTAATGTAAAATAGCATTAGTTGAACCGCCTGTAGCCATAATTAATGCAATAGCATTTTCAATCGATTTTCTAGTAATAATATCCCGTGGTTTAATATTTTGTTCTACGGCTTTTAGTAATACTTTAGCAGATTCAATAGTTGAAATTACTTTTTCTTCATCAGGATTTGCCATGGTTGAACTATACATTAACGACATACCCAAAGCTTCAAACGATGAACTCATAGTATTAGCAGTATACATTCCGCCGCATGAACCAGTTGTAGGACATGCATTTTGTTCAATGCCCTTAAAATCTTCTTCATTCATACGTCCTGCTGTATATTCTCCAACTGCTTCAAACGAAGATACAATAGTCAAATCTTTTCCTTTCCAATTCCCAGGCTTTATTGTTCCGCCATAAACATAAATACTAGGAACATTCATACGTGCCATAGCTATCATACCGCCCGGCATATTTTTATCACAGCCGCCAATTACTAATACGCCGTCTAACCACTGTCCTTGAGTAGCTGTTTCTATACAATCAGCTATAACTTCTCTTGAAACTAGCGAATATTTCATTCCTTCAGTTCCCATACTCATACCATCTGAAATAGTAGGCGTACCAAAAACTTGAGGATTGCCGTTATTTTTTTTAATAGCATCAATTGCAGCATCAGCTAATTTTTGTAAACCTGCATTACAAGGTGTAATAGTTGAGTGTCCGTTAGCAATTCCAATCATGGGATTATTAAAATCCTCAGACTTATAACCCATAGCATAATACATAGCACGATTTGGACTACGTGAAATACCTTGCGTAATATTATCTGAGCGTTTATGAAATTTTATTTTTTGCGGATTTAAATTTGTATTTGAATTATTATCTTGCATAATTAACCATTTTTTGAACTAATGCTTGATTATAATTTATTTTAAATCTAGATTAAAGCTCAAGTTTGACTTTTACTTATTTTATTTATATGTTAATATGTGTTTAAGCAAAACCGCTTAAATTATATAAAAAATTAAAATAAAATGCTTATACATTGTTAGTAAAGCATAGTTAAAGAAAAACGTGAAGAATTAGCAGGCATTTTAAATTAAAATTTTGGATAATATCATAAATAGCTAGTATTATAATCTAGCTATTTTTTTATGCAATTATATATTTTACTAACAAATTATAACCTTATAGGACTAATAAATTTATGCTAACATTAACTACGCAGCATATTAATAAAATACAAACATTATTAATTGAGGCTGATAAGAATTCAAATCCAATGGATAAAGCTGAAAATAATTATAAAGAACTATTTAATTTAACTAAAAAATTTGCAGGTAAAGACGTATTTTTTAAACTTGATCAAGGCGGTGATGGCAAAAATAAATCATTTTTTGGATATGTTAGATCAAATTTGGATTATATTTTTAGTACAGCAACAAAGGAATCTACTTTTTATCAGGTAGATTCTATTAATGATAAAGTGAAGACATTATTTTTTCCAGGAGGTACGAAATTTACCAAGTTATCTATGAGAGCCTTATCAAGCTCTGAAAAAGCCCAACTCAATAAAATTCTTGAAGGAAATAATATTAGTCAGTGTAGAAATGTTGATGATGAAGAATTAAAATTTGATATAGATTCAGATGACTCATCACAATATTCAAGCAGTGCAGCAGGTTCACAAAAGTCAAATTAAAATTTCCTATAGATTTTCTAAATAGTGTAAAATAGCTAATTATTATTATATTTAGCTATTTATGGATTTATCTTCTTGGCTATGGATTGCTTTATTTATAGCTTTTATTTCAGGTTGGTTTATTGCACGCTATGATGTTAAATCTTTACTTCAAAAAAATAAGAAACTCCCTAATCAATATTTTAAAGGTTTGCAGTATTTATTAAATGAGCAGCCCGATAAGGCTATTGATTCTTTTATAGAAATAGCACAACTTGATCCTGAAACAGTAGATTTACATTTTGCTTTAGGACAGATGTTTAGAAAACGCGGGGAGTTTAATCGCTCAATTCGTATTCACGAAAGTTTAGCTAATCGTGGTTTGGATAATGATTCTAAAGAAAAAGCTTTAATTGCTTTAGGTGAGGATTATTATAAAGCAGGTATGTTTGATAGAGCGGAAAATATGTTTAATTTATTTATCAATCATTCCTTATATCATGAAATATCAGTCAAATATTTGCTTATAATTGCTAAATTAGAGCAGGATTGGGAAAAAGCCGTTGAATTAGCTCAATTTTTACCGCTTAATATTAAAGATAAACCAGTTTTTCATTTACGTTTACAGTACGTCGAAGATTTAATTAGTAAATGCAACTATGATAAAGCTTATGCTCAATTAAAGGTTATTGATATAAATTATCATAGTCATATTCGCTATAAATTAGTACAAAGTTATTTATATATAAAACAAAATAATATTGATAAGGCTATTGCAGTTTTAAAAAAATTAGCCATGGATAATCCAAAATCTGTAAGTTTTATATTAATTTTCTTACAAAAATATGCTCAAAATTTATTACAAAGCTTCTTTATTAGTTTAAGTGAAAAAATTAATAATCCAATTTATTATTCAATTCAATATAAAGAATTAGAAAAGATACTAGCACAAGAAGTAAATGAGGATAAAAAAATAGAAATTTTAGATAAAATGCAAATGTATCTAGAAAAAGAATTAACAGATTTCCCCAGCTCTGAAGTTTTAAGAAAATACGCACATTTTTTATTATTAAAAAATCCGTATATAGAACAGAATATGTTTTTAAATAAAATGATTGAAATTTTACAACAAACATCGCATAATAAATATATTTGCCATGAATGCGGTTTTCGGGCTAAAGAATTTTCTTGGGCTTGCCATGGCTGTGGTGAATGGGAATCCTTAGAACCTATAACTAGTTAATAAGAAGAATAATTATGTATACTAATACGAACTACACATTAAATACTCAAGATTTAAAAGAACAATTACAACAAAAGAAAATATTAGTTGTGGGCGACATAATGTTAGATAGATACTGGTTTGGAGAGACTAATAGGATTTCACCCGAAGCGCCTGTTCCAATTATAAAAATTCAAAAATATGAAGATAGATTAGGCGGAGCTGCAAATGTAGCACGTAATATTGCTAATCTGGGGGTACAAACTTCTATATTAGGCTGTATTGGTATTGATGAGGCAGGTCTTAGAATTAAAACCTTATTGACAGAAGATTGTGTGAATGCTTATTTACAAGAAGATAGTGAATATACAAGTATTTTAAAACTTAGAGTATTAGCACGTAAGCAGCAGATGCTTAGATTAGATTTTGAAGAAAAATTACCGCAAAATTTATTACAAAGAATTGAAAAAGGCTTTGCTCAATTGATTTCTCAATATAATTTAGTTGTATTCTCAGATTATGATAAAGGTTGTTTAGAATCTTGCGAGAATTTAATTACTATAGCTAAACAGAATAATATACCTATATTAGTTGATCCTAAAGGACGCTCTTTTACTAAATATAAAGGATCTACCATACTCACTCCTAATTTGAAAGAATTATCAGAAGTCGTAGGCGGATGGCAAAATGAAGAAGAGCTTAATATTAAAGCACAAAACTTAAGAGAACAATTGCAACTAGAGGCATTATTAGTGACTAAATCAGAACAAGGTATGACTTTATATACTAATACAACTATACAAAATTTTCACTCTCAAATACAGGAGGTTTCTGATGTTTCTGGTGCAGGAGATACTGTAATTGCAACGTTAGCTAGTTTAATGAGTGTTACTAATGATATTTTTATTTCAACTGAATATGCAAATAAAGCCGGCGGAATTGTCGTTGGAAAATTAGGTACTTCAAGTATTGAATATAATGAATTATTTAATTAGGAATAAAGATGAAAAAAATTATAGTAACAGGCGGTGCTGGGTTTATTGGCAGTAATATTATTCAAGGTTTAAATGATAAGGGTATTAACGAAGTTATAGTTGTTGATAATTTAAAAAATGCCAATAAATTTAAAAATATAGTTGATTTAAATATTATGGATTTTATCGATAAACATGATTTTATTGAAAAAATTAATTCTAATGCAGATGTATTTAAAGATATTGGTGCAATTTTCCATGAAGGAGCATGTTCTGATACTATGGAGCATAATGGGCATTATATGATGAATAATAATTTTGAGTATTCAAAAATATTATTTAATTATTGTCAAATTTATAATATACCATTTATATATGCTTCTTCTGCCGCAACTTATGGTAATGAAACAACTTTTATAGAGCAAAGAGAATATGAAAAACCATTGAATATTTATGGCTATTCTAAATTATTGTTTGATGACTATATTCGCCTGCAGCTGCCAAAATGCCGTAGCCAAGTAGTGGGCTTTAGATATTTTAATGTTTATGGGCCTAGAGAATTTCATAAAGGTAAAATGGCTTCCGTAGCTCTTCATCATTATTTACAATTCAAAAATCACAGTCAAGTTAATTTATTCGGTGAATACGGCGGTTATAGCGCAGGCGGGCATACTAGAGATTTTATCTATGTAGGAGATGTAGTTAAGGCTAATTTATTTATGCTGGATAATCCTCAAATACGCGGTATTTTTAATTTAGGTACTGGTAAAGCTGAGCCGTTTAATAATATTGCTACTAGTATTATTAATGAATCAACCTTGCAAAATATGTCGCTAGATGAAGCTATTAATGAAAAATTGTTAAAATATATTGATTTTCCGCAAAGTTTATATGGCAAATATCAAAGTTTTACGCAAGCTAATTTAGATAATTTAAGAAGCACTGGATATAGTGAAGATTTCTTAACAGTCTCCCAAGGTATTAAACAATATTATGCTTGGTTAGAACAGAATCATACACGTTTTATAGATTAGATTAATTATGCAGATATTGATTATAGAAGATGAAAAAGAAATATATGAAAGTATAAGAAAATCCTTTGAAACTCAAGGCATTTCAACCAAGCATGCGATAGATAATAATATGGCAGATTTCTATTTAATGCAAAATACTTTTGATTTAGCTATATTAGACTTAGGCTTGCCTAATACTAATATAGAATTTTTATTAAAGCGGCTGCATGTTTTTTTTAAACTACCCATATT
>Ga0247816_10001675_pt1 | contig 10773 bp, 8 predicted proteins | sample UWRJL209509C1_FD_179930 | JGI IMG/M metagenome (GOLD analysis project Ga0247816, IMG submission 179930) | Plant litter microbial communities from Arlington Agricultural Research Station in Wisconsin, United States - UWRJ-L209-509C-1 | ecosystem: Environmental > Terrestrial > Plant litter >...
TTTACCACCGGACTTTCATGATTCATAAGTTGCATAACAAATTTTGGAATCACTGCCGCATAAGCTCCATTGGGATCTTGATGCCTTCCAAAAACATTAAAATATCGCAAGCCTATAGTTTCAATTCCATATGTAGAACTAAAAATAGATGCATATAATTCATTTACATATTTAGTAATCGCATAAGGCGATAATGGGTTTCCAATAACATCTTCAACTTTAGGAAGCGATTCTGAATCGCCATAAGTTGACGAACTTGCAGCATATACAAATCGTTTAACTTTAGCATCACGAGCTGCCGTTAACATATTCAAAAAGCCTGTTACATTGACATCATTTGTAGTCATCGGATCTTTTATAGAACGAGGTACAGAACCTAAAGCCGCTTGGTGAAGAACAAAATCACAACCTTCAATTGCTTTTTGACAGTCAGAAAAATTTCTGATATCACCTTCAATCAAAGTGAAATTTGTATTCTCTAAAAAAGAAGTTATGTTATGACGATGTCCTGTTGCAAAATTATCTAAGCAAATAATTTCATGTCCTCTTGACAAAAAATAATTGCAAAGATTTGAACCAATAAACCCAGCGCCGCCGGTAATTAATATTTTGCTTTTTTCCATTAAACTAAATTATAAAACTTGGTGCAAAAATAGGACTTTAAATTTTAACGTTAATACATCAATTTTAATGTATTGTAAATTCATCTAAAAAACTTTATTTTTCTGATTTTAAACAATATAAAACTTTATCACATCTTAAACAATTACAATTCTTAATTAAAATTATTCTTAAAAAATGTTTATTTGCTTAAGAACACATTATAGCTTTTACTATTTTTTAAATATTTTTTTTATTATTTTCTTTGTGTTACTTTTTTCTTCCTCTTCCTCATGGTATCCGTTACCATAACTTCCATATCCATAAGCATACCCATACTTTGCTTTATTTTCAAATCCATTTAGAATAATACTAACATTTTTCAACTCGCCTTTTTTTAATTTTTCATTGACAAGGGAAAGCATCGATTTTTTAGTTAAGTTTTGCCTAACAACAAATAAAGTTACATCACAATATTCAACTAATTCTAAAGCATCTGCTACAAGACCTATCGGCGGGGTATCTAAAATCACATAATCATATTTTGACTTTAAATCATCAAGCAGTTCTTTCATGCTTTCTCCTAAAATAAGTTCAGAAGGATTAGGTGGCACGGGGCCAGATGAAATAATATCAAGGTATGGAATTTCTGTTTTTTGAATAATTTCAGAAATATTTTTTTGTCCAATCAGATAATTGACTACGCCTACATTATTTTCAAGATTAAAATCTCCAAAAATTTTAGGCTTTCTCAAGTCTAGACCTACAATTACTGTCTTTTTTTCACTAAGAGCAAAAACAGTTGCAATGTTTATCGAACAAAAAGTTTTTCCTTCACCACTAATTGAAGAAGTAAGCATAAGCGTTTTTGCGCCTTCAATATTTTGTTTTTTATATAAAAATTGCAAAGAAGACCGAATGGCTCTAAAAGCCTCAGCCATAGCTGATTTAGGTTTTTCAAAAACTGCCAAATTTGTCAGCAATTTATTTTTCCCTACTACGCCAAGCAAAGGTATTTTAGTCAACTTTGAAATATCCTCAGTATTGTGAATGGTATTATCCATTAAAGTAATGACAAACACTATAATCAACGGCAATAGCAAGCCTAAAAATAGCGCTAAAACATAATTTACGCTGGTTTTTGGACCTACAAGTCCTTTTCCTGTATCTTTAGCAGTATCAATAAAATGTACATCTGAAAGATTGGCAGCTTTTACAATATTTGCCTCATTTCTTTTTGCTAAAAACGTGCTAAATATAGAAGTTGTCAAATCATATTCCCTTTGAATTTTATAAAGCTCTTGCTGTTCTTCCGGAAGTTGCTTGATATCGCTTTCTGCAGCGCCAATTTTTGCATTTACTCTTGCCAAATCACCTTCTACCACAGCTTTTGCCGAAGAAATATTTTCAAGAAGCACTTTTTTGATGGATTCCATTTCATTATCAAAGTCTTCAAAAAATTTATTGTTTTTTACAGCATAAGCTTTTGCAGAACGCTCAATTGACAGTGAAATTAACCTAGACACATTGCCAACAATATTTGGATCTTCAATACCTGCCACAGCTGGTGCCGGAAGTTTTGAATAATCAACGCTTTTTGTAAGATAAGAACGAAGGGTAATATAATAGGCAATTTTTCTATTGAGTGCGTCACGTTCTAAATCCAGTGCGGCAAGCTGTTCAGATATCTGTACGCCTCCATTTTCTAAAGCAAAAACATTTTTGTCTTTTCTGAAATTTTTAAGCTCGCCCTCTGTTCCTTTCATTTGTTTTCCCATTGCTACAAGCGTGCTGTCAATGAAAGCGATCGTATTAATGGCAAACTGATTTTTACTATCAAGCTGGTTCTTTTTTAAAACTTCTACAGTAGTGTTCAGGTACTCGACCATTCTAGCCTTATTAGTTCCTTGAAGTGTTAATTTTAATAATGATCCGCCTTTTACATCTGAATCAACATTTACACCTCTATAAGATTCAACTGTGGAATTAAAGTCATTGAGCTTCACAAAATACTCTTTTCCTTTATAACCAGAAGCATCTGGCTTCATTTCTAAATCCCAGTGAAGAAAAGGAAGGGAAACTTTATTACCAATTTTAAATCTTTTTTTATCTTCTGCCGGAGTAACTGAAATTTTTGAAGTGCTATCGTCAAAATAGTTTATCAAAGTGGCATTTTCTTCTTCAAAAACAACGGAAATCTCATATTCAGAATCGCTTAAAAACTTAATTTTTATTGGAAGATTATAAAGCTGTCCTTTTGATTTATCTAAATTTACCTTAAACGGAACTTCGCCATAAGCATCAGTAAAATTATATTTCCCTTCTTTAAGATAATCGATATAATATTCTAATCGAGCAACTACAATTTCATTATGAGTTCTTGATTTTAAAGTAGTTATAACGGTTTGAACTTTATCAGAAGTACCTCCCCAATTAAAGACAAGGCTTGTATTGGATGTAAAAAACGGATTACTTTCTTCTCTTACCACGATAAGAGCATCCATTGCATAAATTTTTTCTTTTCTGATATTAACCTGATAAGCTATAAAAAGACAGACAACCAAGCATCCTAAAAACCATTTCCAATAACTTAATATTTTAATTAAAAAGCCTTTAAAATCAAAATTATTTTGGTTTTCAAAAAATGAAAAATCTTTTGTATCAAGCATGTTTTTATCTATTTAAAAGCACAATAGTTGTAGTTACTAATGAAATTAGGGTAATTAAAGTACTAAGCGACTGAATTCCGGTTGTACCAGTTCCCCATGATTTTTGTTTTAAAGGCTTGATATAGATATAATCGTTAGGTTGTATATAATAATAAGGAGAATTAATTACGTTCACGTCGGTAAGATCAAGGGTATGTATTTCTGTACCGTGCGGATATTGGCGAACAATTGTTACTTCTTTTCTGTTTCCAACCATTGTAATATCGCCTGAATTTGCAATAGCTTCCATGACATTTACTTTTTCTTGAAATAAAACTTTTGTTCCCGGACTTGCAATTTCACCATTGACAGTATAACGAAGCCCTGCTAATTTAACGGTAATAAATATGTTGGCCGTTTTATTGAAATATTCGTCTAAAAACTGTTTTTCAAGCTTAATTCTAATTTCTTCCAATGTAAAGCCCATCACATTAACCTCGCCTAGCACCGGAACTCTAATGTTTCCATGATCATCAACTGAAAATCCATCAAAATAAAGACTTTGGTCATTTTGAATTCGATTTGGATTATCTGCCGTATTAAACATTGCTACAAGCTTTTCATCTAATGCTTTTATTTTTATGCTAAGAATGTCATTTGTTTGAACACGATAAGGCTTTGCCATTACTGGATTAACCGCTAAATTAGTTTCTGAATTTTCTGGTTTTTGAAGATAGATAAGGTCTTTACTAGGAACACAGGAAGTAAAACAAACACTCGCAATCATAAAAAACACTAATAAGACCTTATTCATTGTTAATTTTTTAAGTGGACAAATATAGCTTTTCATTTATAAAACACTAAACAAATCTAATTATTTTTAAGTGAATTTTCAAAAGGAACACGATGAAGGATACTTCTGCCAAGTGTAACTTCATCAGCATATTCCAATTCATCTCCCACAGAAATACCTCTTGCAATAGTGGATGTAATTATCTCAAAATCTTTAATTTGTCGATAAATATAAAAATTCGTGGTATCTCCTTCCATAGTTGAACTTAGCGCAAATATCAACTCTGATGTATTTCCTTCTTTTACCTTGGCAACTAAAGTAGGTATATTTAGCTGACTTGGGCCAACTCCGTCAATTGGAGAAATTTTCCCTCCCAAGACATGATAAATTCCTCTAAACTGCCCTGTATTTTCAATTGCCATCACATCGCGAACATCTTCAACTACGCAGATAATTTTATGATTTCTTGCCGGATTTGCGCAAATTTCGCAAACATCTATATCTGAAATATTATGGCAGCTTTTACAGAATTTTATTTCTTCGCGCATGTTCAAAAGCGCCTGCGATAAAAAAACGGTCTGTTCTTTTGGCTGTTTCAGCAAATGAAGCACCAATCGCAAAGCAGTTCGCTTTCCAATTCCAGGCAATTGCGACATTTCATATACCGCTTTTTCTAAAAGTTTTGAAGAAAATTCCATAAGTTGCAAAAGTAAGCAATTTGAAAATTAGAAATTTAGAGAATTACAATAATTTTACAGCTCATTAAACAGGCTTTTCCGCGCAACATCCAACCCAATATAATGATTTTAAACTCTTTATCGTAGCATTGATTCACTCGACTTTATGCCTTTAAACTTTAAATACAATTTTCAGTTTTTTTTTCTACTTTGGCTTCTCCTAAAAAAATAAAAATGCAACCTTTAACCATACTTTTAATTATCATAATTTATTTCGGAATTCTAATTTTGATTTCAAATATTGTCAGCAAAAAAGATTCCGGAAATGATGCTTTTTTCAAGGCCAATAAAAACTCAAAATGGTATCTCGTAGCTTTTGGAATGATTGGAACCGCGCTCTCTGGCGTAACTTTTATATCTGTTCCTGGCCAAGTGGGTTCGCCCGATATTCAGTTTAAATATTTTCAATTTGTTTTAGGAAATGCCATCGGATTTATTTTGATCGCAAAAGTTTTGCTTCCTTTATATTATCGAATGAACCTGACTTCAATTTACGGTTATATCGAACAGCGACTGGGATATATTTCTTATAAAACGGCCGCTTCCATTTTCTTAATCAGCCGAACAATTGGTTCTGCCGCAAGATTATATTTGGTTGTCATTGTTTTGCAACGCTATGTTTTTGATGCTTTTGGAGTGCCATTTTGGGTAACTGTTTTGGGCTCATTGGGGTTAATTTTTGCTTATACTTATCGTGGCGGACTCAAAACGATCATTATCACTGACACGTTGCAGACTTTATTCTTGGTTTCTTCGGTAATCTTTACTATATATTTTATTTGCAACAGTCTGGATTACAATATCCCAGAAGCTTTTGAAGCTGTAAAAAATAGCAATTATTCAAAAGTTTTCTTTTTTGAAGATTGGCTGAAAAGCAACTTTTTTTGGAAACAAATCTTGGGTGGCATCTTTGTAACCATTGCAATGGTTGGATTAGATCAAGATCTGATGCAGAAAAATTTGAGCTGTAAAAACATAGGCGAAGCACAAAAAAACATGTTCACTTTCACCGGAATCTTCGTGATTATCAATATTTTCTTTTTGAGTGTTGGCGCGCTCCTTTATATTTACGCCGAAAAAAATGGCATCAGTGTTCCTTTAGACGCCGTGACCGGAAAGCCAAGAACCGATCTTTTATTTCCAGAAATTGCCTTTAATTATTTGACGATAATTCCTTCTATAGTATTTTTATTAGGCTTGACCGCCGCAACTTTTGCCACAACAGATTCTGCTTTGACCGCTTTGACAACTTCTTTCTGCGTAGATTTTTTAGGAATGGATAAAGCCGAAAATGCGCTGAAACCTAATATGGTTCGAACAAGACATTTCGTTCACATTGGCTTTTCGCTTTTGATGTTTTTAGTCATCATCATCATTTATCTCATGAACAGTGATTCTGTGGTGAGTTTGATTTTTAAAATTGCCGCTTACACTTATGGCCCGCTTTTAGGCTTATACAGTTTTGGATTATTTGTAAAAAGCAAAACGGTAAAAGGCATTTTCGTTCCTTTCATTTGCATTTTAGCTCCGGCAATTACCTTTGCAATCAGCCTTTATTCAAAAGAATTATTTGGAAACTATGAGTTTGCTGAAGAACTGATTATTTTAAACGGAGGCCTGACTTTTATCGGATTGTTAATAATCAGTAAAAAAGCAACAGAACAGACCCGATTTTAAGTAAAATTATTCAATAAAAAGCCTTCTAAATTATTTTTAGAAGGCTTTCCTTTTATAAATAAAATTAATATTGTTTTGTGGAAAGCATAACTAGTGTACAAGCCACTTCTACTTTTATATTATTTAATTTCAAAAGCTGAAAAAATTCAGGATTTTCTGTTCCAGGATTAAAAATCACTCTTTTTGGCTCTAGCGAAACCACATAATTATAATAATCACGCTGGCGTTGCGGATTCAAATAAAGCGTCACGGTGTCAACATTTGTAAACGGAATCTGCTTTGTCTGAATTTTTACACCCAAGACTTCTTCTTCTTTCAAGCCAATTGCCACAACAGAATGTTCTTTATTTGTAAGGCTTTTGATAGCCATATAGGAATAACGTGCTGGATTTGACGAAGCGCCAAGTACTAATGTTTTCTTGTTTCTCATAACTGTTTTATATGTCGTAAAATTAGCAAATTTTTAATTGCAAACTTTTGATTTATAAAAACAATAACAGTTAATACGTTTCTTTTATTTTTTGATAATAATCAATAGGAAGCATATCGCCAAGCTTTTGAAATCCAATGTAACCGCCAAACATGACCGCATAAACTGGAGCATAATTTCCGTTATCATCAACAATAAATTCATTTTCAAGAAAATCAGCAATTGACTGCTCTTTGTTATTATATAGAATTACAAAGTTTAACTTTTTCTCTTCATATCCAATGATTTCAAGCTTTACAGGCGTTCCGCTCAGGGTTTTCATTTCTGTAGGCGGTTTATAGATTGGAAATTTACCCATCGGTTTTTTTATAAGTGTCACTTTTTTAACTCCCAAAGTATCTTGAACTTTAAAATAGGTTTTTGGATCAACAGGAAATTTATCCAGAAACAATTTGAATTTGTCTTTTTCCCAGCTCTCATATGCGATTGTTCTCATAAAATGCCAAGAAGAACCTAAGAAAGATTCAACCCTTCTTTTCTTTATTTTTGAAGAAACAACAAATTCTTTATAAAAAGTGGTTCCGGCATAATTGCTCTTTTTTACTAATTCACTGCTTAATTTTGGATGCTTATATTCCACACTAAAATCCACCAACTCAAAGAAAACCTCATATCCCATATAATTGTTCTTAATTTTTAATGGAACTCTGGAAGTAGCCGAAAGCGTGTTTGTTTCTTCATCGAAAAACAAATTGATATCGTCTTCATTTTGAATCTTACAGGAAAGTCCCGCTTGAGAAGTCCCTAAAAAATTTTCTCTAAAAGCTTTTAACATTGATTTTCTGCTAAACATGCTTTTGCCAATAAAAACCTCATCAAGAGAAAAACTATCCTCTTCCATAAATATTTTTATGTTTTTATACTGAAACGGATTGTCAATTCGCAACGTCAAATATCCCATATAACTCAAAACCAAAGTACTTTGTGTATTTCCGTTACCGTTAATTTTAAAATATCCGTTTTCATCAGTAGCTCCAGAAATTGTGGTTCCGTCAAGATATACCGTGGCTGCCTGAAGTGGCATATTCGTTTTTTTATCATAAACACGGCCTTCCAACACTTGTGAATAAAGCGGCGAAAAACATAAAATACTTAAAATGGCAAATAATAATTGTTTCGTTTTCATCATAAAATAGCGGTTCGATTACAAATATATAAATTCAATGCATTTCTTTAATTTTAAAAAGGAATGAATTTTTCTTAATTATTAATAATAATTTATTCTTAATTTTACTACAGACCTCGGTCACAAAATTAATTTTACACCAAAAACCATGGAGATTTTCATTTATGTTTTCGCAGCACTTTTCTCAGTAATCAATCCTTTGGGAGCTGTTCCAATTTTTGTAGGACTAACACAAGATGACAGCAAAGATGAGCGTTCAAGAATTTCGCTTTGGACGGCGATAAACGTTTTTATCATTCTTATAATTTCCTTTTTTATAGGTCAATATGTTTTAAATTTCTTCGGAATAAGCATTGATGCGTTAAGAATTGCCGGCGGATTGATCATCTTAAATTCAGGTTTTTCATTGCTTACCGGAAGATTTAGCAAAACCCGAGGCGTAAACAAGCAAGTGGAAAATGATGCCCAAAAAAGAAATGACATTGCTTTAACGCCATTGGCAATTCCAATGCTTGCAGGACCTGGATCAATGTCTCTTTTAATCGCATTGTACCAAGATTATGAATCTATAAACCAGCAAATTATTGTTTGTATTGCAATTGCTGCAGTAGCAATCGTGATTTTCTTGGTAATGCGAAGCGCTCATTATTTGTCAAGAATTCTTGGAGCTTCTGGAATTGTTGCCATTTCAAGAATCATCGGTTTTATCGTAATTGCCATTGGAGTTCAATACATAAGCAGTTCAGTAGTCAATATTTTAAAATCTACTTTTCCTATAACCGCATAAAAAAAGGCTTTCGATGGAAAGCCTTTTTTGTTTGTTTTTTATTTATTCTTTCGGAAGAAAAATTTCTGCCATCATGCAACGAGCGCTTCCGCCACCGCAGGCTTCAATCGTGTCAAGACTTGAAGTCAAAATTTCACAGTGAAATTCTAGCTTTTCAATTTGAGTTGGCTTTAAGCTTTTGTAAGCCGCATCACTCATAATCAAGAAACGTTTGTCGTCTTTCCCTCTTACTTCAAGCATATTTCCGGCGAAATTATTTACTTGATCTTCTGTAATCAAAATGATTTCTTTATCGTCTGCTTTCAGATTATCCAAAACCATTTTGCGTTCTTTTTTGTCATCAATGCAATCGGCACAGATTACCGCAAAAGTTTCTCCCAAACACATCATTACGTTCGTGTGGTAAATCAATTTTCTTTCGCCATTTACCGTTTGGAAAGCTTCAAAAATTACGGGCGCATAATCAAAATCTTCGCAGAATTCAATAACCAATTCTTCGTCAGCTCTTGGTGAAAGCGCACAATACACTTTTCCATTTGGGCGATCGATTAAAAGGCTTCCTGTTCCTTCCAAAAAGATTTTATCTTCTTCAGCCGAAGTATAATCTACGATATTTTCAATCTTAAAACCATCTTCTTCCAATAAATCTAAAATGTCCTCACGACGTTCTTCTCGCCTGTTTTCAGCAAACATTGGATACAAAGCCACATCGCCATTTTCATGGAAAGAAATCCAATTGTTTGGAAAAATTGAATCTGGCGTGTCAGGACTTTTAGTATCTTCTATAACCGTGACATTGATTCCGGCAGCGCGCAATTTTATTACGAATTCATCAAATTCTAATTGTGCTTTTAAATTTACTGTTTCCGGAAGCAATCCGTCTAAAACTTTCTGGTAATAATTGTTAACCGCGGTTTGCTCATTCATTCTGAAACCCACCGGACGAATCATTAAAATCGAATTTGTTGTCTGTTTCATGTTATTGGGTTTTAGGTTTTGGGTTCAGGCTTTTGCCTCTTGCCTATTTACTTATGGCTAAATTAATCTCTAATCAATGGCAATGTCGAACATCTTAAAAGTCCTTCTTGTTTGGCAATTTCGGCATAAGGAATTTCTTCAACTGTAAATCCTTGGCTTCGCAACCAATTGTTCAATCTTGTAAAATTTCTTTCAGAAACCACAACGTCTTCAGCAATTGAAAACACATTGGAATTCATATTGTACATTTCTTCTCTGTCAATGTGAAAAAGATTTTCTTTCCCAAAAAGATTGACTAAAAATAAATAATCTGATTCTTGACGGAAACCGCTTTTGTAAATAATTCCTTTATTTTTTCCGACTGGCTGAAAACAGCAATCCAAATGCAAAGCATTGTCTCTGGCTTCTAATTTTGATTTTACTAAGTCAAATTCCTTAACAATTTTATTTGGAAATAGCTCTTTGATATAATTTACGCCTTCCATATTAGTTCTGGCCGTGATATAATCTTTATAGTCAGAACCTTTATAAGTTCCGATAAAAATATAGTCGTTCCAAAGCATGACATCGCCACCTTCAATATGAACTTCTTCTGGCGGACGAACAATTTTTGCCGGATTTATTTGATCCAAAACATATTGAATTGCGTCTAATTCTCTTTCTCTGTCTGGAAGAATATTTGCTTTCACAAAAACATCGTCAATTACAAAACCAATATCTCTAGTGAAAATCTGGTTGTAATTTTCAATCATTTCTGGTCGAAAAACCTTGACATCATATTTTTCAAAAACTTTATTAAAAGCTTCCATTTCATTAACCATATCTTTTTCCACAGGATAAGTTCCTGCTAAAATATGTTCTAATGATTTTGGATCATACGCTTCTTCGGCTGTAGGAGTTAGCCCATTATGTATGGCTGAACCAAGTACAACGGCTC
>Ga0247816_10001676_pt1 | contig 10771 bp, 10 predicted proteins | sample UWRJL209509C1_FD_179930 | JGI IMG/M metagenome (GOLD analysis project Ga0247816, IMG submission 179930) | Plant litter microbial communities from Arlington Agricultural Research Station in Wisconsin, United States - UWRJ-L209-509C-1 | ecosystem: Environmental > Terrestrial > Plant litter >...
ATCATCTACATCGAGCCCGACGTATACGTGCCGCCGAACGAGGCCAACCCGGCCACCGACTCGTTCGTGATCAAGGCCGCCGACTAGCTCGTCGGTCCCGCAGCGCGAGCGCTGTGCCCGCCGCCCGCCGCGCCTGCCGCCCTGTGCCCGCCGCGCCGCCGCACCCGCCACGCCTGCCGCCGAAGTGCACTTGTTGCCCCTTTTCGCGAAGGATTCGGGGCACAACTGCACTCTCGCCGGGCGGGGCGGGGCGGCGCGCGACGCGGCGTTAGCGGCGCGGGGCGCGGCGCGGCTAGCGGCGCTGCGTGAAGAAGTCGAGCAGCAGGTCGGCGCAGGCCTCCGCCTCGACGCCCGCGACGACCTCGACACGGTGGTTGAGCCGCCGGTCGCGCAGCAGGTCGTAGACGCTGCCCACGGCACCGGCCTTCTCGTCCCACGCGCCGAAGACCACGCGCGGGATGCGCGAGTTGAGAATCGCCCCCGCGCACATGATGCACGGCTCGAGCGTGACGACGAGCGTCGTGTCGAGCAGGTGCCAGTCGCCGAGCGCGGCGGCCGCCTCGCGGATCGCCAGCACCTCGGCGTGGGCCGTCGGGTCCTTGTGCAGTTCGCGTTCGTTGCGGCCCGAGCCGATGCGTTTGCCGTCGGCGTCGAGGATGAACGCCGCCACCGGAACGTCGCCCGTGTCGAACGCGAGGCGCGCATCCGCAATCGCCTCGTGCATCCACTCGTCGTACTGGCCCATGCAGCGAGCCTAAGCCGTGCACTGAAGTAGATTGGGCACATGCGAGTTCACGTTGCCGACCATCCGCTCATCACGCACAAGCTCACGGTGTTGCGCGACAAGACCACCCCGTCGCCGACGTTCCGTGCACTCGCCGAAGAGCTGATGACCCTGCTCGCCTACGAGGCCACCCGCAACGTGCGCACCGAGGTCGTCACGATCCAGACCCCCGTCGCCGAGACGCAGGGTCTCGCGATCAGCACCCCTCGTCCGCTCGTTGTGCCGATTCTGCGCGCCGGCCTCGGAATGCTCGAGGGAATGGTCAAGCTCGTGCCCACCGCCGAGGTCGGATTTCTCGGCATGGTGCGCGACGAAGAGACCCTGCAGCCCACGACCTACGCCGAACGACTGCCCGACGACCTCTCCGGCCGCCAGTGCTTCGTGCTCGACCCCATGCTCGCCACCGGCGGCTCGCTCATCGCGGCGATCGACTTCCTGTTCGCCCGCGGCGCCGAAGACGTCACGGCCGTGTGCCTCATCGCCGCGCCCGAGGGCCTCGCCGCCGTCGAGGCCGCCATGGCCGGGCGTGGCGACGTCACCATCGTCCTCGGCGCCGTCGACGAGAAGCTCAACGAGCTCGGCTACATCGTTCCCGGGCTCGGCGACGCGGGAGACCGCCTCTACGGCCTGGTGTAAACCCCCAGCGCACATTGAGCAATCGGGCGTAGCGTCGCAGTGACGTGTTCGAAAGGTCGCTCGCCGTGAACAGAAACACCAAGCGCTGGATCCCCGCCGCGGTCGTTCCCGTGGTCATCGTCACCGCGGCGATCGCCGTGCCGGCCGCTGCCAACGCCGACCCGACGCTGCCCGAGAAGAGCCCGCAGCAGCTGCTCGAACTGATCGCCGACAGCACCGGCACCGCCTACTCGGGCACGGTCGAGCAGTCGTCTGATCTAGGGCTTCCGGATGTCTCGGCTCTGGGTTCGGCGCCGGGCGGCGACGCCGCGTCATCCGCCATCGAGCTCATCACCGGATCCCACACGGCCCACGTCTTCGTCGGCGGCCCGACCGCCCAGCGTGTTCAGGTGCTCGACGGTTTCGCCGAGCGTGACGCGATCCGCAACGGCGACAGCGTCTGGCTCTACGACTCTAAGCAGAGAGAAGCCGTGCACGTGACGGCATCGGCCCCGACCGGCGCCGCTCCCACGGCCACGGTCACGCCCGCCGAAGCGGCGCAGAAGCTGCTCGACGCGATCGAGCCCTCCACCGGCGTCGAGGTCGTCGACACCGCGAGGGTCGCCGGTCGCGCCGCCTACGAGCTGCGGCTCACCCCGGGCGACGCCGACACCCTGGTCGGCTCGGTCGTGCTGAGCGTCGACGCCGAGACCGGCCTGCCGCTCGCCGTGAGCGTCACCGCGAAGGGCGAGTCCGACCCCGCATTCTCGGTGCGCTTCAGCAAGATCAGCTTCGACAGCCCCGATCCGAGCCTCTTCGAGTTCACGCCGCCGAGCGGCACGGCCGTCACCGAGAAGACCCTTCCGGGCGACGCGCCCGCCGAGGCGGCCACCGCGCACACCGAGCCGACGGTGGTCGGCGACGGCTGGGACGCGGTGATCGTGATCCCCGCGAACGACGCCGGCGGCTCCCCCGCAGACGACCCGCTGCTCGACCAGCTGACCACGAAGGTCGACGGCGGCCGGGTGCTCAGCACGAGCCTCGTCTCGGTGCTGATCGCCGACGACGGCCGCCTGCTGATCGGGGCGGTCGGCTCCGACACCCTTCAGGCTGCCGCCGCGCAGTGAGCTCCGCCGACCTCGCGATCGAGACGCACGCGCTCAGCAAGACGTTCGGGCGGCAGACCGCGGTCGACGAGGTGGCGCTGGCCGTTCCGCGCGGCTCGGTGTTCGGGTTCCTCGGGCCCAACGGATCGGGCAAGACCACCACGATCCGCATGCTGCTCGGGCTCGCCTCGGCGACGGAGGGCGAGATCCGGGTGCTGGGACGCGAGATCCCGGATGCCTCGGCCGAGGTTCTCCCCCGGGTGGGCGCCCTCGTCGAGGGACCGGCCTTCTATCCGTTCCTCTCGGGTCGCGAGAACCTCCGACGGTTCGATACCGCCAACCGGCACGCGCCATCCGCGACCCGGTCGGCCCGCGTCGACGCCGCACTCGACCGGGTCGGCCTCGGCCACGCGGCACGCAAGGCCGCCCACGCCTACTCGCTGGGAATGAAGCAGCGCCTGGGTCTCGCGAATGCGCTGCTGACGCCCCGCGACCTGCTGATCCTCGACGAGCCGACCAACGGGCTCGACCCGCAGGGCACCCGCGAGGTGCGCTCCCTGATCCGCTCGCTCGCCGACGAGGGCACAACGGTGTTTCTCTCTAGCCACCTGCTGGCCGAGGTGGAGCAGGTCTGCACCCACGTCGCGGTGATGAGCACCGGCCGTCTGGTCGCGCAGGGATCACTCGACGAGCTGCGCGCGCAGGGCACGGAGCGTGTCGCGGTGCGCACGCCCGACCCCGACGATGCGCGGCGCATCCTCGGCTCGCTCGGGCTCTCCCCCTCCGACGGGCTCGGAGACCCGCGCGACGGCGGAGCGCGAGGTGACTCCGTGATGGCCGAGCTGCCGCCCGGGCTGCCCGCCGAGGCCGTCACCGAGGCGCTCGTGGTGGGCGGAGTGCGCGTGCGCGGCATCGCGGTCGAGGGCGCGACTCTCGAAGACCGCTTCGTCGCCCTCACCGGGGAGGGATTTGATGTCGCCGAGTGAGCTCCGCGCCGCCGAACGGCCGTCGAGCGGTCTCGCGCTGCTCGGCTCGGAGCTCGGGGTGCTCTTCCGGCGGCGGCGCACCTGGGCGATGCTCGCCGCCCTCGCGGCTGTGCCCGTGCTCATCGCGGTGGCGGTGCGGCTCTCCGACTCTCCCGACGGCGAGGGGGACGGTCCGCCGTTTCTCTCCGCCATCACCCAGAACGGCCTCTTTGTGGCGTTGACCGCGCTCGTCGTGTCGATCCCGCTCTTCCTGCCGCTGACCGTGGGTGTGGTCGCCGGCGACACGATCGCGGGCGAGGCGAGCCTCGGCACCCTGCGCTACCTGCTCGCGGCTCCCGCCGGACGCGTGCGCCTGCTCCTGGTGAAGTACGCGGGCGCCGCGGCGTTCTGCGTCGCCGCCACCCTCGTCGTCGTCATCGTCGGTGTGGCCATCGGGGCGGTGCTGTTTCCGATCGGCCCGGTCACCCTGCTCTCGGGCGACACCGTCGGGGTCGGCGGCTTCGCGCTGCGAGCCGCGCTCTTCGCCGCCTACGTGAGCGTCTCGCTGCTCGGCCTCAGCGCGATCGGGCTCTTCATCTCCACTCTCACCACGGTGCCGGTCGGTGCGATGGCCGCAACCATCGTGCTCTCGGCGGTCAGCCAGATCCTGAACGCGCTCCCCCAGCTCGAGGCGATCCACCCGTGGCTGTTCAGCCACTACTGGCTGGGATTCGCCGACCTGATGCGCACACCGATCGACTTCACGACCTTCGGCGACAACGCGCTGCTGCAACTCGGCTATGTGGCGGTGTTCGGCGCCCTCGCCTACGGACGGTTCGCCACAAAGGACGTGCTCAGCTGAGCCGCCGCCGATCTCCCGCGAGGCCGAGCTTGACACAAACGGTCATCATGCAAGATAGTTGCCTCTATGACTTTCCACGCGCTCTCCCTGTCTGGCCTCGCGGCTTGCGGGACCGTCGGCATGATGCCGGCCAGCGCGACGTGTTGTCGAATGTGCGCCTAACGGCCAACCCCTCGCCGAGTGAGATTTTCATCCTTGAGATCTGACTCCCGGTTGTCTCCTTTCATTACGGAGCCTTCCTGCACCGCACGACCCAGATATACCCAGAAGGAATCACACCCTCATCATTAGAGGCCCTTCACCCCTTTCAAGGATCTTTCCGACTCATGTCTCTTGCAACCGTTGACCGTCCGACCACCTCTTTTTCCGCTCCGAGCGCTCGTAGCCTCGTTGCAGCCGAGCCGCAGTTCACGCCGGCACCGATCGAAACGACGGATGCGGCCCAGCCTCGACTGCGCGCTGTACCCGCCGGAACCGAGGCCCGCGGCTTCGTTCTCTACGTGGGCGTCGACGAGCTGAAGGCCGAACTGGCCGGCACCGACCTCGGCCAGATCGTCGAGCAGCTGAAGAACCTCGTCGCCGGCCTCGTGCCGAACGCCGAGACCTACGCAGCCGTGGCGCTCGCTCCGCAGGGCGCCGGCGGCCGCGACGTCGACGTGGTGCGTCTCGCACTGCAAGACCCCGCAGCTCTCGCCCGCCAGCGCCAGACCCCCGCGGTCGAGGCCAAGCCGCGCGGCGGGGTCGTCATCGACATCTCGCGCAAGCGCCTGCTGCTCGACGGCGAGACCGCTCCCCTCACCTACAAGGAGTTCGAGCTGCTGCAGTACCTCGTGCTGCGCGAGGGCCGCACGATCGACCGCGCCGAGCTCATCAGCTCGCTCTGGGCGGCTGGCGACGACGAGATCCCGAACGAGCGCACGATCGACGTGCACGTGCGTCGACTGCGTTCGAAGCTCGGCGCCTACGAAGACATCGTGCGCACCGTGCGCGGCGTCGGCTACCGCTTCGACCGTCACGCCGACGTCTCGATCCGCCAAGCGACCACGCCGAGCCCCGACTTCATCTAGCGCGGCGCGCTGGAGCCTGGGCAAACGCGCCAGCGTTTGCGCGACCCCGGCGCCGACTGAGCCTGCGAAGGAGGGCCGCCTCAGCCGGCAGGCTCAACGGGTTCTGACTGCCTGGCGCTAGGCGGCCGGGAACACCGGTCGCGCGGCCTCGGGGCGTGCGGCCTCGAACCAGGCGGTGTGCTTGAGCACGTCGTGGTCGGCGAAGCGGCGGCCGGAGATCTGCAGTCCGATGGCACGGCCGTCGGCCGTGAAGCCCGCGTTGATGCTCGACGCCGGCTGGCCCGACATGTTGTACGGCAGCGTGAATGCGATGTGTTCCATGCCACGGTCGTCGTGCCCCCACGGCATCTCCCACTCGGCGGGAAACGCGGCGACCGGCGCGATGGGCGACAGCACCGCGTCGAACGGCAGCGTCGCCTCGACGGTCACGCGACGCAGCTCGCTGATCGACTCGAAGCACTCGAGCACCCGACGGCCGGAGACGTCGGCGCCGCCGTGGACCCAGGTGGAGATGAAGGGCAGAACCTTCGACTTCGACTCCGGCGAGAGGGCGAGGTAGGTGCGCCAGAAACGCACCCGCCAGAACGTGTCGACGTCGTCGAGAAATCCGTCGTCGATGAAGGGGTCGAGCTCGACCACCTCGGCGCCGGCGTCTGAATAGAGGTCGGCGGCCGCGGCGATGGCGGCGCGCACCTCCGGGTCGACCGGCATGCCGGCCCCCGGCTCGAGCTGCACCGCGACCCTCGTGCCCCGCACGTCGAGGCCGAGGTCGTTCCAGGCGATGGATTCGGGAGGGAGCGAGGTGTAGTCGCGCCCGTCGGGACGGGCGAGCACTCCCATCGCCAATGCCACGTCGGCGACGCTCTGGGCGAGCGGTCCGGCAGCGCGGCCCTGATAGGGGTTGTCGAGCGGGATGCGGCCGTCGCTCGGCTTGAGCGTCGCGACTCCGAGCCACGCCGCGGGCAGTCGCACCGATCCGCCGATGTCGGTGCCCACGTGGAAGGTGCCGAATCCCGCCGCGGCCGCCGCCCCCGCGCCACTGCTCGACCCGCCCACCGTCAGGGTGCTGTCGAGCGGGCTGCGGGTGATCCCGTTGCGGCTCGACACCCCCGACGAGAGCATGCCCCAGTCGGGCATCGTGGTGGATCCGACGATCACGCCGCCGGCCTCGAGGATGCGCTCCACGATGGGCGAGGAGCGCGTGGGCATGGTCGGCTCGCTTGCCGCGGTTCCGGCGTAGGCGAGGATGCCCGCACGGTACAGGTTCTCCTTCACCGTGCAGGGGATGCCGTCTATCGGCCCCCGCTGCTCGCCACGGAGCCAGCGCTGTTCGCTCGCCCTCGCGTCGTCGAGAACCTGCGACGGGTCGAAGTCGGTGAAGGCGTTGACGACCGGGTTTCGCGCTTCGACGTCGGCGATGATCTCCTCGGCCACCGCGACCGGCGAGAGCTCCCCGCTGGCATAGGCGCGGGCGAGGCCGGCTCCGTCGAATCGCGCGGTCTGCGTCGGTGCGAAATTGGTCATCGGATCTCCTGACGGTGGCGGATGGTGGGCGTCGCTTCGATGAGCGTGCGGGTGTAGTCGTTCGCGGGGTTCTCGTAGATGTCGCTCGTGGCCCCCTGTTCGACGATGAGCCCGTTCTGCATAACGGCCACCCGGTCGCACAGGTAGCGCACGACGCCGAGGTCGTGCGAGACGAATATGAGCGTGAGACGGTACTCCTCGACGAGGTCGGCCATGAGGTTGAGCACCTGTGCGCGCACCGACACGTCGAGGGCGCTCACCGGCTCGTCGGCCACGAGGATCCGGGGGCGGCAGACGAGCGCACGAGCGATCGAGATGCGCTGCCGCTGTCCGCCCGAGAACTGGTGCGGAAACCGCTCGACCGAGTCGGCCGGCAGCCCGACCGACGAGAGCATCTCGGCAACCATGTCGCCGCGCTGTTTCTTCGTCATCGCAGACCCCGACTCGAGGTTCGCCGCGTTGAGCAGCGGCTCCGCCACGATGTCGCCCACTCGCATGCGCGGGTCGAGCGATCCCATCGGGTCCTGGAAGACGATCTGCAGGTTCTTGCGCAGTTCGGCGAGGTCGGCTCCGCGCGCCTCGGTGATGTCGCGTCCGACGACTTCGATGCCTCCCGACGTCGGCCGGTCGAGACCGGAGAGCATCCGCAGCAGGGTCGACTTGCCCGACCCCGACTCCCCCACGATGCCGAACCGCTGGCCGGCCTCGATGTCGAACGTGACCCCCCGCAGCGCCTCCACCTTCTGCGGCGCCCCGAACAGAGAGGAGCGGCCACGCGTGTAGGTCTTGCTGAGGTCTCGTGCGCGCACGGCGAACTGCGTTTCGGATGCCGCGGCATCCGTCATCGCCACGGAGGGCGCGCTCATCCGGTCGAACGACTGCCCGGGAATGTAGCCCGCCGAGGTGGCGACGGTGAACAGCCGGCCGTCGTGGTCGGTGGCCTGCAGGTCGGAGGCCGCGAGCAGCCCCCGCGTGTACGGGTGCTGCGGGCGGGTGAAGACCTGGTCGATCGGCCCCTCCTCGACGACAACGCCCTTGTTCATAACGAGCACACGCTCGCAGGTCTCACCCACGACGGCGAGGTCGTGGGTGATGAAGAGCAGCCCGGTGTTGCGCTGCGTGACCTTGCGCAGCACGAGGTCGAGAACCTGCTTCTGAACGGTGACGTCGAGCGCCGTCGTCGGCTCGTCGGCGACGAGCAGCGCGGGGTCGTTGGCGAGCGCGATGGCGAGCACCACACGCTGCCGTTGCCCGCCGGACAGCTGGTGCGGATAGGCCTTCGCCGTCTCCGCCGGCGACGGGAGCCCGACGTCGGCGAGCAGCTCGACGGCGCGGGCCGCGGCAGACGCCTTGGAGGGCCGGGTGCGGTGGATCGTCATGACCTCGGCGATCTGCGCTCCGACCCGCATCAGGGGGTTGAGCGCGGTCATCGGCTCCTGGAAGACCATCGCCATGCTGCTGCCGCGCAGCTTCGCCACCTGCTTCTCGCCGAAGGTCACCAGGTTGCGCGGGTCGTCGGCGACGTACACCTCGCCGGTCGCGCCGACCGTGTCGGGCAGCAGCCCCATCACGGCGAGCGAGGTGATCGATTTGCCCGAGCCGGACTCGCCGATCAGCCCGACGCGTTCGCCGGCGGCGATGCGGAAGGTGAGGTCGTCGACGAGGGTCTTGTCGCCCGCGGTGACCGTGAGGCCGCGCACGTCGATCGCGGTAGCGGGGGTCGTCGTCATCAGCGGTTCCTCATCTTGGGGTCGAAGCGGTCGCGCAGTCCGTCGCCGAACAGGTTGAAGCCGAGCACCGTGATGGCGATCGCCAACCCGGGGAAGATCGCGAGGTAGTCGTGGGTGCCGAGGAACTGCTGCGAGTCGAGCAGCATGCGCCCCCACGACGGCGTCGGCGGCCGGGTGCCGAGCCCGAGGAACGAGAGCGCGGCCTCGGCGAGCACGGCGATGGCGAAGTTCACCGAGCACTGCACCACGAGCATCCCGCTGATGTTCGGCAGGATGTGGCGCACGGCGATCGAGAACTCGGAGCGGTTCGCCGCCCGCGCCGCGAAGACGTAGTCGGTGCCGATGACCTGCAGGGTGCCTGCACGGGCCACCCGGGCGAAGGCGGGTGCCGAACCGATGCCGAGGGCGACCATCGCGGTCGTCGTGTCGGCGCCGAACACCGCGCCGAACACGATCGCGATGAGCAGGCCGGGGAACGCCATGACCACGTCGCTGCCGCCCATGATGAGGGGGCCGAGGCGCTTGGGGCGCATCCCAGCGATGATGCCGAAGGGCACCCCGATGACGGCGGCGATCGCGACGGCGACCGTTCCGACGAGCAGGGCTATCTGGGCCCCGCTCATCACGCCGGAGAGCACGTCGCGGCCGAGCCGGTCGGTGCCCATCGGGTGCTCGAGGCTGGGGAACAGCAGTCGCGCGCCCGTGACCGAGCGGGTCGGGTCGTAGGGGGTCCAGAAGACGGAGACGACGGCGACGACCACAACGAGGCCGATGAGGATGCCGCCGATCACGAGCTGGAGGTCGGCTTTCGGGCGGCGCCGCGTGGCGGGCACGGCGAGCGTGGGGATGGTCGTCGAGGTCATGCTGCTCTCCGGAGTCTCGGGTCGAGCACCGTGAAGGCGAGGTCGACGAGGAAGTTGATGAGCACGATCGCGATCACGAGCACCACGACGACGGCCTGCACGGCGAGCAGGTCGCGGTTGCCGACCGAGTCGACGAGGTAGCTGCCGAGACCGGGGATGCTGAAGACGCGTTCGATCACGACGGCGCCGATGAAGAGGCCCGCGAGCTGCACTCCCACGACGGTGAGAACCGGGATGCCCGCGTTGCGCAGCCCGTGCCGCACGAGCGCGTGGCCCGAGCTGAGTCCCTTCGACCGGGCCGTGCGCAAGAAGTCCTCGCGCATGATCTCGAGCACCGCCGAGCGCACGTAGCGGGTGAGGATCGACGCCTGCACCGTGCCGAGGGCCACCGCGGGGAGGATCAGGTGCCTGAAGAACTCGATGCCCTCCGACGGTGCCGCCCATCCTCCCGACGGGAGCCAGCCGAGCTTGATCGCGAAGAGGGCGACGAGCAGCACGCCGACGAGGAAGTTCGGCACGGCGACGCCGATCTGCGAGACGCCGGAGATGACCACCCCGCTGAGGTGCCGCTGGCGCATCGCCGCGATCGTGCCGAGAGGGATGGCGATCACGAGCGCGATCGCCATCGCCGCGACCACGAGGATCACGGTGACCTGCAGACGGTCTGTCACCGTGGAGGTGATGTTCTGCCGGCTCAGGTAGGAGGTACCGAAGTCGCCGCGCAGCAGTCCGCCCATCCACTCGAGGTACTGCGCGTAGAGCGGGCTGTTGAGCCCGTTCTCCTGACGCCAGGCCTCGAGCTGGTCGGGCGTGGCCTGAATCCCGAGGGCGACCGCGGCCGGGTCTCCTGGCATCACGCGCAGCAGGACGAACACGACGATCGTTGACACGAGCACGGTAGCGATGAAGTGGCTGATGAGCACGAGCATCCTGATGGCCACGGTCACCCCCTTTCGTTGGGATTCTTGGAGCGGGACTACACGGGTGGGGCGGTTACTTCCAGGCGAGGCCCGAGAGCACGAGCGACTCGGTGACGGAGTTGCCCGCGATTCCCGTGAGGTCTGCGGAGGCGATCACCAGGTTGGGGAAGAGGAACAGCGGCACGGCGGGCACGTCGTCGGCGATGATTTCGGTGATCTCCTTCATGCCCGCGATCCACTCCTCCTCGGAGGCCGCGTCGGCCGCGGTCGCGAGCGGGGCGATCTCGGTGTTGTCGTAGCCGATGTAGTACGTCGGCACGTTGAAGGTCGGCAGC
>Ga0247816_10001677_pt1 | contig 10759 bp, 10 predicted proteins | sample UWRJL209509C1_FD_179930 | JGI IMG/M metagenome (GOLD analysis project Ga0247816, IMG submission 179930) | Plant litter microbial communities from Arlington Agricultural Research Station in Wisconsin, United States - UWRJ-L209-509C-1 | ecosystem: Environmental > Terrestrial > Plant litter >...
AATCGGCGACGGCGGCGGCGCGCGCGGCGCGGCGCGTGATTTCCGGCACCAGGTTCCACAGGTAGACGGCGCGCGCCACCTCCAGCAGCGCGAACAGGAACATGAAAAACACCCCTGCGGTCATCGCAAATTCCACGGCAAAGACACCGGCCTGGCGCTGGCGCCTGTCCATGCTAGTTCGCATAGCGCAGGTTCGCATTGGCGCGCAGCGGGACCGAGACCAGCTCCGGCAGCCACTTGCTGGTCAGGCCCGGCAGGAACGTGACCGTCAGGTCGGTGGCGAATTTGACGCGCACCTGCAGCGGCTTGCTGGCAAAGGTGCCGCACGGATAATCGCCATCGGTGTAAATACAGTCAACGCGGATCAGGTTCCTGCTCAACACGGGGCCTGTCTGCTCCAGGGCGTCGCGCACCATCTGTGCCGCAAACAAGGCGGCGTCGTTGGCGCTCGATTCATTCGTCATCTGCTGCAGCGGCAGGGTGGCCATGTAGCGCGCCGCGTCATGCGCGCCTTTCTGCATCGCCGTGTACAACAGCATGGCACGCCCGCCCAGCAGCACCACCGGCAACAAACCCATGAAAAACAGCAGGATCAGCGCCAGCTCGATGGTTGCCACCCCTTGCTGGCGCAGCGATGGGGAGCGGGGCCGGTTCATTGAAACAGCTCCGCCGGGCCGGCCAGCGCCTGCTCGGCCGCCACGCCGGCAAACTCGCCGCTCAGCACGCTGCCGGTGGCCGGCGCCGTCATGAAAAAGCGGCCGATGCCCAGCACGGTGGCCAGCACGTCGCTGCCGGCCGGCAGCGGGCAAGCCAGCAAGGGGATGTGCAGCACGCGCCGCTGCGCCACGCCCGCATTGCCGGCCGGCGGCGTCTGGAACGCCGTGGCCAGGTACGGCGTACCGCTGGGCGGATAGGAACTGTTGCTGGCCGGCGCGCCGGGCAGGCCCGGATACAGGCCGGTCCAGGCCGTGGTGGCAAAGGCGCTGTAATCGCCGGGCGGCTTGGGATCGGCATATTCCACCGCCTTGGCGAACGACCAAAGGGGGCCGTAGCTGGCCGGCGCGATATTGGTGGGCAGGCCGGTGGCAACTGGCGGCAGGTCGGCCACGGTCAGCAGGGGTGCGCCGCTGGTGGCCACCGCGTTCGAGCCGGACGGCATGTTCATCCACCAGTTGGAGGCCGTGTTGGGAAACACGCGCACGTTGGTGTCGGGTGGTGCCGTGATCCTGTTGCAGCGGCTGTCGGCATACTGGTTGAAGCGCGCGTTGAACGCTCCCCACAGGGCGGTGGGAAACGGCCGGTGCACGTGGATCGCGGTGCTGCCGATCGCCGTGTGCAGCACGCTGCCGGTACAGATGAACTGTTCCACGCTGGCGGCGTCCACTTCCACCGGCGAGCCGATGGCGCCCGGCGCGCCGAGCGGATTGAGCACGAAATGCTCGGGCGCCGCGCCATGCGGATTGAGGTTGAACAGGTTATACGCCACGCCGCGCCGGAAACCGAATTCGAGTGCTTCCCTGCGCTCGGGCGGGCCCGGATTGGTGCGCAGGGAAGCGGGCGCCGGCGACAGCGCGCAGATGGCCAGCGGCGTGATGCGCAGGCTGCGGTGGCCTGCCACGGCCCGCCCGCGCGTGTCGAGCGTGCGCAGGGCCGGCGACCAGGCCCCCAGGAAGGCGGTCGCCACCTGTCCCAGCGCCGGCGTATTGTTGTGCGTGTCGACACGCACGAACAGCGCTTTTGCCGGGTCGGGCACGGCGCCGGCCGCGTGCCAGGCGTTGTCGGGTGCATCGGGTGCACTGGCAAAGCGGATGCTGTCGTCGGACAGGATCGCACCCTGCATGCGGCGCCGGTACAGGGTCTGGCCGGCGGCGCTGCTTTTCGCCTTGCTGACGGCATTGGCCAGGCCTGCCGCAGTGCCCACCAGTTCAGGCGCCGCCGCCAGCGCCGCGTTGTCGGCCAGGTTCTGCAGCTCGGTCTTGCGGCCGATCACCTGCCCCACGTCGAGCGCCAGGCCGATAAAGCCCAGCACCACGATCAGCATGATGGAAAAGACGATCAGCATCGCCCCCCGCTGGCGCGGGCGCGGGCACCTATTTTCCACCGTTGCCTCCCAACAGGAATTGCACCGGCGGCGCCACCTGCCCGTTCGGCTCGGCAAACGAAGCGCGGTAGCGCTCCATCACGGCGCGCGCGCTGGCGCCGTCGAGGCCGTTGGCCGGTGCGGCATTGGCCACGGCGGACGGATCTTGTACCTGCTGCGCCATCGCCAGGCGCGTGGACGCGCCGAAGCGCGCATCGAACTGTGGCGTGCTGCCATGGGTGCAGGCGGCCAGCTGCAGCAGCGGCGCCAGCAGCGCGAACAAACGGCAGCGCCGTATCAAGGTGGGCATGGTCGGATGCATGGCATGGCTCCCCGGTTTATTGCAACTCGAATCCGCCCGCCACCGGCGTGGCTGGCGTGGGCGAGACATTCGGCTGGCCCGGCGGCGGCGTGCCTTCCATCCTGCCCTTCAACATCAGATCCAGCCGCGAAGGCGGCGCCAGCTGCGCCGTCGGCAAGGCCGCACCGGGCGGCAGCGGCTTGACCAGGTGGGCGGTAATGACGAACAGCAGCTCGCTGCGGTCGTGCTGGAAATCCGTGCTGCGAAACAGCGCGCCCAGGATCGGCAATTCGCTGAGCCATGGCAGGCCGGTGATATTGCTGACCTGGTTATTCTTGATCAGGCCGCCAATCGCATAGCTCTGGCCGTCGTACAGCTGCACCGTGGTCGAGGCGCGCCGCGTGGTAATCACCGGCAGGATCGAGCGCCCGCTGACGCCGGCAGTGGTGAGGCCGACGCCCTCGCGCGACAGCTCCGACACTTCCGGCGCCACCTTCAGGTTGATGCGCCCGCCCGACAGCACGGTGGGCGTGAAACGCAGGCCGACGCCGTACTCGCGCTCTTCCAGCGTGACCTTGTTGTTGTCCTGGCCGACGGGAATGAAAATCTTGCCGCCAGCCAGAAAACTGCCCTCCTGTCCGCTGATCGCCATCACGGTCGGCTCGGCCAGGATGCGCACCAGCCCGTCCTGTTTCTGCGCCTCGATGGTCAGCTGCTGGCCGTTCGACTTGCGCAGGTCGAGCAGGCCGTTGGCCGCGCCGGTCAGGAAATTCGACAGCAAGGTGGTGGCCCAGCTGCCCGAGGCAAAGCGCAAGGTGGCGCCCACTTCCAGCCGTTCCAGCAGCGACTTCGACACTTCGGCGATCTGCACCGCCAGCATCACCTGCTGCGGCGCGCTGACGTTGAGCAGATTGATAATGCGCCCCGAGCCGCCGCTTGCGCCGGCAGCCGGCGCCGGCGCCGGCGCCGTGCCGCCATCGGCCGGCCTGGGCAGCGCCAGCGGCGTGGTGGCGCGCCGCACATGGGCCTGCGCCAGCTCCACCGCGCGCAGCACGGCGCCGGCGTCCTGCACCGTGCCCGACAGCACCAGGCTGTCGGCGGCGGCCGTGACGCGGATGGCCGGTTCGTCCGGCATCAGCTCGGCCAGGGTCGCCTGCAGGCCGGCGGGGTCCATGCTGACGGTGACATTGACCACGCTGCACACGCCGCTTTTGCCCTGGATAATCATGTTGGTGCTGCCAACATCGACGCCCACCACGTACAGCGTGTCGGGCGCCACCAGCATCGCTTGCGCCACGGCCGGATTGCCGACGCTGCGCTGCTGCACCGCTTCGGGCAGGCGCAGCATGCTGGACTTGCCCACTTCGAGCTGCAGATGGCCGGGCGTGGCGGCCTCGCCGCCGCAGCGCGGGCCGTCCGCCGCCGCCACGGGCAGGGGCAGCGGCAGGAGGAGACACAGGGTCAGCAGGGCGCGGTTCATGTCGGCATGTCCATGGTTGGGGGCGGGCGTCAGAAGCATTCGCGCGAGGTGCGCGTGCCGTCGATCAGGCCGCTGCAATGACGTGGCGGCGGGGCCACCGCCGCCACGCGGCGCGGCGCGGCCGGCTTGACGGCGGCGGCCGGCGCCGGCGCAGGCGGCGCTGCCGATGGGGCCGGCTCCGGCGCGCCCAGCAAGGTCAGCTTGGTGGCGCCATCGGTGACGCCCGGCTGCGGATCGACCTGGTTGCGCAGCACCAGCGACAGGCTGCCCACGCTGCGCGCCAGGTCCAGGTTTTCCGCCTGCGCCGGCGTCACTTCCAGCGTCACGGCATTGACCACGCGCGGCTTGGTTTCGTCGCGTCCCACTTCCTGCGCCACCGCCAGCACCAGGATGCGTTCGAGCACGATCTTGGAAATACTGCGGCTTTGCGGATACATGCGGTCGCCCGCATCCTGCTGGGTACTGACAATGATGTCGACATAATTGCCGGGCAAGGCAAAGCCGGCCACGCCGATCACGTCATTGACGCGCACGGTGATGGCGCGCCGCCCTTCCGTGATCAGCGCCGACAGGCCGCCCAGGGTGCCGGCCGGCGCCAGCTTCGCTTCGCTCAGGGGTTCGCCGCGCAGCACGCTGGTTTTCAGCACGCGGCCGGACAGTTTCAACGGATCCCGCAGCGCGCCTTCCGGCAGGCTTTCGGCCGGCCACTCGGCCAGGCGCAGCATGTCGGGACTGAGGCGCTGCCCCAGGCTGACGTCGGCGGCGGCCACCACCACCTTGCCCTTGCCGGCGGGATTCTGGCGCAGCAGCCAGTGCGACGCCAGCAGCACCGCCACCAGTCCCAGCACGATGGCCAGCGCCATCATCGTCAGTGCGCGGCGGTTTTTCATGCGATGCGCTCGTCGAGAAAGGCGGCCGTTGCATCGCAGCTGGCAAACAGGCTGCTCCAGGCCTGCTCCAGCGTGGCCACCGTCAGCTGCGCGTCGCTGCCGGCAAAGCCGGCAAAGTCGGCGATCCGGTCCAGCAATTCGCGCGGCGTGCTGGCCAGCAGCGGCCGGCCGCTGGCGCCATGCAGCTGGCGCAGCAGATGATTGAGCACCAGCTCGTCGAAGGCGATGCCGGTGGCGCGGCATTGCTGGCGGAACAGCAGCCGGTACGCGCTCTCGCCCAGGGGACCCACCTGCACCTTGTAGCCGATCCGGCGCAGCAGGGCGGCGTCGAGCAGGGAGGACGGCGGCAGGTTGGTGGCCAGCAGCAGCGCATGGTCGAGCGGCATGCCGATGCTGGCGCCGCCGCGCAGGCCCAGCTGGTCGACGCCCAGCGCCAGCGGCTGCATCAGCCGCGTCAGCAGCTGCGGCGCCGGCATGCGCTGGCAGCCGAGATCATCGATGATCAGCATGCCATTGTTGGCGCGCACATGGGGCGGCGCCTGGTAGCAGCCGCCGCCCTCGTCATGGCGCAGCTCGAACGCGGCGGCATCGAGTTCGCTGCCGACTTGGATCACGGGACGCTGGCACAGCACCCAGCGGATATCGGTGCTGCGCCGCTCCAGCGCCTGGCGCGCGTGGCCGCCATGCTGCGCCGGCGGCAGGTGCACGGCCGGGTCATGCAAGGTGATGATGTCGTGGCCGACCAGCACCGCATACGGCACCGCCACCAGGCCGTGCAGCAGTTTGCCCAGCTGCAGCGCCAGCGAGGATTTGCCGCTGCCCGGCGGCCCGTACAGCAGCAGCGAGCGTCCCGAATGCAGGGCCGCCCCCACGGTGTCGAGCATGCCCGGCCCGGCATGGGCGCCACCCAGCACCGCCGCCAGGTCGTCGCTGGCCACGCGCTGCTCCTGCGCCCGCCACGACTGGCGCGCCACCATGCTGCGGTAGGCTTCCAGCGTGACGGGAGCGGCTCCGAGGTAGGCGCAGCGTTCGAGAAACACGGCGGCGCGCTGCTTGCCGGCGCCGGTCAACTGGTACTGCACATCGATCTCGGACTCGCCGCGCCACGCCACTTCGGCCAGCTGTTCGCCGACCATGAAATCGAGCACTTCGCGCAGCACATTGATCGACAGGCGCAAGCGCGTAGTCAGCACGGACAGGTGGGTCTTGCCGCCAACCAGGACCGCCTTGGCGATCAGCTCGACCACCAGCTGGCGCTCGAGGCCCGTCTCGCGCAGGCTCCTGGGCTGTGGCGGCAACGGCGGCATCAGCGCCAGGTCGGCGGGACGGCTCGTCTCGGCAGTGAAATAATCGACCTCGCTCATGCGTTTTCTCCCACCTTGGTCAGGATTGCCAACAACAGGATTTCATTCTAGCCAGCGACGTTGTGCGTCCCTTGATTCAAAGCAATGAATGCGTTTCAGAAATAATTGCTTCCTTGCACCAGCAGCGTGCCCAGCGCGATGGCCAGCCCGTACGGCATGTTGCCGACGCTGGCTCGTCCGTCCAGCGGTGTCGATGCCGGCGGCAAGCCGGCCGTGCGCGCCATCAAGGGCCACAGCAGCTGGCGCAGGTTGCGCAGGCAGGCGCGCCAGTTGCCCTGCCAGCTGACGATCAGCACCGCCATCAGCCCGCCCAGCACAAAGGTGGCAAAACAGATTTGCAAGGTCGGCCAGGGGCCGGCAAAGGCGCCCACCATGGCGATCAATTTGACATCGCCGGCGGCCATGCCGCGCAGCAGGTACAGCGGCAAAAACAGAAAGAAACCGGTGGCCATGCCGCCGGCGCAGTCCAGCAGTGTCGACGGTGCACCGAGGGTGCCATGCAGCGCCAGCGCGGCGAGCAGGCCGGCCAGCACCAGCCGGTTGGGTATCTTGCGGCGCATCAGATCGCTGACGGCGGCGGCCGTCACGAATACCAGCAGCAGCAGGTCAGACAGCACGCGAACGGACATGGGCAGCTCCCGATGAAAAACCCGCCGCCGGTTGCCCGGCGGCGGGCACCTGTTTTAAGACGTCAGCACCAGATTGGTCGAAATGTCGGTGAGGACAGCCAGCAGGTTAGTCTTGATCAGCAAGAAACCGGCCGTGATGGCAGTGGCCATCAGGGCCGCGATCAGGCCGTATTCGATTGCCGTAATGCCATCCTCATCCTTGACAAACTGCTGTACTGCCGACAGGAAGGTTTTCATGACAGGCTCCCAAAAGTGAAACACAAGTCCCTGGCGCAATCGCGTGTGAAACATTGCCCTTTCCTGCTAATATGTTTCTTGCTGTAAACTTCTGCGCCATTGCAATAACTATAAAATGCTGGCAATTTGCTGAATTGACGCGCCACAAGTTTCCACATGGCAATTATCAAGCTGGGCTGGAATGGTGCGGGAGCACGGGGGAATGGACCGAGGCGGCTGCAGCGACAGTTTTTGCAGAGTGGTGCAGGAATCTCATGTTTTTACATGAAATATTGCATACGTAATTGCCTATCAGGCAAAAAAACATTATCCTGCTTAGCTCTTCTTTGGAAAGGCCGCTCGCCGCTGGTCAGTGCCACCAAATAACCCTTGGCTTCTTGTAGACGGACGCGAACATGCTTTTGCCTGACGCAATGCTGGTATGAAGAATCTTGTGTGACCACTTTCCAGAGAAAGACGATGGATTCCCTACTGAAACACATGGTGGACATGACCGGCTACCGCGATCACACGATGCTCGACATCTCGGTGATCTCGGCGGTCCAGGAACTGGCTTGCGCAACGCAGACCCGCATGCTGGCGCTGACCACCGTACGCGGCCAGATTTTCGTGCGGGCGCGGGCCATCATCGTGGCGGGCGGCAAGGCGCGCATGGAAGAACACCAGGACCCGTCGCTGCACGGTGATCCGCTGTCCGACTTTCCGGCCCTGGCCGCCTGCATCGCGCGCCATGAAACGAGCTGCGATGCGCTGAGCGCGGACGGACGCCATCTGCTGTGGCTGCCCATCTGGATCGGCGACCAGATCACCACCTGCCTGGAAATCACCGATCCCACGCCGTACACCGGCGCCACCATCCAGGTGATCGGCGGCGTGGTCAGCGTCTACCGCAATTTCCAGAACCTGCTCGACTACAGCGAACGCGATTCGCTGACCGGCCTGCTGAACCGCAAGACCTTCGACGACCAGCTGGCCAAGATCCTGCAAACGCGCGGCGACGCCGACCCGGAAGCGGCGCGTCCGGCCGAGGAAGAGCGCCGCCACCAGAGCAACGCCGAGCGGCAATGGCTGGCGGTGGTCGATGTCGACCATTTCAAGCTGGTCAACGACAAGTTCGGCCACCTGTACGGCGATGAAGTGCTGATCCTGATCGCCAATCTGCTGCAATCGTCGTTCCGCTCGCAAGACCGCATCTTCCGCTTCGGCGGCGAGGAGTTTGTCGTGCTGCTGCGCTCGATCACCCTGGACAACGCGCAGAAAATCATCGACCGCTTCCGCATCAACGTGGAAAGCCACGAGTTCCCGCAAGTGGGACGCGTCACCGTCAGCGTCGGCTTCGTCAGCATCAGCGCGTACGAAGCGCCGGTGATCATCCTGGGCCGTGCCGACCAGGCGCTGTACTACGCGAAAAGCCACGGCCGCAACCTGGCCTGCCATTACGACGAGCTGGGAAAAGGGCATGCTCACCGCCGTCGCATCCAATGACACGGCCGAATTCTTCTAGAAGTTCGCTAGCAAGACAAAACCTTTCAGTTTTCCGCCAGCGATAAAAACCGCATCGGATCGACCTGCCATTTGGCGGCCGATTCGTGGCCGACGATCTTGTCGCCGCCGCCGAAACCCAGGCCGCGCGACAGGTCGACGGTTTCCGGCTTGATGTAGGCATTGCTCCTGGTGCTGAAGAAAACATTGACCTTGGGCGCCAGCAGATTGCTCTCGTGCGCCTCGATCACCACCGCCAGCCGGCCCGACTCCAGCTTGACCATGGTGCCTACCGGATAGATACCCACGCAGCGCATGAAGTCCTGCGCGAAGACGGGATTGAAGTGATATTTGCTCCATTCGTAGATCTTGCGCAGCGCCTCGGCCGCCGCGATGGCCTTGTGATAGCAGCGCTCGGATGTGAGCGCGTCGTACACGTCGACGATCGCCGCCATCTGCGCCAGTTCACTGATGGCGTCGCCAGCCAGGCCGTCCGGATAGCCGCTGCCGTCGCGCCGTTCATGGTGGTGCAGGGTGATATCGAGCGGTATCGGCCCCAGCTCGGGCGTGCGCAGCAGGATCTCGTGGCCATCGCGCGGATGGCGCTTGACCAGTGCGAACTCTTGCGGACTCAGCGGGCCCGGCTTGTTGAGGATAAGGTCCGGCACCAGCGCCTTGCCCGTGTCGTGCAGCAGGCCGCCCAGCCCCGCCTGGTGCGTGGTGGCGGCGTCCAGCCCGCGCGCGCGGCAGAACGCCACCATCAGCGCGCACACGCTGACCGAATGCAAAAAGGTGTAGTCATCCTTGGTCTTGATGCGCAGCAGCCCCATCAGGGCGCCCGGATTGCGCAGGATCGATTCGGTAATTTCCTGCACCATGGGCTGGACCCGGTCGATGTCCACCGCGTTGCCCAGGCGTACATCGGCCATCACCGTGCGCACCATGCCTGCCGCCTGCTTGCGCAATTGCGTCGCGCGCGCCAGCTCCATGCCCAGCGACACGCGCGTGACCACCTGCGGCGCCGTGGCCAGCTGGATCAGTTCGCGTTCGGTAGCTTCCGCCGCCTGCGCCACCGTCGGCGCATCCTGTACATCGAGACCCTTGGTATTGTCGATCACCACGTCGTGGATGCCGGCGGCGATGATCTTGCGGATCTCCTCGTCGCTGCGCAACAGGAAACGGTTGCGCACGAACGGATGCGTCATCCAGTCGCAGCTGAGATCATGGATATACATACCCACTTTTAATTGCGAGGAATCGACTTTTTTGAACATGGTTGCATCCCACAGTACGTCGGCACACGCGCTGGAACAGGCCAGAAGCGCTAGAATGAGTATAGCAAAATTGCAAGGCCCGGGGATGTCCGCGGCAGAGCATGGTTTTTGCGCCACAGGCGCCCGTTTCCCTCACAGATTGCAGACCATGGAATTGCGTCAACTTCGCTACTTTGTTGCCATTGTCGATCACGGTTCGCTGTCGCGCGCCGCGCTGACGCTGCACGTGGCGCAGCCGGCCCTGACGCAGCAGCTGCGCCAGCTGGAGGAGGAACTGGGCGTGCAGCTGTTGCACCGTTCGGCGCAGGGCGTGCTGAGCACCGACGCCGGCAAGATCTTTTACGAGCACGCCCAGGCCATCCTGAAACAGGTGGCCGACGCCCGTTCAGCCGTCACGCAAAGCGCCACGCGCCCATCCGGCAATGTCACGCTGGGCCTGCCGCACAGCATTTCCGGCGCGCTGGCGCTGCCGCTGCTGCTGGCCGCGCGCGAACAGTATCCCGAGATCACGCTGCAGCTGACCGAGGAAATCACCGGCAACCTCACCGAACAGCTCAAATCGGGCCGCATCAACCTGGCCGTGCTGTTCGATGACGGCCAGCTCACGCCCTTTGCCAGCAGCGCGCTGGTGGAGGAAGAGATGCGTTTCATCTGCAGCAGCGACGCGCCGTTCGCGCCCGAGGGCCGTGCGCTGTCGTTCGAACAGGCGCTGGCCACCACCCTGATACTGCCCGGTGCGCAACATGGCGTGCGCCCCCGTATCGACAGCCGCGCACGCGCGGCCGGCCTGGCCGCGCACAAGGTGATCGAAATCAATTCGATCGCCATTTTGAAGTCGGCGATCCTGGCCGGCATGGGCGCCACCATCCTGCCGGCCGCGCCCATGCTGGCCGAACTGGACAGCGGCGCCATGCGCAGCTACGCGATCCACAGCCCGGCGCTGACGCGCACGGTCGCCCTGTGCGCCTCGAAGAATATCCCGCTCACCAATGCCGGCGCGGCCGTGAAACAGCTGGTGCGGC
>Ga0247816_10001678_pt1 | contig 10751 bp, 7 predicted proteins | sample UWRJL209509C1_FD_179930 | JGI IMG/M metagenome (GOLD analysis project Ga0247816, IMG submission 179930) | Plant litter microbial communities from Arlington Agricultural Research Station in Wisconsin, United States - UWRJ-L209-509C-1 | ecosystem: Environmental > Terrestrial > Plant litter >...
TAAATTAAAAGATGCGATGTCCCTGAATCTGAATGTAATAGAACAGATCATTAATGAAGGAATTGCAGAGGGAAGTTTCAAACCTATCGATATCCGGATGCTGATTGCTTCAATTATGGGAACGATCACTAATGTAGCTACAATGCCCTCTAAAATAACCCGAGGCTCAGTTTTAGATATTACCATCCCCGAGGACAGGGAAGTATTAACCCAACGCCTTATCCTTCACCTCAAAGATTTGGTTACCACGTATATAACACCCCAAAAATGATACACAGAACAATTAAAATGAGCTGCTTCGTGCTCTTACTGCCAGGCATGCTCTTTGCGCAGAATGTGAAGAAGTTAACACTTCAGGAAGCAATCCAGCTTGGCGTAGAAAACAGCAAAAATTTAAAGCTCTCTCAGAACAAAATTGATGAAGCAATGGCAAGGCTGGAAGTTATTAAAGACAATGCACTGCCGACTGCAAAAGCCAGCTTAATTTATAACCACGCAGAGATACCTACCAATCAGTTGATTATAGGAGATGCAAGCCCTTTATTCTTACCTAAACGCGCTGATGCATATCTGGCGACCGCAGCAGTAGAGCAACTGGTTTATGGTGGTGGAAAATTAAGATATGCAAAAGAGTCTACGCGACTTCTTTCTGATGTAGCCAGACTGGATGCAGATCAAAGCAAAGAAGAAGTAAGTTATGCCGTCATCAATACTTACTATGCTTTATATAAAGTAGCACAAAGTAAAAAAGTAGTGGCCCAGAATCTGGCTTCTATCGCAAGCCAGTTAAAACAGGCACAACGCTTCTTTGAACAAGGCATAGTGACTAAAAATGATGTATTAAGATTTCAATTACAACAGGCAAATATTACGCTGACAGATCTGGAAATTGAAAGCAATCGTAAAGTAGTTAATTACAACCTTGATATATTATTAGGTTTACCAGAAGATACCGAAGTAGAAATTACCGATCCTGCAGGTGAAGGAATGGGCGTCGCACCATTAAGCAACTACATGGAGATGGCAATGGCAAACCGTCAGGAATTAAAAGGTCTTGATTTGAGAAATAAAGTAGCTGAGCTGGATATTAAATCCGTTAAAGCGAATACTTTACCAACCGTTGGGGTGGGTGCAAATGTATACTATATTAATCCAAGTGGCAGTTTTATCCCTCCTACTCACCAGTACATCGTACCAATGACTTTGGGAGCAACTTTATCCTGGAATATAGGTACGCTGTGGACCAACAAAAACAAGGTAACCGAAGCCAGGGTTCAACAAAGGAATGTAGTGATCCAGAAAGAGATTCTTACGGATAATGTTAAAACTGATATCAATAAAAACTATCAGAATTACGAAGTAGCCATGAGCAAGATCAAAATCCTGGAAACCTCTATTGCACAGGCTACTGAAAATGACAGGTTACTGGAATCAAAATATAAAAACAATGTGGCTTCCGCTATAGACAGGATAGATGCAGAAACACTTTTATACCAATCAAAAATTAATCTGGAAATAGCAAAAGCCGATGCCGGCATTGCCTATTACACCTTATTAAAATCAACAGGAAAAATTTCTCAATAAGCCCCCTCATAAAAAAATATAATGACAACAGAACCAACAGCAGAAACAACAATTGAAACTAAAAAGAAAAGTAAAATTGTTCCTATAATAGTACTGGTATTAGTAGTTATAGGCGTCATATTTGGCGTAAAGGAATACATATATTACAGTAAACACGTAGATACTGATGATGCGCAGATAGATGGCGATATCAGCCCCGTAGTTGCCCGTGTAGGTGGATATGTAAACGAGATCAAATTTGAAGAGAATACTAAAGTTACTGAAGGCCAGACACTGGTAACGTTAGATGACAGAGACTATAAAGTGAAATTAGAGCAGGCAATGGCCGGTCAGAAAGGTGCCAGCGCTGGTGTTGGTGTTTCTCAATCACAGATCATCGCAACTTCAGCAAACACCAGTACTGCTAAAGCAAATATAGAGTCTGCTAAAGTAAAATTATGGCAGGCACAAAAAGATTACGACCGTTATGCAAATCTGATTAAAGATGGTTCAATCACTCAGCAGCAATTTGATCAGGCTAAAGCCACAAGAGACGTTGCACAGGCTACATATAACGCATCAAAGGATCAGTATACAGCTGCGCTGAAACAAGTAGGGACTACACAATCACAATTAGCAGTAAGCAGCAATGGCGTTTCACAACACCAGTCGGACGTAGACTTTGCTAAATTACAATTGTCTTATACCAACATCACCTCCCCGGCTACGGGTATCGTTTCTAAGAAAAGTATTCAGAAAGGTCAGCTGGTACAGGCTGGTCAGTCTTTATTCTCTATTGTAAACGAGAACAGCTTATACATCACTGCAAACTTCAAAGAAACGCAACTGGAAGAAATCAAAGCCGGATTAAAAGTTAATGTTGAAGTAGATGCTTACCCGGATCAGGAATTGGAAGGTGAAGTATATAACTTCTCTCCTGTCACAGGTGCTAAAGGTTCATTGCTTCCACCGGATAATGCAACAGGTAACTTCGTTAAAGTTGTACAGCGTGTACCTGTAAAAATTAAACTTAAGGCCTCAAAAGAAATGCTGGAAAAATTACGTCCGGGTATGAGTGTTAAAGTTTCTGTGATCACAAAAGACTAATAAAATGGCCGAACAAGGTTTAAAAAAATGGGTAATCACGTTTACAGTGATCACAGCTTCATTACTGGAGCTGATTGATACCACTATTGTAAACGTGGCCTTACCACAAATTCAGGGTAACCTGGGCGCAACCCTCGAGGATGTGGCCTGGTTATCTACCGGATACGCTGTTGCCAATGTTATTGTCCTTCCTATGTCGGGCTGGCTGGGTAGCCGTTTCGGACGAAAAAATTATTTCCTCACTTCCATCATTGTCTTCACTATAGCCTCCTTCCTGTGTGGAAATGCAACTACATTAGAAGAATTAATTCTTTTTCGTATCCTGCAGGGTATCGCTGGCGGTGGATTGATTTCTACAGCACAGGCTATCTTGATTGAAACCTGGCCCCGGGAAGATATTGGTATTGCGACTGCCCTTTTCGGATTAGGTGCGGTTGTGGGACCAACTGTCGGACCAACTATAGGGGGTTATATTCTTGATATCAGTTCATGGCCGTGGATATTTTATGTAAATATTCCCGTCGGGATTCTCGCTGCCTACTGTACGTACGCCTTTATAAAGGTCACGCCCAAGGATGGACAAGGTAAACCGGTCGACTGGTGGGGTATTGCCTTACTGGCAATCGCTGTAGGTAGTTTGCAAACCGTACTGGAAAAAGGCGAAAGCGAGGACTGGTTTGCTACACCTTATATCACTGCTTTAATGGTAACCTCTGTATTTGGATTGTTGCTGTTTATCTGGCGGGAGATGACAACGGACCATCCGATCGTAAACTTTAAGATTATGCGTCACCGCAGTTTTTCTGTAGGCCTGGTCACCTCATTCATTTTGGGATTTGGTTTATATGGATCCGTATTCGTGTTTCCGGTGTTCTGTCAGAACCTGTTAGGGTTCTCTGCACTGCAGACAGGTGAACTCTTATTTCCGGGAGGTTTATGCACTATTGTGATGATGCCATTTATCGGGATTTTCCTTAAAAAGGGTATTCCTGCACAGTTTATGGCTACTATAGGAATGTTCCTGTTCTTCGTATTCTGTAATATGCTGAGTAAATCTACCCTGGCATCGGGCACATCAGACTTCTTCCTGCCGCTGGTAATCAGGGGTATAGGGATGGCTCTGCTATTTGTTCCATTAACAACCCTGGCTATTCAGGACCTTAAAGGTGCAGAAGTTGGACAAGGATCAGGATTAAACAATATGATGAGACAATTAGGGGGTTCATTTGGTATTGCTGCGTTAACAACACTGATTCACACACGTCAGGGTTTCCACCGCAGTAATCTGCTGACAAACATCAATGAGTATAATCCTGCTTTTACACAACGTTTCAATGCTTTCATCAATAATTTCATGACCAAGGGTTATTCTTACCTTGACTCAAAAATTATGGCAACCAAAGCTATTGAAGGTACCGTAATCAAACAATCGCTGCTTTTAACTTATAGCGATGCCTATTGGGTAGCAGGAATGGTCATGTTATGCTCAATTCCATTACTTTATCTGCAGAAATTCAAAAAAAATGTGGAGATACCTGCAGATGTACACTAATCAGGTAAATTAAAGCACAAAAAAAGCCGTTAAGTTCAGAACTTAACGGCTTTTTCGTACAAAAAATCATTTGCATCATTTGTCGCTACACAACAAACTGCTTATACCTTTTTAAATGTTGTAAACCTTTATGTCAGCAATTTAAATTTAATTACAATCAAACCAAAATAATTTTATTAACATTATTCATTAATGTTAGCATCATTTTTCTTAGCTTATACCCGAAAAAATTATGAATTAATATGATGCAGAAACCACGTGTGGCAAGTCAGCGGGAAGCAATTTTCAATAATGAGGTTGTCTCCAGATTTGAATTGTACAACAGCCTTTTCCTCACCCTTCCATTTTATAAAATTAAGGATACAGGCACCTTATTGCCCCTTTTTATCAAACATTGCGAAGATGGAGTAAAGAACCATCAAACTCCTGCCCAGATTATCAGCACCTTTTTTGACAAGTATACACAAGTCCAGGAGCCTAAAGAAGTAGTCGATTTACTGTTCAGGTTTATCCAATATATTGAGCGTCAGGTAGTGTTATTTGACGCTGTAGAGGATGCTTCATTTAACAAACTGAACGTGTCAGATGACCAGCAATCGCTCAGATTAATGTTGAAAAAGAGCGAATCCAACACAGAACTTCACCATAAGATAGAAGAATTGATCAAAGATTTCTCTCTTCGCCTGGTGCTCACTGCACACCCGACACAATTTTATCCCGGAAGTGTATTGTCAATTATTACCGATCTTACTTCGGCAATAAAGATTAATGATATAGTAACAATCCATGAGCTGCTGCAGCAATTGGGAAAAACGCCTTTCTTCAATAAGAAGTCGCCCACCCCTGTAGATGAAGCACTCAGTCTTTCCTGGTACCTCGAAAATGTCTTCTACTTTGCCGCTGCCAATATTCAGTCCGAAATAGACAATGGACTGGAAGAGTTCAATATTCCGACTAAAAAAGTAATTGAATTGGGTTTCTGGCCGGGTGGCGACAGGGACGGGAATCCAAACGTGCATGCAGAAGACACTCTGCAGGTATCTAAAATGCTTCGCCAGATCCTATTCCGCTGTTATTACAGGGATTTCAGGAAACTGAAACGCAGGATTACTTTCAGAGGCGTTGAAGACACTTTATACAAAATTCAGGATGTATTGTACCAGAATGCATTTGATACGAATATCGTTCCGGAAAATATTTCTGCATTTTTAATAACACATCTGGAGGAGATAAAAACTACGCTTATACAACATCATGATGGTCTCTTTGCCAATCTGGTAGATGACCTGCTACGTAAAGTTGAACTATTTGGCAGTCACTTTGCCTCATTGGATATCAGGCAGGACAGCCGCGTGTTAAGAGATGTACATGCCTACTGCCGACAAAGCAAGCCAATCATCTCCCTCTTCCCTGAAAACTACGATGAGTTATCAGAGAAAGAGAAAATCAGTCACCTGTCCTTTAAAAGTGCGAAGGTAAACTATACAGGCGAGGCCGATGCACTGGTAACCGACACGCTGGAAACCATTGTAAAAATAAAACAGATTCATGAAGCCAATGGTGAACTGGCTTGTCACCGTTTCATTATCAGTAATTGTCAGCAGGCAAGTGATATACTTCAGTTGATAGAACTTTTTCTATGGAATGGCTGGCAGGAAGATCAGCTGAACATGGATTTTGTGCCCTTATTCGAAACGGTGAACGACCTTGAAGGAGCCGCTGAAATTATGGAAGAGCTTTACGCACATCCATTTTACAGAAAACACTTGGAAAGCAGGGGCAATAAACAGGATATCATGCTTGGCTTCTCCGACAGTACTAAGGATGGGGGCTATTTGATGGCTAACTGGTCTATTTTTAACGCCAAGGTGGCTTTAACTACTACCTCTGTGGCAAACAACATCCAACTGGCATTTTTCGACGGCCGTGGAGGCCCTCCTTCTAGAGGAGGCGGTAAAACACACCGTTTTTATGCTTCTATGGGTAAAGAGATCGCTAACAAAAATATTCAGCTCACTATACAGGGACAAACCATCAGTTCACAATACGGCTCTATAGACAGCGCGGGCTTCAATATTACACAACTGATCAATGCCGGTATTTCTGCGGGCATTAAGGAAAAACACAATATTCTCCTTGATCCCTTACATAAAGACGTACTGGATATCATGGCAAGGGATAGCTTCAATGCATTTGTATCCCTGCGTAAACATCCCTTATTCTTAACTTACCTGGAGCGTTTCTCTCCACTGAGCTTACTGTCTAAAATTACGATCAGCAGCAGGCCGGTAAAAAGAAGTTCGGGAGAAAAATTACGTCTGGAAGACCTGAGGGCAATCAGTTTCGTGACCTCATGGGGTCAGCTGAAACAGAATATCCCCGGCTTTTATGGTATAGGAACTGCCTTAAAAAACCAGGAAGAAAGTGGTAACTGGGATAATATCGTGCAAACTTACCAGGAATCAGGCTATTTCAAAACGATTATAGACAACTGTATGATGTCTATGAGCAAAGCCGATTTCTCTATCACCGCACATTTTGCCAACGATCCTGAATATGGCGATTTCTGGAAAATGCTGAATAACGAATATGAGTGTTCGAAAGAAATGCTGTTAAAGCTTGCTGGACACACCACTTTAATGGAAAACTATCCGGTAGAAAAACGCTCTATCGCCGTTCGTGAGAAGATTGTATTGCCATTGGTGCTGATCCAGCATTATGCACTCGAAAAAATGCAGCATGAACTTACAGATCTGGAATTGCAGTCTTACGAAAAACTGGCTATCAGGACAGTTTACGGTATCGTAAATGCAGGCAGAAACTCTGCTTAGCAATTATTCATTGTTAAAATGCCCCCGGAAATATCTGAATTTTCGGGGGCATTTCATGAGCAGAATCGCGCTTTTTTAAGAGAGCTGATTAATAAATGATCTTACCTGCAGAAGTTACAATAGATGCAATACGAACAGCATCAAAAACACGCTCTTCTGTAGCACCCAATCCTAAGATTGATTTTTCATGTGCATTCACACACATTTCACATCCATTTACGGCAGAAACAGCCAGGCTCATCAGTTCGAAGAACTCTTTACCTGTTACCGGGCTGCTCATTAATTGCATGCGTACACGGGCAGGAATCTGCGTATATTTTTCTTTTCCGGTAAAGTGACGGAAACGATAAAATACGTTGTTTAAGGCTAATAAAGAAGCGCAACCGGCAGCTTCAGCAATCTCCTCAGGGGTAGCTTCCTTTGCAATTGCCTGTTTCTCGAAAAATTCAGTAAGTACTTTATTGTTATTGTTTACAGCAATACTTAAAGCAAGCAATGCACATTCTTTTTCAGTCATATGTGCTGAAGTAAATGTACTGGTAAAGTTCAGCTTCAAGTCTCTTACATACCTTGAATTACCTTTTTCCAATAAATGAAGTCCTTCATTTCTGTAATCGGCATTTAGTCCTACAACAGCTAGTAATTCTTGTATAGTTTCAGTTATTTCACTCATTTTATGTTTTTTTGGATATAAAAAATCCCTGCAAAATGCATTTACAGGGATTTTTTATAAGGAATTAAATTATACAGTTAAAGTAGCTTCACCTTTTTCCCAGTTACAAGGACAAAGTTCATCAGTTTGTAAAGCATCTAATACTCTTAAAACTTCTTTAACATTACGGCCAACGCTTAAATCATTAGCACTTGCCCAACGGATAATACCTTGCGGGTCGATAATGAAAGTTGCACGGTAAGCGATTTTTTCAGTTGGCTCAAGAATATCCAAAGCTTCAGCTAATGACTTTGAAGTATCAGCAAGCATTGGGAATTTTAAACCGCGTAAATCATCATGATTGTGTCTCCAGGCCAAATGCACATTCTCAGAATCAGTAGATGCACCGATTAAAGTAGTGTCACGGTCACGGAATTCACCAAAATTAGCATTGAATTCAGCTATTTCAGTAGGGCAAACGAAAGTAAAATCTTTTGGCCACCAGAACATGCAAGTCCATTGGTTGTTCTCATTTACTAAAGTATCTGACGTTAATGTTTCGAATTCTTTACCTTTTTCTATGCTAACTACAGCAGGTTTTGAATACGCTGGAAATTGTTCACCTATATTTATCATAATATTATTGTTTTCGTTGCGCAAAGGTACATCAATCTAAGTCCTTAAGCAACCCAATTGAACACATTGCAGATCATTAATATTGATGCCTCTATAGACATAATCTATAATTAAAGCTCACCAATTAGAATTCATCTATTTTGTTTTCAGTGTGGTTTCAAATAGTTTAAATATCCTTTTATATTCATCCGTCCAGCTGGAAGGCTGGGTGAACCCATGATCCTCAACAGGGTAAACAGCTAACTCCCAGTTGTTTTTACCTAATTCTATGAAACGCTGACTTAACCTGACGATGTCCTGGAAATGAACGTTTACATCTACCATACCATGGCACATCAAAAGATTTCCTTTCAGTCCCGCAGCAAAATAGATAGGAGAACTGCGTTTATAGGCCAGTTCATCATTATAGGGTTCATTCAAAATATTAGAGGTATAGCCATGGTTATAATGTGCCCAGTCAGTCACCGACCTTAATGCCGCCCCGCTGGCGAAAACATCAGCTTCTTTAAACAATGCCATCAGGGTTATAAATCCACCATAAGAGCCTCCATACAAACCCACATGTTTAGGGTCCACATTGTATTTCTCTACCAGCAGTTTCACGCCATCTGCCTGATCGGTAAGATCCTTACCGCCCATATGGCGATAGATGCCTGTACGGTGATCTCTTCCATATCCTGAACTTCCGGTATAGTCAATATCAATCACGGTATAACCGTTATCGGCCAGCATATTGTTAAACATATACTCCCTGGAATACTGACTCCACCAATAATGCACGTTCTGCAGGTAACCTGCACCGTGTACAAAAACTACAGCAGGACGGTTAGCATCTGGCTTTGTTGCCGGATAAATCCGCGCATACACATCTGCCCCATACCTATTTTTAAATGAAACGAGCTCGGGCTCCCTCCAGGCATAAGCTTTAAATTCCGGGGAGGTCGACTCCGTAACTTTTACTGCTTTTGCGCCTGCTTTATTTGCCTGGATATATAATTCCCATGGTTTGTTCATGTAGGAATAATTAATGGCCAGCCATTTTTCATCAGGAGAGAGGGTAACTTCATTGCCACCTTTCATTCCGGTAATTTTAACAGGTGCACCACCTCCAACCGCAATACGGTAGAAATGTGTAATCCCAGGATGTTCGATATTTGCTGTAAAATAAAAAGTCTTTTTGTCGCCGGACAACTGCAGCTGCTGCACTTCCCATTTACCGGAAGTCAGTTGTTTTTTCTCTCCTGTCCCTACATTTGCTGTATACAGGTGAGCATATCCGCTTTTTTCACTCTGAAAATAAATCTGCTGATTATTGATCCAGCCAAAGTTTCTCGGACCTATGCCAGGACCACCGATCCAGGCTTCATCCCTTTGCCTGTCTATTACCGTTACATTGCCGGTTGCAATATCGATTTTCAGGATCCACAGGTCCTTGTTATCCTGTGATTCAGCCATCGCCACAGCCACAGTGCCTTCAGCATTCCAAAGTGTAGCAGAAATCGAAACTTTTCTATCCTCATTCTTTTTCTTCGCCTCTTCCAGTTTTTTAGGATAATCTTTCAGATAATCAGGCAGGTCTTTGATTCCCGTAATCTGCTCATGATGTATTTTGTAGATCGAATCGCGCTGCTGATCATAAATAAAACTCTCCGAGGTTGGCAGTGGTTCACCTACTTTAGTCCTTCCATGAATATCCTCTGTATAACCTGATGCAGTAACGTAATTGGGCACTACGGTAGATTTACCTTCTTCACCCTCAGTAAAGAGCTTATAGGTCACGTAACGGCCATCAGGACTAATTGTAACGGCTGTGAGGAACTTATCATCGAGATAAACGGGCTTCAATGGTTTTTCCGGTGCCATCAGACCTGAGCGACCAAAATTAAATGGTGCCTTTGGTTTGGCATTTCTGATGACGTCAAAAAGCTCTGTCTGTTCGTTTTTAAGCCAGGTATCCTGCTCATTCTTTTTACCCGCAGCAGCAGGACGTTTGCCTTTTACAAAGTTGGTTAGCTGCCGGATGGTGTTCGACTTTAAATCCATTGTAAAAAGATTATCACCTCTTTGAAAAGCGATCACACCATTTAGTAAAAACACAGGATTACTTTCGCGCTCCGCCGTATTGGTTAAGCGTTGTTTGGTGTGCGACTTCGGCTGGTATAAATAGAGGTCACCAGATTGCTCTGTGATCCCAAGAGTGCGGGATGAATTAAAGATATAATCGGTTGTTATTTTGCGGTCCGCTTCAGCTGTGTCTGCAAGTACCGGTTTAAGCGCATTCAGGTTAACCTGATACAAGCTGCTTTTATCTTTTTGTCCGGGGTTCCAATCGAAATAAACCGTTTTACTATCCGCAGACCAGCGGTAATTTGATGGTGGGATGCCCAGCCATTTCTGGTCGCGCATAATC
>Ga0247816_10001679_pt1 | contig 10747 bp, 11 predicted proteins | sample UWRJL209509C1_FD_179930 | JGI IMG/M metagenome (GOLD analysis project Ga0247816, IMG submission 179930) | Plant litter microbial communities from Arlington Agricultural Research Station in Wisconsin, United States - UWRJ-L209-509C-1 | ecosystem: Environmental > Terrestrial > Plant litter >...
GATGCAAAAGAAATTTGTATTTATCTAATATGAGACCTTCATGAGACTGAAGCCAGGATTATCAGGTAACAGTGCCCATGACCGCATCATGACTTTTAACAATAAACCAATAGTGATGAAACTTCGCGTTAAAAAAATATTATTCATCGTTGCCTTAGCTCTTCCGTTTCTTACATTTCGCGTTTCTGCTCAAACTGCCCCACATACAGTGGTCACAGGTGTAGTAACTGATGCTTCAGATAAAGACCCGATCCCATATGCTACTGTACTGTTCAGGGGTACCCAGATCATCACCAAGACTGACGCCGACGGAAAGTTTGTACTTTCTACCAGCGAGGCACAGACACAGGTACAAGTGAGTTATGTGGGGTACAAAAGTGCCTATGTCACCATCAAACCCGGGGAAACCCAAACGGTAAACGTAAAACTGGTTTCTGAATCACAGGTGCTTACCGAAGTAACGATCACTTCGAATAAAAGACCAGCCTACAGAAACAAAAACAATCCTGCAGTAGAGCTGATCAGGAAGGTAATTGAAAATAAGGCCAAAAACCAAAACAAAAACTATGATCACGTTGCTTATCAGCAATATGAGCAAATGTATTTCACGCTGAGTAACCTTTCTGATAAATTCAAGAACAAACGGATCTTTAAAAACTATCAGTTTCTGTTCGAAGAACAGGATAGTACAAAGATAGGAGGGAAGACTACGCTACCAATCTTCCTTGAAGAAAAGGTATCACAGAATTACCTGCAGAAATCCCCTGAGAAAAAGAAAACGATTTATACAGGCGATAAACACGTCAACTACGACGCGAAATTTATTGATACCAAGGGGATGAGTAAATATTTTGAAAGGATGTATGCCGACCTGAATATTTATGAAAGCAATATCTCTTTGATGAGTAATCAGTTCTTAAGTCCTATTGCTGATGCATCGCCTACTTTTTATAAGTTTTTCATCACTGATACGATCAAAACAAATACGCCTAACCTGATTGAGCTTTCGTTCATTCCGAGAAATAATACTGACCTTTTATTTGAAGGTAAGATGTATGTGACCATGGATGGCAACTACGCGGTGCAGGGCGCTTATCTTACGGTGAACAAAAATATCAACCTTAACTTCGTTCGTGCGCTGGAGGCCAAACTCAATTTTGAGAAAAACCCTGATGGCAGGTACCATTTATCGCGTACCAACCTGATTGTTGATTTCGGTATCAATAAAAGTAAAGGCGGTGGTTTCACAGGAGAACGTACGGTGATTGTAAAAGACTACCAAATCAATAAAGCCCAGCCCGACACAGTATTTGCAGGGCCAAGCACTGTTGTTTCTGCACAGGCCGAAGCGCAACCCGACCAGTTCTGGGATGCTCAACGCCAGGGTGATACAACTGCCCAGGCAAGGCTGAAAGTATACAAGAACATTGATACCTTACAGACTATTCCTTCCTTTAAAAGAACGGCCGACCTTGTAACGCTGCTTTTTGCAGGATACAAAAACTTTGGTCCCTTTGAAGTAGGCCCGGTAAATACCTTTTACAGTTTCAACAATGTAGAGGGCCTGCGCTTACGTGTAGGTGGACGTACTACACCGGAACTGAGCAAAAGATATTATTTCGAAACCTACGGGGTATACGGGCTGAAAGATGAAAAATGGAAATATTTCCTGAGTGGTACTTATTCACTGAATAATAAGTCCATCTATGCTTTCCCGCAGAATTATATCAGGGCAAGTTTCCAGCGTGACACAAAAATTCCGGGACAAGACCTGCAGTTTGTACAGGAAGACAACTTCCTGTTGTCTTTCAAACGCGGACAGAACAATACTTTACTTTACAATGATTTTTACAAAATCAACTATGTACATGAGTTTGAAAACCACTTCTCTTATGAGATAGCGGCGCGTAAATGGACACAGCGTCCTGCAGGCTCTTTATATTTTAATAACTTTGAGAACAACACAGTAAATGCAGTTGATAATATCACCACTTCTGAGATCAATGTTACCCTGCGTTATGCACCAAATGAGAAGTTTTACCAGGGAAAAATATATCGTGTACCGATCATCGATAAATTCCCGATATTTACCCTGAAATATACAGCTGGTTTAAAAGGTGTATTAAGAGGTCAGTATAATTACCAAAGTATAGTTGCAAGGATGGATAAACGGTTTTACCTTTCACAATTGGGATATTCAGATGTAACCTTAGAAGGCGGAAACGTTTTTGGAAAGGTTCCTTTCCCATTGTTGACTATCCACCGTGCTAACCAGACATATTCATACCAACTGGACTCTTATAACCTGATGAACTTCCTGGAGTTTGTGAGTGATCATTATGCCAGTTTTAATATTGACCATAACTTCAACGGTTTCTTTTTTAATAAGATCCCATTGATTAAAAAATTAAAATTAAGAGAAGCAGTATCTTTCAAAGCACTGTTTGGCGGTTTGAGGGCAGAAAACAATCCCAATAATGATCCTTCACTGCTGCAGTTCCCAAGGAACGAATTTGGTGAGGCAAGAACTTTCGAACTGGGCAGACAGCCGTATATGGAAGGTAGTGTTGGAATTGGTAATATTTTCAAAATACTGCGTGTTGATATGGTGAAACGTTTCAATTACCTGAATAATCCTGAGGTTTCGGAATACGGAATAAGGGCAAGAGTTAAATTAGATTTTTAATAGAGAATAAACAATACTTTATGCAAGTAATATCATTTCGTGATCGTTTACAGCAAGCGATCTATAAGGTCATTAACCCCTTCGTTAAGGGCCTCATCCGGATTGGTCTCACACCCAATGCAGTAACCACAATTGGCCTGATGCTGAATATCGGCGTGGCGGTAATTTTCGTTTTTGGTGCCGAAGAAAGCAACAGGGGCGACCTGTCCTTCGTTGGCTGGGGCGGCGCACTGGTGTTATTTGCGGGGTTATTTGATATGCTCGATGGACAGGTGGCACGTTTGGGGAACATGAGTTCTAAATTCGGTGCCCTGTACGACTCTGTGCTGGACCGTTACAGTGAGCTGATCATGTTCCTGGGAATTTGTTATTACCTGGTTTCGCATCATTATTTCCTGAGTTCTTTGTTTGCTTTTGTTGCCCTCATCGGGTCAATGATGGTGAGTTATACAAGGGCAAGGGCAGAAGGCCTCGGCATTCAAAGCAAGGGCGGTTTAATGCAGCGCCCTGAGCGTGTAGTAACCATCGGTATCTGCGCTTTGGCATGTGGTATTACAGGTCATTATATTGGCGGTGATTATAAAATTTACCTGCCGGGTATTTCCTTCCATATCTTTGAAACCATGTCCATCTTTACTATTCCTATCACCATTATGGCCATCATGACCAATGTAACAGCTATCAACAGGTTACGGGATGCCAAAAAGGTAATGGACGCTGCAGAAGCTGCTGAAAAGCAAAGCCTACACAGAATGGATGAGCAGCCTGCAGAACAAGGTAAGGTTACCACAATGATGAAAAAGAAGGTGTTGCCCGCAGTAATTACCGGTTTAATCTTTTTGCTTACGTTTTTTAATCCTGCAGGTATTGGTACAGCTTTTTCACAGACGCAGGACCACAGTAATCCTTCACCGCTGAAGTTTCCAACCCCGAAAGGAATTGCCAATCAGTTATTTTATTTACAGCGCGACCCCAATATCAATACGATTATCTGTGAGCTCAACGTTAATGCTAAGGGTGTGGTTGATGAAGAGGACCCAGTACATGTTTATTGGATGCGTTATGATGAAGATGGCGAAAAGAAGGATCTGGGCTATGTACAGCGCAAATTTGCTTACGGCATCGTGTCAAAATATCTCGGAAAAGATCAGTTTGAACTGCGGTTTGTATCACACAAAAAATTGCCTCTTTATCTTGTAAAATCTGATGAAGATAAAAAATATCATGTTTATGTGACAGTAAATAACAAAAAGATTCAAATAGAACGCATATTTTTGCGGATAGAAGGCGGTTCGTTCTGGTTGCCTAATGTAAAATACGTTGAGATCAAAGGAATGAACGCCCAAAACAATACTTCAATTACTGAACGGATAAAAATTTAACTGTGCCATGAAGAAAAATTTTATTTCCAACTCCTCTGATTCTATCAGAATGTTTAAAAGTGACCTTTTCGAAAATTTATCGAAAGTTCACTATTATGTGCCGCTGATCGTTTATATACCCGTGATTGCTTTTCTTGGTTGGAAGTCGTTTACCGATGTACATATGGGCATCCTTGCTTTTATTGGATGGCTGGCCGTAGGGTTATTTGTCTGGACAATCACAGAATACATTATGCACCGCTGGGTTTTTCATTTCTATCCAAAATCAAAATTAGGACGAAGGATACACTTTATATTTCACGGCGTGCACCACGATTACCCAAATGATGCCAAACGTCTGGTAATGCCGCCTTCCGCCAGTATCCCAATGGCCCTGGCCTTATACTTTGTGTTTTTGGCCATCCTGCCTGCAGGAACCATTTATTCTTTTTTTACTGGGTTCCTTCTCGGTTACCTTACGTATGATATGACGCACTATGCCCTGCACCATGCTAATTTCAAGAGCGCGTTCTGGAAAAAACTGAAGCAGCACCACATGTTACACCATTACTCTGATTCTACAAAAGGTTACGGCGTAAGCTCTGCCCTATGGGACAAGATCCTCGGATCAGATTTTACCAAAAAATAATGTCAGAACACCATCGGTCTAACCAACCATTTTACAACACTAAAGACATCATTACCATATTAATGATGTCTTTATTTTATCTTGTCTTATCGTACTTTCTCATCGGTTATCATTCTAATCAGGTAGTACTCGTGCTGATCTTCAATACCTTGTATTTTAGCTCGGTGATCACCCGCAAGTTTATTCTTGGCTTTTCTATTTTCATTGTATACTGGATACTGTTCGACTACATGAAAGCCTTTCCCAATTATGCCTATACCAATGTGCATATCGCGGAACTTTACCATTTCGAAAAACATATCTTTGGCATATCCACCCATGGCCTGTTGCTTACACCCAATGAGTTTCTCAGGGTCCACAGCAGTGTGGTGATGGACTTTATCGGTGGTGTTTTTTACCTGATGTGGATTCCTGTCCCGCTGGCTTTTGCAGCCTACCTGTTCTTCACAAAAAAAGAACTCTTCCTGCAGTTTTCACTCACATTTGTTCTGGTTAACCTCATTGGCTTTGTAATTTATTATCTCTATCCGGCGGCACCACCTTGGTATGTTCAATACCACGGCTTTACTTTTATCGCCCATACACACTCCAATCCCGCGGGCCTGATCAGGTTTGACCACCTGCTGAACGTTCCTGTATTTCAATCAATTTACAAACAGGGCTCAAATGTATTTGCAGCAATGCCTTCCCTGCATTCTTCGTATCCGGTTATCGTAGTCTATTATGGCCTGAAAAATAAAATGGGTGCAATGAACTTTGTTTTCGGCCTGGTGATGGTGGGGATCTGGTTTACAGCAGTATATGCCAGTCACCATTACGTCCTGGATGTGATTGCCGGCATCAGTTGTGCATTAACGGGTATCAAGCTGTTCAACTGGTTGCTCAAAAATACTGTGGTAGGTACCTTCGTGGAAAAAATGCGTGTGGTTATCGCCTAATATTACCTAAATTAGTGCTTTAATCGTATTTGAAATTGGCAGCTATTCCATCTATTAAATTATCTGAACTTACCGGTCAGATCCATGATGCCATCAATGGTGTGTTTGGTTCGCGGACCTTCTGGGTAATTGCGGATATCACCAACTATACGTTTAAACCACAGAGTAATTTTCATTATTTTGAACTGGTAGAAAAGGATAAATCCTCCGCAAAAATCCTTGCAAAAATTGCTGGCAGGGCCTGGGGCAACGCATCGGTAAATATTTCCAACTTTGAGAAGGCCACCGGGCAGCAATTCAAGAACGACATCAATGTACTGGTACAGGTTGCTGTACAGTATAACCCCGCCTTTGGGCTCCAGCTCAATTTGCTGGATATTGATACTACTTTTACCCTGGGCAGATTTGAACAGCAGCGCAAAGAAACGCTTGACAGACTGGTCCGCGACAACCCTTCCTTTATCAGGCTGGAAGATGGACAATACCATACGCGCAACAGCGATTTACAATTAAACAAGGTTTTACAGCGTATAGCGGTCATCTCTTCTGACACTTCTGCTGGTTATCATGATTTCAAGCATACGCTTGAAAATAATACTTTCGGTTATCATTTCGAAATAGATGATTACTTTGCGCTGGTACAGGGGGAGGGGAATGCCAAACAGTTCCTGGCCAAGTTAATTGAGGTTTTTGCTTCGGGCAAACCCTATGATGCCCTGGTGATTATCAGGGGCGGGGGCTCGCAGATGGATTTCCTTATTTTTGATAACTACGAACTGAACAGGGCCATTGCAAAATTTCCAGTACCGGTTATCACCGGGATCGGGCACCAGAAAAACGAGACCATAGCAGATTTGATGGCGCACACCTCCACAAAGACGCCCACCAAGGTTGCCGAGATGCTGATCGCGCACAACAGGCATTTTGAAGAATCGTTGCTGGCCTTACAGCAGCAAATTGTGATCAGGACTTTCCAAATGATGAACTTTCGCAAGGAACAGCTTAACCGGCTCAACCAGGTAGTGATCAATTTCTCCAAAAACCTGCTGCACGAAAAGCATAGGGATATACTTAATCTTTCGGGAATGATCCTTACCAATCCCAAGATTATCATCTCCAATAAAAGAAAGGACCTGAATAACCTGCTGGCCAATTTTAAATCCTTTAACAGGATGTATTTTGTAAACCAGGGGAGGTATATTGGTCACTTTGAATCTGTGGTGCGGTTAATGAGCCCGCAGAATATCTTAAATAAGGGCTTCGCCATTGTGAAGGTAAACGGGACGATCATGAGCAATGCGGAACAAATCATTCCCGGTACCGAAATGACCGTTACGCTGGCAACCACAGAAATTAACACGAAGGTATTATCTAAATCAACCCGTAATGGAAAAGAATTTGAACTATGAGGAAGCCTATGCAGAGCTTTCGCAAATTGCGCAGGAAATAGAAACGGAAGCCGTATCTGTGGATGTGCTTGCCGAAAGGGTAAAACGGGCTTCAGAACTGATTGCCTTTTGCCAGACCAAGCTCCGGTCTACGGAGACAGAGGTCAACAAAATTATAAAGCAGATGGAAAACCAACCCTTATAACTACCTTCGTTTAAAAAACAGATTATGTTGGTATATAGCCCCGAAGAAGAAGAAGCATTTTTTGATCAGATAGATCAGGTTTATGTACTGGCCGAGTCAGAAAAAACCGAGGAAGCAGAAGAGCTGTTGCTTGAAATTGAAAGCAATATCCCTGATCCAAAAGAGCACTGCAGTGTTGGTGCAATCCTGCTTGACAGCATTTATTCATTTTATGAGCAAACAGGTCAGCTGGAAAAAGCACTTCCGTTTTTTCTGAAAGAGACTGAATACCTGCTGGAAATCAGTAAAACAGATAAGATTAAACATCCCGTTCATTTTCTTACCCTGGGCAGTATTTATTATTCACTGCAGGACCTTGACAATGCCCGTATATATTTCAAACTTGCCTACAAATTAGGAAAAAAAGGTGTTTTTGGTGATTTCCATCCTGATTTTCTTTTTATCGCGCTGGCGGCTGATGAGGATTTTGAAGATTTCAAAAGAAACTTTGTGCCTGCAGAAGATGAGGAGGAAAGTGATGAACTGACGGATGAGCAACAGGAGCAGATGGATGAATACTGCGAGAAAGGGAATGCTGAAATGGATGAAGAAAACTATGCTGCAGCAGCAGACTGGTTTAAGAAAGCCTATGCGGTACTTCCGGCCCCACAGGAAGACTGGGAAGCCTCCGGTTATATCACTGCTTCATTAGGTGATGCCTTGTTCAGTGCTGGTAAATTTGAAGAAGCACTGGAGCAGTTACTGATTGCACATGAATTCTATCAGGGCGAAACGAATAATCCTTTTGTACTGTTAAGATTGGGTGAGACGTATTTTGAGCTGGGCAATGAAGAACAGGCGCTTGTATTTCTGTTAAAGGCTTATGAAATGGAGGGTCAGCAACTTTTTGATGACGACAAGAAATACCTTAAGTTTTTAAAGAAACATCACGAGCTGTAGGCTGGATCATATGATCAGGCAATCATTAGGCGCTGCTCAATAACAAAGATCAGGAAAGAGATATCGAAAGGCTTGGGAATAACTTCGTCTGCACATATCTCTTTCACTATTTCCGCTTTCGGGTGTGTAGATAAAACAATAACGGGAATGTGTGAGGTGTCTGTGGCGGCTTTTATGGCCTCGCAAATCGCGGTGCCTTCAGGCGTAGGTTGAATAATATCAAGTAAAATGGCATCCGGGTTAAAATCTTTAATGTGTTTAAAAACTTCTTTGTCGGAAGAAATGAGATCAACCTCATAACCCTCATCGGTAAGAACAATTTCAATTAGATCGAGGATATCTTTGTTTTTCTCTAACACCAATATCTTTTTCTTCATAAATCGATTTTTCAGCCCCATCAAAATCGGTACTGTCAATTACAAAGATATGGAGAATATTTATGAAATCAGAGTGGCAGATATTTTTTAATCCTGTCGCTGAGTTCGTCCAGGTCAAATGGTTTCCTGATAAAATCAGCGGCACATCCTCTCAGTATTACCTCGTCCGGCGTGGCATGCGCCGACATTACGATAACTGGTATATGGTTGGTACTTTCCTGCGATTTTAGTTCGGGGCACAGGTCAAGGCCGTTCCCATCGGGAAGCATTACATCAAGCAGGATGAGCTGAGGTATTTCCACCGCGATTTGTCGCCTGAAATCTGCCAGGGTTTCAGATATACTAACTTCATAGCCCATATCGTTAAGGATATAGGATACAATGTAGCGGATATCTTCATCATCTTCTACAATATGTATTCGTTTGGACATGTACATCTATTTGTGTAAATCTTTAATAGAACCAGTAGAAAAACAAAATGTTTTAGCAAGGCCCTCATTTTTATGCAAGTTATCGCATTTAGGGATGGGGTAGATAAATTGCCCCCTAATCTACCTGTAGGCCCTGTTAATTGGTCAATGATGCTGCGAAAAAAAATGAATAAAAATCTGAGATTATAGGATTATTTCGTAAAAGTTATATATTTGGCTCCATATTAAACATTAAAACATGGAAAAATTTAGTAAATTAAAAGAACTGCTTGCCTCAGTAGAAGCTGATGCTGACAAATTTTACAATGGTGGAAACAGTGCCGCAGGAACAAGGGTACGTAAAGCTATGCAGGATCTTAAAGTTCTGGCTCAGGACATCCGTACCGAAGTAACAGAAAAAAAGAATTCAGCTAAATAAAATTAGCACAGCCTAACCTGAAGAGGGCATCATGCCCTCTTTAAATTCTCCTCCCGCGACAAAAAACCTTTGAATTGCGCTCTGCAACGTTTTTTCGTCTATCTTTGGACCCGTTACTTATTCGATGCGATAACATATATGACGATAGAAGAAAAGATACAAGCCTCTGAAACACGGATATTTAAAGCAGTATTTCCTAATACAACCAACCACTACGACACACTTTTTGGTGGTACGGCGATGATGATGATGGATGAGGTAGCGTTTATTTGCGCCACCAGGTTTAGTCGCCAGACAATGGTGACGGTAAGTAGTGACAGGATAGATTTTACCATGCCGATTCCGGCAGGGACGATTGTTGAGTTAGTTGCAACGGTAAGTCATGTGGGGAACACGAGTCTAAAAGTAAGGGTTGATATTTTTGTGGAGCAGATGTATTGTGAAGGTAGGGATAAGGCGGTTAGCGGGGAGTTTTCGTTTGTTGCCATGGATGAACATAAGAAGCCTACTGCGATTATTAAGTAAAGTAGGGGGAGCTCGCTTACTGGTACTTTTTACCAGCGCTGTTATACAGAGCTAAATTATTTGCAGAGCCAACCTTCTACAGGACCAAATTTTATACAGGACCAAAGTTTATATAGAGCAAAATTTTATACAGAGCCAGATTTTATACTATAGTTAGTCCTTAACTGAAAAAAGTATATATTCCTTCACTCCTCGTTCCTTGGTATTAAGGAACGCATGTCGTGAAGAAACATATACTTTTTTTATGGATTATCTATGGTTATACTATAGCAGGGTGGCATGCAAATCCCATTTACAGCGACTAATTTGACCATTTGCAATAATTTGTGCCAAACCTGAAAACAGGCCAATCCGGTTACTTGTATAATCGATTGTAGCAGCATCTCAAACAGTCTTATCCCGAAATAATCGCTCTACTAAATCCAGAAACAGTTGCTATAGTACATCGCAGATACCGCTGGAAGGCAAATCCGGTTACTTGTATAATCGATTGTAGCAGCATCTCAAACAGTCCTATCCCAAAATACTCGCTTTACTCAATCCAGAAACAGTTGCTATAGTACATCGCAGATACCGCTGGAAGGCAAATCCGGTTACTTGTATAATCGATTGTAGCAGCATCTCAAACAGTCTTATCCCGAAATACTCGCTCTACTAAATCCAGAAACAGTCGCTATAGTACATCGCAGATACCGATGGAAGTCTAATCCGGTAGCAATTACTGTATTCCTTAACGAAAACGGATTGCAGAGTGGCTTGTATAATCCAGTAGGCAGCGCCTTGTTTTAAGCTGTTTTTAGTAGTAAGCACCTATATACAGTTTGGGTATG
>Ga0247816_10001681_pt1 | contig 10739 bp, 7 predicted proteins | sample UWRJL209509C1_FD_179930 | JGI IMG/M metagenome (GOLD analysis project Ga0247816, IMG submission 179930) | Plant litter microbial communities from Arlington Agricultural Research Station in Wisconsin, United States - UWRJ-L209-509C-1 | ecosystem: Environmental > Terrestrial > Plant litter >...
CGCGTGGCGTTCATCCAGAATTAGATGAATTGCGCGATATTTCAAATACCGGAAAAGAATATTTGGAAGGAATTGAAAAGCGTGAATCAGAGAAAACAGGGATTTCTTCATTGAAAATTTCGTTTAATAATGTGTTTGGATATTACATAGAAGTTCGAAATACGCACAAAGATAAAGTTCCGACTGAATGGATTCGCAAGCAGACTTTGGTCAACGCAGAACGTTACATTACGGAAGAATTAAAAGAATACGAATCCAAAATTTTAGGAGCGGAAGAGAAAATCCATCAGTTGGAAAGCCAGCTTTTTGAGCAATTGGTGGTTTGGATTTCTACCTATATCAAGCCGGTTCAGTTAAATGCAAATTTGGTGGCGCAGTTGGATTGCTTGACTTCGTTCACGCAATTGGCGAATGAAAATAATTATGTCTGCCCGATTTTAGATGATACTTTTGAATTGGAAATCAAAAACGGACGCCATCCGGTAATTGAAAAACAGTTGCCTGTCGGCGTTCCATATATTGCGAATGACGTTTATTTGGACCGAGATTCACAGCAATTGATTATGATTACGGGTCCGAATATGTCAGGTAAATCGGCAATTTTGCGACAAACGGCGTTAATTGTATTGTTGGCACAAATGGGAAGTTTTGTTCCTGCGGAAAGCGTTCGAATGGGAATCATCGACAAAATTTTTACCAGAGTCGGCGCTTCGGATAATATTTCGATGGGCGAATCTACTTTTATGGTGGAAATGAACGAAACGGCTTCGATTTTGAACAATTTATCCGATAGAAGTTTGGTTTTATTGGATGAAATTGGTCGCGGAACAAGTACGTATGACGGAATTTCCATTGCTTGGGCCATCGCCGAATATTTGCACGAACATCCAGGAAAACCAAAAACGTTGTTTGCAACGCACTATCACGAATTGAACGAAATGAGTGATATTTTGGAACGCATCCAGAATTATAATGTTTCGGTAAAAGAATTAAAAGACAACGTTTTGTTTATCCGAAAATTAGTCAAAGGTGGAAGCGCGCACAGTTTCGGAATTCACGTGGCGAAAATGGCGGGAATGCCTCAAACGGTAATTCAAAAGGCACAAAAACTTTTGAAAAAATTAGAAAAAGACCATTCAGGCGAAGCCTTAAACGGAATCAAATCAGAAAAAGAGGATATGCAAATGAGCTTTTTCAATCTTGACGATCCGCTTTTGGAAGAAATAAAAGACGAAATTTTAAGTTTAGACATCAATACGCTGACGCCGGTGGAAGCTTTGATGAAGCTGAATGAAATCAAACGAATGCTGACTAAGAAATAATTTAGTTTTAAAGTTTACGTTATCAGAAAGTTATAACTTTTATTCGATTTTTTTCTAAAAAGTGCTTGTGTAATTGAATTAATGTATTAAATTTGCATCCGCAATACGGTTGAAGTATTGCAGTTCTTACAAATACAAAATGCGAAAATAGCTCAGTTGGTAGAGCGCGACCTTGCCAAGGTCGAGGTCGCGGGTTCGAGCCCCGTTTTTCGCTCAACATCTTATACTACTTTTAAAGTAGAATTGCTCGGATGGTGAAATTGGTAGACACGCTGGACTTAAAATCCAGTGAACAGCAATGTTCGTGCGGGTTCAAGTCCCGCTCTGAGTACAAAGGAAAACCGTAATATCTTAAAAAATAAGATATTACGGTTTTTTCGTTTTAGCATTTGTACGGTTATTGTACGGCTGATTATAATTCAAATTAATAAACCACTTTACAAAAGATTTATTGTAGGGTGGTTTTGTTTTTAATATCACTATTTTATCACTGCATCAACTATATCATGCGTGTCTTCTTTAGGATGGAAAATAATCTTTAAAGAATATTCGCTTCTTAATAGTGCGCCAAATTTATTCTGTGAATCCACATAACTATCAACTGTGAATGTTGTGTCGTTAATCTTTTTTACTCCATCTGTGCCGATTTCAAATTGTGCCGAGGCTGGAGATAGCAATTTGTTTTGTATATAAACATGAGAATGTACTAAAGCATCTGTTTCGTCATATTTTTTTATTTTTTCGTTGCGTCCACATCCAAAATGAGTTAAGGAGGCAAACACTGCTACCGTTACGAATCCAAATTTTATAATGTTCTCTGTGAAATTGTGTTTGTAAAATTTACTGTTTTTAAAGTTTTTCATTCTGTTTATTATTTCTCAAACGTCCCAAAACAGAAGTTAGTTAAAATAATCAGCGTGGGACATTTCCTATCAGCTAGCAACGTCCGACCAAGAACGCGTACACAAAATAAGAAAGCCCACGCCTTTGCGTGTGCAATTCTTATTCTTTGTGTAAATTATAACTTGGTCGGTTTTGCTAACTGGAATAAGGACGCCGATATGTAAAATGTTTTTTTTAATTCATTGCACAAATATAAAGTATAATTAAAATAAAAATTGTCAATTTTTAATGTTATGTTGGTAAGATTTTTTCCTAACTAGGAATCTAACACCTAAATGTCCAATATTATTTTACGTAATATGTATTTACGATAAAATTTCAATTGCATAGGCGTGTTAATTTATTTAAGCATCCTTTTTAGTAACTGTTTTAATTGAAGTTCACATCTTGAATTGTTTATTTTCTATTTTATTTTATTATATTTTTGTCAAAGTTAAAGTTAGTTAAGTAGAATCTTTTTTAAAAATATACTGCGAGCTTTTGTTTAACTAAAATGCCTGAAATTTTAATTATACTATTCTAGTAAGTGACAAGCTTTTTTTATAAAAAATCATGCATTATTTACATCTGAATATTAATGAATTAGTAGGATTATTTTAAATTATAAATTCAAAAATGTGCTATGTTATCATCCGATTTAAAAACTAAAATTAATAAACTTTGGGACTTGTTTTGGTCAGGAGGAATGGCTAATCCACTAACCGCATTGGAACAAATTTCATATTTGCTATTTATGCGTAGGGCGGAAGATGTTGGATTGGTAGACGAAGAAATGCATAAATGGAGTTTCTACACCAAGCAAAATATAGATTTGCCTACACATATGAAAGAGGTATTTGAATATTTAAAAACCGAGAAACTGAGAAATGATTCGTTTGCAAAAGCCATGGATGGTTCAAGTTTTGAAATTATCAAACCGTCGCTACTAATGGCAGCAGTGGAGCTAGTCGACCAGATATATGCTGAAGCAGATAGAGAGAGAAATGAAGGGCAGTATTTTCAAGATACTTTGGGAGACTTTTATGAATTGATTTTAAGTGAAACAGGTGAGGCTGGAAAAAATGGTCAATTCAGAACCCCAAGACATATTATTCAGCTAATGTGTGAACTCATAAAGCCTACAATAGAGGATACTGTTTGTGATGTAACATCTGGAACATCTGGTTTTTTAGTTGGCGCATACCAGTATATAATCAAGCAAAATTCAGACGAAGAAGCTCAAATAGATGAGAACGGTTTCGAAAAGCGAAATTCAGGAAATTTAATTGAGCAGGGATCGAAAGCGGAAGAAAAGCTGACAAAAAATACTTTTTATGGGTATGATATTGACCCAACTATGATACGTCTAGGTATGATGAATTTGCTTATGCATAATATTAAAGAGCCGAAAATTAGCCGTATTGATACGATTTCCCAAGAGTTTGATGTTTTGGGAAAAAACATAAAGTTTTCAAAAATTCTAGCAAATCCCCCATTTACAGGAAAAATTGATAGCTTACGGGCAAGTTTATCGTTGGATAGAGTGTACGAACCTAAATTTGATAGAGATAACAATAGAGTTAAACAAAATATTCAGTCTGAGCTTTTATTTTTAGAAAGGATTGTACAACTATTAAAGATTAATGGTCAAGCGGCTGTGATTGTTCCTGAAGGGGTTTTGTTTGGAGGAGGAAATGCTTTCAAAAAAGTTAGGGAGATTTTGTTGAAGGACTGCGAATTCGAGGCAGTTATATCTTTACCTAGTGGTGCGTTTAAGCCATACACGGGTGTAAAGACTTCTATAATAATATTTACTAAAAAGGCTAACAGGAGTAAAAAAAAATGGTTTACCAAGAAGGTTTGGTTTTATGAGCTAATCAATGATGGATACAGTCTTGATGATAATCGAAAAAAGCTTGCGGAAAATCCACTACCATTGGCGGTTGATCTTTATGTTAACAGATTTTCAAATATATCTGTTGATCGCAAGACACATTTCTTTGTTGATATAGAGGAAATAAAAAAAAATAATCTAGATTTAAGTTATAATCGATACTCTGAATTTATATACGAAGAAAAAATTTATAATTCTCCCAAAGAAATATTCAATACTTTATCAGCTTTAGAAGAGGAGATTAAAGTTGAAATGAGCGAACTTAAAAATTTAATTGGATGATTAAAGTAAAGTTTGATGATTTGTTCTTATTTAGGCACAAATCAAAATTAAAAGCGGGAGAGGGACTCAGTATAGGGCGTTTTCCTTTTTATACCTCAAGTCCGACGCTTTCAAAATGGGTTGATGAAGAACTTTATTTCGGCGAGTCATTAATTATTGGAACAGGTGGCAGTTCTAACATTCATTATTCAGATGGATCGTTTTCAACATCAACAGATTGTTTGGTCGCAGTTGCTAGGAAGCAAACATCATTTAGTGTCAAATTTATATATTATTATTTATATAGTAATATTTATATTTTAGACAGAGGTTTTAAAGGTGCGGGAATAAAACACATATCAAAGTCTTATATTCAAAATATTGATTTTTTACTTCCAGATTTGGAGACCCAAGAAAAAATTGTTACCATTTTAGATCGAGCGAAGAATTTAATTGACAAACGAAAGAAAGCAATTGTCTTACTTGACGAACTTTTGAAGTCACAATTTGTTGATATTTTTGGAGATTCACTTTTAAACCAAAAAGGATGGGAAAAGCTAAAGATAGATGACGTTTGCTTGAATATTATCGATTGTCCTCATAGTACTCCTAGGTATGTAGATGAAGTTACAGATTTTCCTTGTGTAAGAACTTCTGAAATTAAAAATGGAGAAATATCTTGGAGTTCTATGAAATATATTGATGAAGAAAGTTATGTTAATAGGACATCTAGGCTTGTTCCTGAGCATGAAGATATAATTTTTGCAAGGGAAGGATCAGTAGGGGACGCGGCTATTGTACCTTTTGGTGTAAGGATTTCATTGGGGCAAAGGGTAATGCTATTTAGAGTAAATACAAACTTTGTAACTAGTAGTTTTTTCTGGTCATTTTTAAGGTCTGATGGATGTCAGAATTTGATAAAAAGTAAAACTATCGGAGCAACAGTGCAAAGGATAAATATGAAGGATATAAAAGAAATTCTTTGTATAATTCCGCCGATGGAAATCCAGAATCATTTTGATAATCTATCAAGCTCTATTAAGAAGAATAAAAATATTCAAATTTTGGCTAAAGCTGAATTAGAAAACCTTATTTCAAGTTTGTTTGACTTAGCATTTCATGGCAATTTGAAATTTAATACTTCGGTGGATCTTGAGATTCTTATGGAAGGAGATTACAAATTTTTCAAACAAAATAGCACAGATGAAATTATAGAATTACTCATAAAAAAATTGAATAAAGATAATTCGAATAAAGATAAATTTCATGAGCGACATTTGTATGATAAAGCGAAAAAATTTATTTTCGAGTTGTTAGTGGAGGGTAGAGTTAAACAAGTTTACGATGAAGAATTTAATGCAGTAAAATTAGTATTATAATGAAATTATTGAAACTTAAAATACAAGATCATGATGGTTTTCGGAGTCTTCAACAAGGGTTCGAGATAAACTTCCACTCTTTGAGCGACAAGGAAGCTATGGAGGATTTTCGTCCATTTTGTTTCGCAGGTCTAAATGGTAGTGGAAAATCAAATGTTTTAGAAGCTTTATCTTCAATTTTTTATCATATGGAAGTTTGCGTAGCAAGATATCTCCCAGAAAGCATCAAAAATATTGATAATTTTAAGCGAAATAAGTGTTTCCCAGATGCATTTACTTTAGAATATTTGATTGGGCAAGAAAATGATAGCGATTACGTTGTCGAAAACTTTCATAAAGTATCCATTATTAAAAAGGAAGGCGGCGAGCCTAAAATGGAAATTCAAGAATACCCATTTAGTGATTTAACGGAAAAGATTGAAATTAGTTTATATGCTTCAAAAAGTGGAAAGCAAAGTGCACCAGGAAAAGCTTTCTTGCCTGACCAAGTAATTGGATATTCTTCAGGTGAAAATGAAATTTTAAGTTTACCATTCATAAAAAGTCGTTTAATTCATTTAGATGAGTTTAAGCAAGCCAGCAAGGATAATTATGAAAATTTCGAAAAAACTGAGAATAGTTTAATATATATTGATAGTAATATGAGTCAGGCCGTTTTGCTAACTTGTTTGCTATTCGAGAGTGATGAGACTTTAAAGCCCTTGAGAGATATAGATAATACAGGAATACTCGGTTTAAAAAGCTTTAGAATTAACATAAATCTACTTGACTTTGAGTTTAAAGATAATGTTACTGGTAAAAGCTACCTTGTACCAATCAACAAAATACTTGAAAATTACCAACTTGACATATTAAAAAAATGTTCAACAATGTGGTATAGTGATGGGAACACTCTTTGGCTTGATTTTTATGTAGATAAGGGAACTCAAGAAGCTTTCAAGTATCACTTTAAATATAATTCATTTAAATGCTTCCAAATGTTCAGTTTGCTATACGAATTAAATTCTCATTTTGTAGACGATAGAACTAAGGAAAATATATACCAATCCAAAGGCGTTTATACTGATTGGAAGCTTCCAGTTGCAAGTCCAGGTCATGACGTTTTTCATTTCTTAGATTTTTATATTTTAAAAGAAATGAAAAAAACTGGAGAGATAAAAGAATTGTTACTTAGGAGTTTTTCAGATGGTGAGCACCAATTTCTGCATACAATGGGTATATGTTTATTACTAAAAGATAAGCGTTCAATTTTACTTCTAGACGAACCTGAGACGCATTTTAATCCAAGTTGGAGAGCGAAATTTGTAAAAATATTAAATGAAAGTATTACTCTTGGAAATTCCGGTAATCCGTCAAGTACGTTAAACGTACATCTGCTAAAAGATGTGCTATTAACTTCGCACTCCCCTTTTATAATTTCAGATTGTTTGCCGGATAATGTAATATTATTTGAAAAAGATTCGGATGGAAAGACATTAGCAAGAAAAGCTAGTGAACTTGGTATTGATACATATGGAACCTCTGTTAATTTAATTTCTAATAGAATTTTTAAGAGTAAAGAAACTATTGGGAAATATGCTTTGTCAAAATTGTATGGTTATAGGGATAAATTTCAGTCAGCTAGGAATAAAGATGAGGTAATTAATGAGTTAAATGAAGAATTTGGAGATTCAATTGAGAAATTATTGCTAATAAAAGAAATGACCGACAACAATGCTTAGACCTTACGTTTTTTCTAATAGTAAAATTCATAAAATTCAATCATTTGTGAATCATGTAATGCTGGATGTTATTTTTAACGCACCTAAAATTGCGACACCGATTTTTACATCTAATTTGGTTATGGCAAAGTACAGAATGTTGATAGATGATATTAACGTAGAGTATGTATTAAATCCGTTAGTTGATATGTACAGAATATGCAAAATATTATCACCAAAAGATTTGAAAATATTAAAAAGAGCTGTTCATGATAATAATAAAATAAGGCAATTGTGCAATGGGGATATACAACCAATAAGATATTCAGATATCGATAAAATCGACAGCGATCTAGTAAAGGCAATAAAAGTATTTTGTAGACATTTATATGATGATGTTGTAGGCTTAGCGCCTTTTTACAATAATTACGAAGATATTAATGCTTATTATAAAAAACTAGTACAAAGATCTTCCGCTTGCCGATGTTGTGGAATTAATAAAGTCCTGACAAAGTTTCATACAAATCGAAGTGCCTTAGATCATTATTTGCCTAGGAATCATTATCCATTTAATTCCTTAAATTTTAAAAATTTGATGCCGATTTGCGATACCTGTAACAGTAAATATAAATTAGGGCAGGATACTCTTTATAAAACTGAAAACAAAGGTAGGAAAAATGAAACTATAACTAAAATTAGGGCATTTTATCCGTTTAGAAGAGATATTCCTGATATAAATATCGAAATAAATTTCTCGAAACCTTTTGATTCTACAATTGAGCCTAAAGATATTGAGCTGACTTTGGAGTGTTTAGGTTTTGAAGAAGAAGTTGAAAATTGGGATAGACTGTTCGGAATTAAGGAAAATTATAAAGCAGAATGCTGTACGGATGAAATGAGACTGCAATATGAAGAGGAGTACATTGCAGAAATGGCTTATGGGAAGACACATGCTCAATATATTGAATTGTTGTCAAGAAATAAATATGCAAATAGTAATTTTTTAAAAATTCCTTTTCTAAATGCTATTTAAATTTGAATCAAATGGAATTATTAGAAGAAAGCTTTCCAAAAGATATAGATCAATTGATTCGTAAATGTGAAGAAGCAATACTATTAGTGAAGGAAAAATTAGCAGATAAAAATTGCCCTTATATCAAGGATTTATATTTACTTGAGCGGGGACATAGGCAAAAAGATTTTTTACGGAAATTAAATATCCAATGTAACTCTTTTTTGAATAAGAATAATTTGATTAAAAATGAAGTTAAGGGATTATATGTATTTGCATCGGAAAGTATTGAAGGTAATTGGGAGCCAATTTATTTAGGAATTTCTAGAACAGTTTTTAGGCGATTATACCAACATGTTTGGGGCAAGAAGCATAATGAGGCTACTTTAGCTTTTATTATGGCAAAGCAAAGATTGTTGCATGTTGAAAAAAGAAATACTCTGTTAATTAGCGAATTGATCAAAGAACAGGCATTTATCAAGAATTTGAAACTAGTAATAGTTCCAGAAGAAAATGATTATGCTCTTTATTTTATGGAGGTATATATGGCAGGTAGATTAAAATCAAAATGGAATAGTTTTAGAACCCACTAGGTTCTCTTGTGATCTACAACGAACGCATTGTATAAAAAATAATTGATTATATAAAATTAAAGGTACTGTGCCAATTTAAGATTAATTGAGCAATATGTTGCGTACGGCATTTTAGACACACTAGAGGTGTATTTTAAAGTTGTTATATTGTTTGTTATTTTTTATTAAGTAACCAAGCAAACAGCTTAAAACATAGCGGTTAGATGTGGTAATTACTTATAGATTGTTATTTTAAATTAAGGTAAGCTATTATTTGATTACACAAGACTTATTTAAGATTAAGGTCTTTGTATAGAATATCTATAACTTTACTAACTTCAACTGCCATTTCTATATAAGGGTTTATATCTTCAAAATCCTTCTTCTGAAAATTGCAAATGAAATTGATTTTGGTAACTAAGTCCATGATTGCATTCCTGCTTTCTTTATTTAAATATATACTATTGCGAACCAGTGTGTTATTTAATAAACTAAGAGTCTCTTTTGCTCCTTTTGCATCAGAATTCTTTTCAAGGAAAGGATTATTGTAAATATCGGGCTCTAATTCAAATCTATAATCAATTAGTATTTTGTGAAGTTCGTTAAATGCTCGGATTTTGTTTTGGTACAAAATCTCTATGCGTTTTGAGCGATTTGAAAGTGTATGACTTACAATACCTACTATTACTCCGCTAATAATTGGGGAAATTATAGCAAGCCACTTGAAAATTTCTAAATTATTCATTGGTTTGATTTTAACAAATCTAATAAAAAGTCTCTTATACTAGAGGTTTTGCCTTAAATATAGGAAATTATAATTTTTTAAGAGAAAACAATAGACTTCTTCTTTGTGAAGGGTATTGTCACGTAAATAAATAGATGTATTTTTTATTAGCACATGTAGCACAACCAGCATTGGTAACAAATGTTAGTTGTGCTACATGTGCAGTCTTAATTAAAAACTTTTTTTTGTATATAAAAAAAGGTAAATGATCTATTTCTGCTCTTTTTAAAGCCTCTTTTTTCTAACCGTTGAGAAAATGTTTTTGTCGAATAAGGAATCACGCCATTTTGGTGGCAGAAGCTAGTATATTCAGTATAAATCGAATTTATTTTTAAAATTTCGGAATTTGATTTTTCATAGTTGTTATCTTCTAAAAACATAAATACTGAATCACTATCAATCTCATATTGATGGATTTGCTCTTTTATGATTCTGCTTTCAGTAAAATTTTTATTTTTTAAAAGTCTCTTCAGCCCGTCAATTACAAAGTTAAATACACCTGAAAGTTCAGAATTTATAATCTTTTTAGACAAATCTTTATCTTGTTGATTGGTCTCAACTGTTATGTTAAATGGGATAATGATGAATCGTCTGAAATAAGCATGCGTGTTTTCTGCATCATTAGGCAGAGCATTGCAATTGAACATGAATCTTGCATAATCCTTGATTATTTTAGGATTTCCATACGGCAATCTTGCTTCGACAGGTTCACCCGAGCAAAGCTGTTTAAATATGCTGCTTTCTAGCTTGCCACTGATTTCACTAGAATAATTTAAAAGCTTATTTGTTAGCATTGCTCTGCTATAACCTTTGTCGTCAGTTAATGATTGCAGTGAGAAACCTGTGTAATTCTCTGAGCCCAACAATGCACAAATAATTTCGAATAAAACACTCTTCCCATTTGCTCCAGCGCCGAAAAGCAGAAGCGCCTTT
>Ga0247816_10001683_pt1 | contig 10724 bp, 10 predicted proteins | sample UWRJL209509C1_FD_179930 | JGI IMG/M metagenome (GOLD analysis project Ga0247816, IMG submission 179930) | Plant litter microbial communities from Arlington Agricultural Research Station in Wisconsin, United States - UWRJ-L209-509C-1 | ecosystem: Environmental > Terrestrial > Plant litter >...
TGGCAACTGGGTGCAGTACAGCACCTCGTCGTCGGAGGGGGATCCCGACCTGCTGCGCGAAAGATTGATCCAGACCGCCGCGAGCGCCGTCGCCCGACTCTCCGGCTGAGCCGGCCCGACACCCGGGGGCCGAGCCGGCGTCCTCGGGACGCCCTACCGGGCGAAGAGCCTGGCGTTGGCCTGCTCCACCTCCGCGTACTGCTGGCCGGCCTGCCCGAGCGCCTGGTTGAGCGCGTCCGCGCTCTGCTCCACATGCAGCTGGGTGGTGCGCCAGGCCGAGACCGCCGCCTGGAACTGGGCGGATGCCTGGCCGGTCCAGGAACCCTCCAACCCGGTGAGTTGCCCGAGCAGCGCCGCCACCTCGGCCTGGATGCGCGCCATGGTGGCACGCGCGGAACCGGTGGTGGTGATCAGCGCTTCGCTGTCGACCTGGAACTGGGTCATCAGATGTGCTCCGTTCGCTTGTCTGCGGTGCCCGTTCGGGCGCCCGCCAGCGACGCTACGGTGAGCGCGCCCTGCGCGCGGCCCGGCGGGGCAGCGCGGGGGAGAACCGCCCGGCTGCCGGGATGTGGAGGAGCGGGACGCTCCGGTGCGTCAGCCGAGGTTGGGCGAGGTGATCGCCTGGGGCGCCGCGGGAGAATCGGCCAGCGGGAACCAGACCCGGAAGGTTGCTCCGCCGCCCGGGGTCTCAATGACCTCGACGGAGCCGTTGTGGCTGGCCACGATGGAGGCGACAATCGCCAGGCCGAGTCCGCTGCCGCCGGTTTCCCGGGCCCGGGACGTGTCGGCCCGCCAGAAGCGCTGGAAGATCTTGTCGCGGATCTGCGGGGGGATGCCCTCGCCGTGGTCGATGATCGAGATGGAGGCGCGCTGGTTGCGGCGGTCGACGCCGACCTCGAGTTCCACCGGGCTGTCCGCCGGGCTGAACCTCAGGGCGTTGCCCATCAGGTTGGTGATGACCTGGCGCACCTTGTTCTCTTCGGCCATGATCACCGCGTCGAGCTCCGGCGGTGCCTCGGCGGCCTGGGGAGCCTCGGCGGCCGGGAGGGTCGCATCCGTGCGCTTGGGCCGTCGGGTGCGGAGGCGCGCGAGCGTGGCGCCGGCGAAGGAAATGGTGCCGGTGGTGGACCCGGACGGTTCGCCCTTCGCGGCGGCGTTCTTGGCCGCGGTAGCGCCCTTGGCCGAGGGGGACTTGGCCGGGGGTGTGTCGGGGGCAGCGACCGGTGGTGCGGGCGGCGCGGGTGCGACCTCTCCGGTGGAATGGCCCAGGTCGACGGAGGACGGCGGGGCCTCCTCGGCCAGTTCGACGGGGTGACTCGTCAGCACCGTGACCGTGCGGCCGGGGGACGAGGCCATGGCATCCAGCGCGGCATCGTGGGCGAGCGGCAACAGGTCCACCCGGGTGAGGGCGAGTGGCTTGGTCTCGTCCAACCGGGCCAGCTCGAGAAGGTCTTCGACCAGTCCGCCCATGCGGATGGCTTCCTTCTCGATGCGCTGCATGGCCTGGGCCACGTCTTCGGGCGTTTGCAGCGCGCCCATCCGGTAGAGCTCCGCGTAGCCGCGCACCGAGACCAGTGGTGTGCGCAGTTCGTGGCTGGCGTCGCCCACGAACCGGCGCATCTGGTCGATCGTGCGGGCCCGGTCCTTGAAGGCCCGGTCGATCCGGCTGAGCATGGTGTTCAGCGACCGGTTCAGCCGGCCGACCTCGGTATTGGGGGTTGCTCCGCCCAGCCGTTGACTGAAGTCGCCGTCGGCGATGGCCGCGGCCGTGCGTTCCGCCTCGCGCAGCGGCGCGAACGTGGTGGTGACCAGAAGTCGGGTGAGCATGGCGCCCACGAGCACCACGCCGACGCCGAAGCCGAGGAAGATGCTGAGGTAGGTGTTGACGGTGTTCTGGGCCGACTGCAGGGAGACCGCCATCAGCAGCGTGCCGTAGGTGCCGGTGGAATTGATCACGAACGGCACGGCCACGGCGTGGAACTCGGTGTCGCCCTGGGCATCGGAGAGCTTCTGCACCGCTCCGTTCATGCCGATCACGCTGGGCAGGTCCAGCGGCATGGTCACCGCGGGCAGGTTCGCGCGCGGGCGATCCCGCCAGGTGCGGTCCTTGAGCACACCGTTCTGGTCGTAGACCGCCACGAAGTAGTCGGAGTCCACCCCGGCGGCGCTACCGTTCTCCATCGAGTTCCGGTAGTCCATCAGGGTGGTCTGCGCCTCGGTCTGCAGGCTGGCATCCACCTGCTGCACGACGTAGTTGCGCAGGATCACCATGGTGCCCACACCGGAAACGAGCAGGCCGAGCGTGAGCATCAACACGGTCACACCGGTGATCTTGGAGCGGAGCGAAATCCGGCTCCAACGGTCCATCAGGGCCACATGCATGGTTCCAGTCTAGGAAGTGAAGCTGGGTGTCTAGACCTTGGCTGCCTTGAGCATGTAGCCGAAACCACGCTTGGTCTGGATCAGCGGCTCGCTGGAGTGCATGTCGACCTTGCGGCGAAGGTACGAGATGTAGGACTCCACGATGCCGGCGTCGCCGTTGAAGTCGTACTCCCACACGTGGTCGAGGATCTGCGCCTTGGAGAGCACCCGGTTCGGGTTGAGCATCAGGTAGCGCAGCAGCTTGAACTCGGTGGGGCTGAGCTCGATGGGCTGGTCGCCCACGAGAACCTCGTGGGTGTCCTGGTCCATGGTCAGCTCGCCGGCGCGGATGACCGCGTCTTCGTCGGCGTGCATGGTGCGGCGCAGGATGGCCTTGATCCGCGCCACGATCTCGTCGAGGCTGAACGGCTTGGTGACGTAGTCGTCGCCGCCGACGGTGAGTCCGGTGATCTTGTCTTCGGTGTCGTCCTTCGCCGTGAGGAAGAGGATCGGGGCGGTGTAGCCGGCCGAACGCAGGCGCTTGGTGACGCCGAAGCCGTTCATGTCGGGCAACATCACGTCGAGGATGATCAGGTCGGGCTCTTCTTCCAGCACTGCGGAGATCGCCTGGGCACCGTTGCCCACCGCGCGCACGGCGAAGCCGGCGAAGCGGAGGCTGGTGGTGAGGAGATCCCTGATGTTGGGTTCGTCGTCAACGATTAGGATGCGGGGGCCGTCAGTCATGCACCCAGTATCTGCGCGTTAGCTGGTGCTTTGCTGTGAGTGGCCGGTACGTGCTCGGCCGATCCGGTGGCGGGCCTTCCGGTGCGGTCCGGATGCCTCTACCGTCAGTGCTGTCGGCACGATCGAGTGACGCGCAGCGGAGCCTGCGACCCCGGGTCAGGAGCAGCGAATGGACGACGCAGGGCAGCCCGGCGGGCCGGGCGCCGACCCGATTTTGATCGTCGGCGCCGGCCTCGCCGGCGCCCGGGCGGTCGAGGCCATCCGGGTGGCCGGCTTCGAGGGCCGGCTGCTGCTGGTCGGGGAGGAGAGTGCGGCCCCGTACATCCGCCCGCCGCTGTCGAAGGAGTACCTCGCCGGGCGCGCTGACCGCGATTCGGTGGACGTGCATCCGGTCGGCTGGTACGCCGAGCGGGGGATCGAGCGCATCCTCGGGCACCGGGCCGCGGTGCTGGATCCGGCCGCCCACCAGGTGACCCTCGACGACGGCCGGGTGCTGCGGTACTCCCGGCTGTTGCTGGCCACCGGCGCATCGCCGCGGCCGTTCCCCGGGCCGGGGGCGAGCCTGCCCGGGGTGCACTACCTGCGTACGGTCGATGATTCCGACCGGCTGCGCGCCGCGCTGGCGGAGGGCGGTCGGCGGGTGGTGATAGTCGGCAGCGGCTGGATCGGGCTGGAAGTGGCCGCCGCCGCGAAGGGCTACGGCAACGAGGTCATCGTGCTCGGCCGCGGTGCCGTGCCGCTGCAGGCCGCGCTCGGCACCGAGCTCGGCGCGGTGTTCGACCAGCTGCACCGCGACCACGGCGTGCATGTGGGCAACAACACCGACGTGGTGGAGCTGGAGGGGGAGACCCGAAGCGGCGGCACCCGGGTGACCGGGGTGCGGCTGGCCGACCATGCCCTGGTGCGCGCCGATCTGGTGGTGGTGGGTCTGGGCGCCACCCCGAATACCCAGCTGGCGCTCGGCGCCGGCCTCGCCGTCGACAACGGCATCAAGGTGTCGGCCACGTTCCAGACCGACAACCCCGACGTCTTCGCCGTCGGTGACGTCGCGAGCGTCTTCCATCCGCGTCTGGGCCACCGGCTGCGGGTGGAGCACTGGGCGAACGCCGACACTGCCGGCGCCGCTGCCGGGCGTGCGCTGCTGGGCGACAGCACGGAGTACGACGCCATTCCGTACTTCTACACCGACCAGTTCGACCTGAGCATGGAGTACTCGGGGTTCGGCGAGCTCGCCCGAGACGCTGAGGTGGTCTTCCGCGGTGACCGGGCCGGCCGCGAGTTCGTGGCGTTCTGGCTGGCCGACGGGCGGGTCGTCGCCGGCATGAACGTGAACGTCTGGGAGGTGAACGAGACCGTGCAGCGCCTCATCCGGTCCAACGTCAGAGTGGACCCGCGCCGTCTCGCGGATGAGAGCATAGCCTTGGAAGACCTGCTCGATCCGTTCCCCGGCACGGCCTGAGCACACACCCGTCGCAGTCGCACTGCGGCCAAGCAGCACGAGGAGTCAGATGGTCAGCCCGACCGCCACACCCGGGATCATCCTGCCCCGGCTGGACGTGCCCGTGCGCCGATTGAACGGCCGCGACTTCGACTTTGCCCGGGAGGTGGCGGTGATGGCGGTGATCAACCGCACCCCCGACTCGTTCTACGACCGTGGCGCCACCTTCGCGCTGGAGAACGCCGTGGCGGCGGCGCGGCGGGCCGTGGCTGACGGCGCCGACTGGGTCGACATCGGCGGGGCCAAGTTCGCTCCCGGGCCGGCCGTGCCGGTCGCGGAGGAGATCGACCGGGTGGTGCCTGTCGTGGCCGCGCTGCAGGGCGCCGGTGTGGTGATCTCGGTCGACACCTTCGACCCCGACGTGGCCAGGGCAAGCATCGCCGCCGGCGCCCACGTGATCAATGACACCACCGGTGTGCACGACCCGCGGATGGCCGAGATCGTCGCGGACAGCGACGCCACCCTGGTGATCACGCATAGCCTGGCCCGTCCGCGCACACCGTACCCCGCACCGCACTACGACGACGTGGTCGGCGAGGTGGCCGGTTTTCTGCAGGCCAGGGTGCAGCGCGCTCTCGATCACGGGATGCCGGCCGACAGGTTGGTGATCGACCCCGGCCACGACCTGAACAAGAACACCCGGCACTCCCTCGAACTCACCAGGCGGTTGGGGGAGATCACCGCGCTCGGCCTGCCCACGCTGGTAGCGGTCTCGAACAAGGACTTCATCGGCGAGACCCTCGACCGGGACCGCGACAGCCGGGTGGAGGGCACCCTCGCCGCGGCCGTGTACTGCATCCTGCAGGGCGCCCGCATCGTGCGGGTGCACAATGTCGCCGCGGCCGTCGACGCCGTGCGGATGACCGAGGCAATTCTCGGCTGGCGCGAACCGGCCTACCTTCGCCACAACCTCACCTGATGGGCACCCTCGACCCCGGCGATGTGCTGACCCGCTACACGGTCGGCGACCGGTCGACCCCGCACCTTCGGGTGAACTTCATCAGCAGCCTCGACGGCGCCGCCACCCACGACGGCCTGAGCGGTGGGCTCGGCGACGACGCCGACAGGCTGGTCTTCGACACCCTGCGGATGCTCACCGACGTGATCCTGGTCGGCGCGGGCACAGTGCGCGCCGAGGGTTACGGCGGAATCCGGTTCACCAACGAGGCCGTGGCCTGGCGGGTCGCCCACGCGCTGCCGGAGCACCCACCGGTGGCGATAGTGTCCGGCCGGCTCGACCTGGACCCGGCGCACCCGGCATTCACCGGGGCGGCCACCCGGCCGATTGTCATCACCCACGCCCAGGCTCCCGCGGACCGCCGCGCGGCGCTCGCCGCCGTGGCCGATGTGTGGGACTGCGGGGAGGCAGCCGTCGACCACACGCTGATGGTGCGTATCCTCACCGAGCACGGCTACCCGCAGGTGCTCTGCGAGGGCGGCCCGAGCCTGTTCGGCTCGCTGCTGGCCGCCGACGCTGTGGACGAGCTCTGCCTCACCCTGGCCCCGCTGCTCGAATCCGGCCGGGCGCCCCGCATCGCCGGCGGGCCGGAGACGTCGCCGCGGCGGATGCGCCTGGCTCATGCCCTGCCCGCCCAGGACACCCTCCTCCTGCGCTACCTCCGGGTCAGCTGACCGCTCGCGGGGCGAGCGCATCGAGCGAGTGGGCGTCGAGGATCGTGTACGAATAGCCCTGTTCGGCCAGGAATCTCTGGCGGTTCTGGGCGAAGTCCTGGTCGACGGTGTCACGGGCGACCAGGGTGTAGAAGCTGGCGGTCAGGCCGGACTCCTTGGGGCGCAGCAGCCGGCCCAGCCGCTGAGCCTCCTCCTGCCTGGACCCGTACGAGCCCGACACCTGGATGGCGACCGAGGCCTCGGGCAGGTCGATCGAGAAGTTGGCGACCTTGGACACCACGAGCAGGTTCTCCGCGCCCTCCCGGAACGCCTGGTACAGCCGCTCGCGTTCATCGACCGGGGTGGCCCCGGTGAGTTTGGGCGCCTGCAGGGCCTCGGCGAGCTCGTCGATCTGGTCGAGGTACTGGCCGATCACCAGGATGCGTTCGCCGGGGTGCAGCGCCACCAACTCCTTGACGATGTCGAGCTTGGCGGGCGCGGTGGCGGCCATCCGGTAGCGCTCGTCGTCTGGCGCGGCGGCGTAGCGCAGCCGTTCGGCGTGGGGCAGGTCGATGCGCACCTCGAAACAGGCGGCGGGGGAGATGAAGCCCTGGGCCTCGATCTCCTTCCAGGGCGCGTCGAAGCGCTTGGGACCGATCAGGCTGAAGACGTCACCCTCGCGGCCGTCCTCACGCACCAGGGTGGCGGTGAGGCCGAGCCGGCGGCGAGCCTGCAGTTCGGCGGTGAGCTTGAACACCGGGGCGGGCAGCAGGTGCACCTCGTCGTAGATCACCAGGCCCCAGTCCATGGCGTCGAGCAGTTCGAGGTGGGCGTACTCGCCCTTCCGCTTGGCGGTGAGGATCTGGTACGTGGCAATGGTGACGGGCTTCACCTCCTTGACCTGGCCGGAGTACTCACCGATTTCCTCCGCGGTGAGGGTGGTGCGCTTCAGCAGCTCGTCACGCCACTGCCGGGCCGACACGGTGTTGGTGACCAGGATCAGGGTGTTGGTCTTGGCGGTGGCCATCGCACCGGCGCCCACCAGGGTCTTGCCGGCGCCGCAGGGCAGCACGACGACGCCGGAACCGGCGTCGAAGAAGTTCGCGACGGCCTTGTTCTGGTAGTCGCGCAACGCCCAGCCGTTCTCGAGCAGCGCGATCTCGTGCGGGGTGCCCGGGGTGTAGCCGGCGAGGTCTTCGGCGGGCCAGCCGAGCTTGACGAGTTCCTGTTTGAGCTGGCCACGGGCCCACGGCGCCACCAGGAAGGAGTCGGGGGTGGGCTGGCTGATCAGCAGCGGGGCGATGCGCCGGGCCCCGGCCACCTCGGTGAGCACAGGGGCGTCGGCGCTGCGCAGCACCAGCTGGCCCTCGTCGTCGCGGTCGATCACCAGGCGGCCGTACCTGCCCACGGTCTCCTCGAGGTCGACGGAGACGGTTTGCGGGATGGCGAACTTGGAGTACTTCTCCAGCGTGGCCAGCATGTTGGCGGCGTCGTGGCCGGCGGCTCTCGCGTTCCACAGCCCGAGCCGGGTGATCCGGTAGGTGTGGATGTGTTCCGGCGCGCGCTCCAGCTCGGCGAACACGGCCAGGTCGTGCCGGGCATCCTCGGCCAGAGGGTGCGCGACTTCGAGCAGTACCGTGCGGTCACTTTGGACGATCAGCGGGCCATCGGACATAACCGTCAATGCTACGCCTGCGGGCTGGGCCCGGCCTACCCGCGTCCGGGGGTGCGGCCGGGCCCGCCGGTGCGGGTCAGGGGGCGGGAACGATGCTGACGACGCTGGACAGCGGCAGGGTGCGTTCGATGTCGGCGTGCCGGTCTCTGGCGCGGAACCGTCCGCCGCCGACGCTGGCCGGTTCGAGGAGGTAGTCCACCACCTCGCCGTCGGGCATCTTCACGCTCACCAGCACGGTCTGCCGGTGCTTGATGGCTGAATCCAGTTGGCGGGCCAGCCAGGCATGTGCGGCCTTCGCCTCGCCGCCGTCGGTGGCGCGCAGCTCCTCAACGAGGGCGATGGTGGGATCCGGCGCCTCGGGGCGGATCGGGTGCATCACGCGATGCCGCCGCGGATGCACGACCTCCCCGGCCGCGTTCTCGGCGGCGACGGGGTAGCGGGCGTCGGTGAGGGCCCAGAACACGGTGTCCGCGGGTTGGGCGCTGGTCAGCTTGGTGGGGGAGAGCGAGATGAGCGCCAGCGCCGTGAACGTCTGGTCGACGGCGATGGCGCCGAGAACCGCGCTGTCGTCTGACCTGACATAGCTGGGCCCGGCCGGGTTGAGCGGGTCGACGCTGCCCACCCGCACCCGGCCGTACCTGTCGGCGGCGTCGCGGATGAGATAGTCCACCGGTTGCGGAACACCGGTCAGCGAAATCGTGGCCAGAAAGCTCAGCATGGACTCCGCGTCGTCACCGATCGCGAGTGCGCGATTGACCGACGCGCCACTGAGCCGGTAGCTGGAGGCCAGCTCGCGGCTCTCGACATCCGCGAAGGTCCGTAGTCTGGCGTCGATCGACGCCGACAGGGGCCCGGGAGCAACGATCGACAGGTCGTGCTGCAGGTAGACGGCGCCCACCTCCGCGGGCAGCGAGCCCGCAATGGTGGCGACGGCGGCATCGATGTCGCCGAGGAGCACGGATGCGCCGGCGGCGCTGGTCGACTGGCGCGCGGTGATCCCGATGAGTTCGGCGTCGCGGGCGAAGTCGGCGATGCGTTCGTCCATCCAGCTGCCGCCGGCCGGGTACAACCAGGCCACGAAACGATGCAGGGCATCTCCCCAGGCCACGCCGGGTCGCTGCGCGAGGATCTCCCGGACATCGGCGGGCAAGGCGGCGAGCCAGGACGAGGCGAGGACACCCCAGCGTGCCGGGGCCCCCTCCACGAGCCACGCGCTCCCGGCCTGGGACTCGGACCAGTAGCCGGCGCCGAGGGCGACCAGGTCGGCGCGGGCGGCGATGCCCACCAGCGGGGCGACGGCTTCGAGGTCGACCCCCATGGCCATCGACAGGCGTTTTGTGTCGGGCAGGCCGAGACCGCCGCGGCTGAGTTCGCGGGCCGGCTCCAGGCTCAACTCGGTGAGTAGCTCGGCGATCGCGGAAACCGCGGCGAAGGCCCGCTCTGCGGCCAACCGCTCGGTGAAACGCCCGTCGGTGGCCGAGAGCGGGGCGAGCGGGCTGGGGGCCGAAACGCCGGCCAGGTCGGCGACGCCGGGCAGGCCCTCCTCTGGCCAGGCCCGCAGCCGGGCGGCGACCGCGGGAAACGGCGACACGGTGTCGTCGGTGCGCACCAGCAGCATCAGCTCGTCGAGACGGTCGACGCGGGCGGAGATGTCCGCGGCGTCCACGGTGTCATGCCCGAGGTCCGCCAGCCGTTCGACCAGTTCGCCCAGCGTTGGAGCGCCCAGGTCGCCGGCAACCGCGAGCACGGCGAGGGTGCTGCGGTCCAGGTGAGTGAGCGTGGACTGGATGGCGGCGGGGTCGAGGAGCGCTTCGGCGAGGTCGAAGAAATCGTGGATGCCGTGCGGGGGGATCGACCGGAGAGCGATCGTTCGGCGCAATGCTGCGTCGTTCAGTGCGCGGAGGCGTGAGGCGAGCGTCAGCATGCGGGTTACTCCAGTTTCTGTCGAGCCTCGCGAGCGCGGCGGATTCCGCTGACGATCATCAGGGCGATGATCAGCAGGAAGCCGATGGGGAGACCGAACAGGGGCAGGGTGAGCACGGCCGGCCAGACACCCTGACTGAACCCATCGTTGTCGCCGGCGCCGGCGGCGGTGCCGAGGATCACGGCGAGGAAGGCGAGGATCGACAGGCCGACCACGCCCGCAACCATATACGCCAGGATCTTCTCGATCCGGCTCGGGTCGTGTGGAGTTTGAGTGGTCACAGACCAAGGATACGGGGCATAGTCAGCTGCAACGGAATAAGCTGGGCGAAGCGCCGCGCATTCCTGCGCGCCTCAAAATCACAGCGAGGTTCAGATGCCCACCGGCAAAGTCAAGTTCTACGACGAGGAGAAGGGTTTTGGCTTCATCAGTTCCGATGACGGCCAGGAGGTCTTCCTGCACGCGTCTGCAGTGCCCGCCGGAGTGACGGTGAAGGCCGGGATGAAACTCGAGTTCGGTATCGCCGACGGCAAGCGGGGCGCCCAGGCGTTGTCCGTGCGCGTGATCGAAGCACCGCCGAGCCTGGCCAAGCTCAGCCGCAAGCCGGCCGACGACATGGCCATCATCGTCGAGGACCTCGTGAAACTGCTCGACGGCATCGGAGCGAGCCTGCGCCGCGGTCGGTACCCCGACTCCGCGCACAGCAAGAAGATCGCGGCCGTGCTGCGAAAGGTTGCCGAGGAACTGGATGCTTAATCCGTTCGATCCGACCCCGCCGCAGGCGCCGGCGGACCCCGGGCCCGCTGCCGCGGCCGCAGCAGACGACGCGACTCCCGTCGACGCTCCGTCGAGCGAGTCCGCGGAAGCAGACGCCACCACCGACAACGACGCCGCCGAGGTTGCCGAAGTCG
>Ga0247816_10001684_pt1 | contig 10724 bp, 9 predicted proteins | sample UWRJL209509C1_FD_179930 | JGI IMG/M metagenome (GOLD analysis project Ga0247816, IMG submission 179930) | Plant litter microbial communities from Arlington Agricultural Research Station in Wisconsin, United States - UWRJ-L209-509C-1 | ecosystem: Environmental > Terrestrial > Plant litter >...
AGCGTTCCAGATCTCCCGTCAGTTCTGGTCCTGGCAGGTTCAGCAGGGCGTCCTGAAAAACCCGCGTTCGTTCATCAACTCCACACCGCACATGAGTTTTGTGTGGGGTGATGACAACATCAAGTTCCTGAAGAAGCGCTACGAAGCGCTGCAAGCGAGCCCGTTGTTCGCCGGCATGGAATATTCCGAAGACCCGGTTCAGATCAAGAAATGGGTTCCGCTGATGATGGAAGGGCGTGACCCGAACCAGAAAATCGCGGCCACCTGGACGCCGATCGGTACCGATGTGAACTTCGGCGAGATCACCCGTCAGTTCGTTGCTCACCTGCAAACTACGCCTAAGTTCGACCTGAAACTGTCGAGCGAAGTGCAGGACATCACCAAGAACGCCGACGGTTCGTGGCGCGTCAGCTACAAAAACCTGAAAGACGGCACCAAGACTTCAACCGACGCCAAGTTCGTGTTCATCGGCGCGGGCGGCGGTGCACTGCACCTGCTGCAGAAGTCGGGCATTCCGGAAGCGCGTGAATACGCAGGCTTCCCGGTCGGTGGTTCGTTCCTGGTAACCGACAACCCAACCGTGGCCGAGCAGCATTTGGCCAAGGCTTACGGCAAAGCGTCCGTTGGCGCGCCGCCGATGTCGGTTCCGCACCTGGACACCCGTGTGCTGGATGGCAAGCGCGTAATCCTGTTTGGCCCATTCGCAACCTTCTCCACCAAGTTCCTCAAAGAAGGTTCGTACTTTGACCTGTTGACCAGCACCACTACTCACAACATCTGGCCGATGACCAAAGTGGGCATCGAGCAGTACCCACTGGTTGAGTACCTCGCTGGCCAACTGATGCTGTCGGATGACGACCGCTTCAAGGCGCTGCAAGAGTACTTCCCGAACGCCAAGAAAGAAGACTGGCGTCTGTGGCAAGCCGGTCAGCGTGTGCAGATCATCAAGCGTGACGAGGAGAAGGGCGGCGTTCTTAAACTCGGCACCGAAGTGGTCAGCTCCGCCGACAACTCCATCGCAGGCCTGCTGGGCGCATCGCCAGGCGCGTCGACCGCGGCTCCGATCATGCTCAACGTGCTGCAGAAAGTCTTCAAGGACAAGGTTGCGTCGCCTGAGTGGCAGGAAAAGCTGCACCAGATCGTTCCTAGCTACGGTACTCAGTTGAACGACAGCCCTGAAGCTGTTGCTAAAGAATGGGCCTACACCGCCAAGGTTCTGCAGCTGACGCCTCCGCCTGCTATTCCTCAGATGAGCGCTCCAGCGGCCACCGAGGCTGCCAAGCCTTCGGCTGAGCCGAGCAAGCCGGCATCTGATCTCGCGCTTTAAGAGGTGGTGAGGTCCTGAATCAGGACCGATCCGGTATAAAAAGCCCGCTGAACCGGTAACGGTCAGCGGGCTTTTTTGTCGCCATCAAATCAAGAATCCCTGCTTGACCTGTTCGTGCAGATGCAGAGCCAAATGGTTGCCGCTATCTGATAACAGGTAGATGTGGTGCAGGGGGAGTTCCGGCAATTTCGCCCCCGGAATGACCTTGGTCAACCCCGCTGTTATCCGGCTTTCTTCAATCATCCCCACTGCTAAGCCACACATGACGGCGGCCTCCACAGCAGTTGAGCTGGCGCTCTCAAGCAGGATTCGGTAGTAGGCGCCATGTTCCTTCAGTGCGCGAATGGCGGAGGCTCGATACGGGCAGCCCATCAGTTGTACGGCGATTGGCAGCGGCGCCTGCTCCGAACCTTTGAAGTGCTCCGACGCGACCCAGACAGGTTGTATTGAGCCCAAACGTTCGCCTTGCTCCTGCGGTTGTGCGCTGACGATCAGGGCCAAGTCGATTTGCTCTCGGCTGAACATGGTGAACAGTTCGCCGCTGGATCTGGCTTCAACTTCCAACTCCAGCAGTGGATTGTCGGCAATCAGTTGTGGCAGGAAATCCCTCATGAACGCCGGTGCGTATGAGTCCGGTAGGCCCAGGCGAATCTTTCCCTGCATGCGCTGTGGGGTAAGAGATGCAAGCAAGCGGTCATGGCTTTTAAGGAAGTCTGTGGTTTCGTTCAGTAATTTTTTTCCATACATCGTCAGCTCTACGCCTTGGTTGCTGCGGCTGAACAAGCGCTGACCCACCAAAGCTTCCAGCTTGTGGATCTGCGTGGTGACGGTTGAAGCACTGCGATGTACGTGATTTGCAGCCTCGTTGAAACGCCGGAAGCGGGCTACGGCATGGAAGGTGCGAAGAAGATCGATATTGAGTTGTCTGTTCATGATTCCTCTTTAGAGGACTAGTTATGCAGGTTATTCAAATATACAGAATCATGTCCTCGTCCTAGTCTGGGTGCAAGTAGGAGCGCCTGACGTTATAGGGATAACGATGACCATCCAGAAATCCTCGACTGCCGGGATAGTGCAGTTAGTGTTGCTCCAGGTGGTTTTTGTCCTGTCGTGGAGTTCCGGCTTCATCGGTGCCAAGTTGGGAGCCCAGAGTGCCGGTGCCTTCAATTTGTTGTTCTGGCGGTTTTTGCTGGTGTCGGCATGCCTGGCGCTGTTTTTAAATGTACGGTTGCTGAAGATTTCCTGGGCACAGATCCGTCATCACGCAGTGATTGGTTTGCTCTCGCAGTTTCTCTATTTGAGCTGCGTCTATGTGGCGATCCAAAACGGATTGCCACCGGGAATCGCGGCGATCATTGCAGCCTTGCAACCGCTGATGACGGCGGCGCTGTCATCTAAAAGTGTGACCGAGCGCAGTGGCGGTTGGCAGTGGTTGGGGTTGATGATCGGTTTTGCAGGTGTTTCGATTGTGATCTCGGGGCAGTATCGCAACAGCAGTGCCGACGTGGGGCTGGTCATGTATATGCTGCCTCTGGTGTCGGCATTGGGTCTGACATTGGCAACGCTTTACCAGCGCAGGTCGTCCCGGGCCCAGCCTGGAAGCCTGAGCCTTGCCTTATTTATTCAGTCGCTGTTTACCTTGATGGGCTTCACCTTCGCGGTGCTCTATACCAACACGCTGAGCATCCCCCACGAACCTGAGGTGCTGATCTCCATCGTTTGGTTGACGGTGTTTTCGACCTTCATCGCCTATCTGAGCCTGTGGATGTTGCTGCGAGTCATGACGCTAACCCATGTGGCCGCACTGGTGTATCTGGAGCCACCGGTGACCCTGCTGTGGGCTGCACTGATGTTCGGCGATGTGATTTATGCATCGACGTACGTGGGGATCGCGGTGGTGGTCGCAGGGCTGATTCTGGTGCGGCTGAAGCGGCCCGCCATTGTGTGTACCTCTTGAAACACTCACCTCCATTCAGTCCAGGTACGGCTCGATATCCACCGTATCAATCAACTCCTCGGGCAGGTAACGCCTGGCGTATTCAAGGTAGATCCCCGTGCGCAGGAACAGGTCGAAAATCTCTGGATCGATGTGCTGGTCTTTTTTCATGCCCACCATGATCTTGATGGCTTCGGACAACGTCTTGCCCTTTTTATAGGGCCTGTCGGCGGCCGTCAGCGCCTCGAAGATGTCTGCGATTCCCATCATGCGTGCCGGCCAGCTCATTTGCTCGCGGGTGAGGCGTTTCGGATAGCCGCTTCCGTCCATTTTTTCATGGTGGCCGCCGGCTATTTCCGGGACTTGCTGGAGGTGGCGAGGGAACGGCAGTTTCCCCAGCATGCTGATGGTCTGGATGATGTGCTCGTTGATCTTGTAGCGTTCCTCTTCGGTCAAGGTGCCACGGCCGATACACAGGTTGTAAAGCTCCCCACGGTTGTAGAGGTGTTCCGGAACCTTGACCTTAAAACCGTAGGGATTGTCTTCGCTCAGGTATTCGCGGCTACTGCGCGGGAACAGGTGCTCGGGACGGTCGGCCAATAGCGGCTCCATGACGGGAAGCTCTGCTTGGGCCGAACGTTGTTGACGTGCACTCTCTTCATGGGACACGCCGATACGATCCGACAGGGTTCGCCGCCACGTGCAGTTGGCCAGTTTCTGGATGCGTTCAACACGGTCCGGCGCCATGAACTCTGCGCCGATATTGCACTGGGCCACAAAGGCGAAATCGTCATCCAGTTGCGCGAGTTTTTCCGTCAGTTCGGCTTGCAATGTTTCGGCTGCGCCGCCGGCAGCGACACCCTTCCAGTAGTTGATTTCAGCGTCGCGCTTGAGCACTTCGAAGCGCATCCGCACTTCATGAATCCGGTCGTACAACGTTTCAAGTTTGGTGGCTTTGTCGACCACATATTCAGGCGTGGTGACTTTGCCGCAGTCGTGTAGCCACGCGGCGATATGCAATGCCTCCCACTGTTCTTCGTTGAGCGCGAAATCCTTGAATGCCCCCTCTTTTTCAGCGCAGGCCGCCTGGGCGAGCATCTTGGTCAGCTCGGGTACACGTTGGCAGTGGCCGCCGGTGTAGGGGCTCTTGGCATCTATCGCGCCGGCAATCAGTTGGATAAACGCCTCCAGTAGCGTTTTCTGCTCGTCGATCAGGCGCTGGGTGTTAAGGGCGATGGCGGCCGTACCCGACAACGCTTCTACGAAGGCCCTGAGCGAGGGGGTAAGCGGGCGTTCGTGCTCATCCACAAGTAAGGCCAGGGCTCCCAGTAACAGGCCGCCGCGGTCTTTCAACGGCAAGACCCAAAGAGTCAGGGGTGTTTGGATATCGTTCAGGAAACCAAAGTGAGTCTGCAGCGTTTCCCGGGTTAACAATTCAGGCTTCGTGTGTGGCGCATTCAGCGCTTGTACTAACGGATGATGCGGGTTGTCGGCCAGTTCGGTCGGGTCATTATTGATGACTTCCTGCAAGTCATCGCCCCAGCGTGCGCGGGCCAGCGTCAAGTGACGGGCATTGGCATCCGCGAGATAGATCAGGGCGCCTTGAGCGCCTGTGATCCCCTGCATTTCCATGAGTAAACGCGCCAGCAGGTTCTGGAAATTAGTCTCGCTGGAGAGCACTCTCGACAGCGCGAGAAAGTGCTCAATGGTAGACGTCATACTGCCCATGGCATGCGCCAGGTCAACGACTTCGGCGATGTTCGATTTAACCGGTGTTGACGCCTCAAAGTTGAATTGTTCTATCTGTGTCGCTTGACGAGTCAATGCCGCCAGCGGCCGGGATGCCGCCCGAGACACTGCCAAGGCCGAGAGGATGCCCATGGCGAGAAACACCAGGGAGATGACCAAACCTCGATTACGAGTGGCAATGGCATCGGCCATCAGCTCTCGATACGGCGTTGTCATCCATAACCAAAGATTTTGCGTGCCCGCCAGCGGCAGTTCAACGCGCATGCCTTGCCATTCACTGTCGGTGGCACTGAGGCTCGGTGGGTCATTGTCTTGTGAGGGTGTTGCCGCCGCTAATTGCCGAGTCATTGGCAAGTTGAGTTCATCAAGATGCGCCAGGCGATTTTCACCATTTCCGATGGATATCAACCGCGAGCCCTGTTCAGAGCTGATCACTTCGTTTTTATTATTGAGAATGGTCAGGTGTGAACCTGGGGTTATTTTGGCCGACAGCAGAAGTTGGGCGATTGAGTGCAGGCTGATATCCATGCCAGCAACCCCCGCACCATTTTGCGTAGGCTGAGCAAAACTGACGCCTACCTCCTCGGTTGCAAAAAACGGATATGGCGGCGTGACAAACAGTTTTCCTTCGGACTTCGCGCCTGTGTACCAGTTGCGGGTGCGGGGATCGTACTGATTGGTTGGATCAGCCCGGCGTTCCCTGACGGACAGGTCAGCGTTCAAGTAGAGATACTCGCCGACCTGTTTCCCATCGTGTACCTGGATGTTCTGCAGGGTCCAGGCGGTACCCGTTGGAGGTGCAAGTGCGGGGTCCAGTGTCGGGTTTTCATTCCCGCGGAACAGCATGAAAAAATCGCCATTGCCATATCCCATGTAAACACCCCGGACCGCCGGCTGCGCCTTCAGCATCGTCACCAGAAACGGGATGCTGTCGAGGCGTTCATCCAGCGTGGTGGCGCTCATCAGGCGGGTTTGTGACAGCAGGCCAACGGTGAGTTCGGCGGGGCCGTACAGGCCCTGCAACGCTTTAAGGGTGAGTTGCCCGGCGAGTTCGAAACGCAAACGGGCTTCATCGGCCATGAGCCGTTTGGTCTGGAGGAACTGATAGCTGAGATTGATCAATGCAAATGACAGCAGCAACCCGACCAGCAGATAGGAAATATGCACGTAGAGCGGGACGCGACGAGATCGCATTTTGCAGCAACCATTCGAAATTGATCGTCGTGTGACTATAGGTCGTATTTACCGAGCAGGCAGTGCGTTGGGGCCTGAATGCCTTCCCTGGCTGTAACCCGCCGAGCCGGTAAGGGTCAGCGGGTTTTTATAGGCTCAACGTCTGGGCGTGTACCAGTCACCGGCGGGTAGCTCTACTTGCCGTTCTGCTGCTGCCAGGGCCGCCGTCAGTTGTTCTTTATCCAAGGCGACGCAGTACGCAGGCTTGGCGCGTTCAAACCGCCAGCTTTCATCCAGCTCGCCGGCATCCACCGCGTCAAAGCCGATCTCGTCCAGCAGTGCAATCACGCGAGCCTTGGCTGCCGGGTCATCTGCCGCGACCGGCAGTGCACGCCGGTCCGGCGCCCCTTTGCTGCGAGCATCCTGGGTCAAGTCCGGAGCCAGAATGGCGTTGAACACCTTCACCACATTCGACTGTGACAGGTGCTCGGCCACCAATCGGCTGGTGGTGGTTTCAAAACGGTCGAGCACCGGAATATGACCATCACGATCCGGGTAGTAATTGTTGGCGTCCATCACTGTTTTGCCTTCCAGCCACTGCGCCGGCACGCTGCGGTAATGCTTGAACGGAATAGCCAGCAGCACCAGGTCGCCAAACTGCGCTGCGTTTTGCGCAGTGCCCACTTGAACCCCACGAATCCCGCTCAGCACGCTGCTCATCGACTGGGGGCCACGGGAGTTGCTCAACATCACTTCATGGCCGGCGGCCAACGCCAGTTGCGCCACGGCGCGCCCGATAAAGCCTGCTCCAATAATGCCAATTTTCATGTCGATGCTCCTTGGTTGAGAGAGTCGTTATGGTGATTGGCTACTGATTGATGATAAATGGCCGTTCTGATCTGAGTGTTATTACTGGGAGTGTTGAATATGGACCGCCTTTCGAGCATGGGCGCTTTTGTGATGGCTGCCGAGTTGGGCTCTTATGCCCGCGCAGCCGAGCGCTTGAATATGTCTGCACAAATGGTCGCCAAGCACGTATCCGCCCTGGAACAACGCTTGGGAGCGCGTCTGCTGAATCGCACCACGCGGCGGCAAAGCCTGACGGAGTTGGGCAGCGCGTACTACGAACGCTGCAAACATATTCTGACGGAGGCAGAGGCTGCCGACTCGCTCGCACAGATCATGAATGACACGCCCCGGGGCAAACTGAAAATCAGTGCTCCGGTGACCTTCGGTTCCTACAGCCTGATGCCGCTGATCACACAGTTTTTGCGGGATAACCCTGAGGTGGAAATCGACCTGCACTTGACGGACCGCTTCATCGATCTGGTGGAAGAGGGCTATGAAGTAGCGTTCCGTATCGGCCCCTTGGCAACCACCACGTTGACGGCCAGGCCGCTGGCGCCTTATCGCTTGGTGGTGTGTGCAGCGCCCGCTTATCTGGCCGAGCGCGGCACGCCACAGATTCCAGCTGATCTTGAGCATCACGAGTGCCTGGGCTACGCCTATTGGTCGCGCCCGGCTGATCGTGAATGGTTGTTCGACCAGGGATCAACCCAGCACAAGGTGCAGGTATCCAGCCGGTTGCAGGTCAATGAGAGCAAGGCCTTGATGTCTGCTGCGCTGGATGGATTTGGCATTGTCCTGGGGCCGGAAGACTTTTTGCGCCCGGCGTTGGAGCGGGGAGAGTTGGTGCGGTTGCTGCCAGACTTTGCAGCACCCAGCCGGCAGATGCATTTGCTTTACACCGCCCATCGTCAGCGCACCGCCAAGCTGCGGCGATTCGTGGAGGCGGTACTTTTGCGTTTCGGGCCGCCGTAGGGGGGAACACTGAGCGATCTTTAGTGCGTTCCAAATTTACACACAGCCCGCGTGTGGGTTCAGCAAACAGACAGACGCTACCTGTTACAAAAGACTCCAGAGCCGAGCAGGAGCGAGGCTGCAACAAGGGGGCATTTTTTACTGTTGTAAGTGCTGGGCGCTGACGCCCGAGGAATTTTTATGTTGCTTCGTTATGCGGCATTGGCGGCGATGGTAGTCGTGGCTTCCGGATGTGTTGAGGAGCGGGTCGTGCACGATCGGCGCCCGGTTCAGCACGAATATGTGGAGGTCGTAGCGCCACAACCGCCTCCGGTGCAGGTCATTGAGGTTGAGCCCGCATTTCGGCCAGGTTACCAGTGGTCAAGAGCCTATTGGCGTTGGGAAGGTGGGCGCTACGTGGCGGTTCGTGGCCACTGGGAAGTGGAGCGTCCTGGCTATCGCTACGTGCACCCGCACTGGGTACAGCGTAATGACGGGTACCACTGGCAGGTTGGCGGTTGGGTTCGCTGAGCGTATTGAAATGACTTAACTCGGCTTCTTCGTACCCAGAAGCCGAACCTCTTTGAGCAGCGCCGCGCCCAGTTGCTCGGTGCCCAGCTCCTTGTAACCGACCGCCTTGATGTCGCCGTTCTCTTCCGCCTGGATGATGATCACCGGCGTCTCTTTCCCCGTACCCTCTTCAACGTGCATGGCGTACTGGGGAATCTCCAGTTTGATCGGCGTGCCGGCCGCCTTGCCTTTCACGTTGATCAGAAACGCCGCACAACCGTTGTCGACGTCCTGGTTGGTCGCAGAACGGCCGCTGACGAAGCAGGTGTCCGGCAGGTCGGGCCAGGCGATGGTTTCGGCGACGGCGAGGGTGGACGTCATTGCCAAAATAGCGAGAAGTAGCAAGCGCACAGTTATCTGTCTCTCAATAAAATTGTAAGCGCGGGTTTTACCAAAGCGTGAACGTCGCTGCAACGCCGTGGCTCAGATCAACCGCTGCATGCCAGCAGTCTTGGCCGCGTTAACGTCAAAGGTGGCTGTGTATTCGCATCCCGCCGCATGGGCGCTGCGTTCAATCAGGCAGTCGGCGAAGTCGGCCTTGGTCCTGGTGAACCGTCGCAGCGCCTGCCATATAACGTCGGCATGCTCGATGGTCAGTTCCCGGGTATGCAGCAGTGTTTCAAGAACCAGCACTACGTCGCTCTTGGCCGACTGGTAACAGGCCTGTAGAACCCATACCAACTCCACCACCGAGACCAGGCTGACAAAGCCCGGCGATGTGGTGGTGAGGGATTCGATTGGTCCATAGGTCGCTCATCTGGTATCGGTTGGCAGGAACAGGTAAAACGATAGTCCGACCTTTCCTGGCGACCTGCCCGATATAGACCTCAAAGAGATACAGCATATGACCGATCGCGACCTCATCATTCCTGCCGTCATGCACCCCATTGTCGAGCGCGCCGGCTACGTTCCCGCCGTGAAAGTCGACAAGACCCTGTACTGCGCAGGGCAGGTAGGCCGCACCGCCTCACTTGAAATCATCGAAGATCCCGAAGCGCAATTTGTCGCGGCCTGGGAGAACCTGCGCCTGGTGCTTGAAGAAGGCGGTTGCACCTTTGAGGATGTGGTGGACATGACCACCTATCACGTAAACATGAGCCAGCACATGGCGGTTTTCCGTGACGTGAAAAACCGCCTTTTCCCACGCGGGCATTGCGCCTGGACGACTATCGGCGTGTCAGAACTGGCGCACCCCGGCCTGCTGGTGGAGATCAAGTGCGTGGCCGTTCAACGTTCAATTACACGCCAGCCTTAGGCCTTAAACGATCAACCGAGGGAACTGACAAGCCAGGTCCCTCATCCATCCGTTCCCGGCGTCAGACCTACTGAACCACGCGATAACACGGCACATACGCCGCGCCGCCCGGCAACTTCATCCGGTGCTGTTCCACAAACGCCTTCAGCAATTCATCCAGCGGTTTCATGATCGCCGGGTCGCCGTGAATTTCGTACGGTCCGTTTTGTTCGATCAGGCGGATGCCCTTGTCCTTGACGTTACCTGCCACGATTCCGGAGAACGCACGGCGCAGGTTGGCCGCCAGCTCGTGCGGGGGCAGGGCGTGGCTCAGTTGCAGGCTGGCCATGTTTTCGTGGGTCGGGTCGAACGGGCGCTGGAAGCCTTCATCGATTTTCAGCAGCCAGTTGAAGTGGAACGCATCGTTGCGTTCACGGCGGAACTGTTTGACCGCTTTCAAGCCGGCAGTCATCTGCCGCGCCACTTCCGCCGGGTCATCAATGATGATCTGGTAGTGGGCCTGGGCCGCTTCGCCGAGGGTTGCGCCAACGAACGCGTGCAACTGTTGCAGGTACGGCGCCGCGTGTTTCGGCCCGGTCAGGATCACCGGGAACGGCACGTCGTGGTTGTCCGGGTGCATCAGGATGCCCAGCAGGTACAGGAACTCTTCGGCCGTACCGGCGCCGCCCGGGAAGATGATGATGCCGTGGCCTACGCGCACGAAGGCTTCCAGGCGTTTTTCGATGTCCGGCAGGATCACCAGTTCGTTGACGATCGGGTTCGGCGCCTCGGCGGCGATGATGCCCGGCTCGGTCAAGCCCAGGTAGCGCCCGCCGGTGATGCGTTGCTTGGCGTGGGAAATGGTCGCGCCTTTCATCGGGCCTTTCATCACGCCGGGGCCGCAGCCGGTGCACACGTCGAGGCTGCGCAGGCCC
>Ga0247816_10001686_pt1 | contig 10712 bp, 7 predicted proteins | sample UWRJL209509C1_FD_179930 | JGI IMG/M metagenome (GOLD analysis project Ga0247816, IMG submission 179930) | Plant litter microbial communities from Arlington Agricultural Research Station in Wisconsin, United States - UWRJ-L209-509C-1 | ecosystem: Environmental > Terrestrial > Plant litter >...
AGCCCTGGGGCACCACCTGGTTCCATGTGACCGGCGTCGTACCAGAAGACTGGTCGCGGTTCGGCCAGCTCGAGACCCGCACCGAGATCCTCGTCGACCTGGGTTTTCTCTCCGGCCAGGCCGGATTCCAGGCTGAAGGTCTCGTATACAACCCCGAGGGACGCATCCTCAAGGCCGTTGAGCCGTTCAACAACTACGTGCCCCTCGAGGTCGGGCCAGGTGGCGTCGTCGACGTCTACGTGGAGGCCGCCTCCAACCCCGACGTCGGCAGCGACTGGACCTTCCTGCCCACCCCGGTGGGCGACAAGGCCACCGCCGGAACCGAGCCGATCTACCGGCTGCGCCGCATGGACGTGGCCCTGCTGGACACTGCGGTCTGGCAACTGGACCGGGACATCTGGACTCTGCTGGGGCTGATGGAGGAACTGAGCGCCGACCTGCCCCGCACCGCCGAGATCATGCGCGCGCTCGAAGCGGTGACCGACGCGATGGACCCCGACGACGTCAGCGGAACCGCGCACCTGGGCCGCGCCATCCTCGCGCCGATTCTGGCCCTGCCGGCGTACGCCAGCGCCCACCGCATTGTGGCCGTCGGTCACGCGCACATCGACTCGGCCTGGCTGTGGCCGGTGCGGGAGACCGTGCGCAAGTGCGCCCGCACCTTCTCGAACGTGCTGCAGCTCATGGACGAAGACCCGAACTTCATCTTCGCCTGCTCGTCCGCGCAGCAGTACGCCTGGATGAAGGAGCACTACCCGCAACTGTTCGCGCGCATCCGCGAGCGCGCGATCGAGGGCCGGTTCGTGCCGGTCGGCGGGATGTGGGTGGAATCTGACACCAACATGCCCGGCGGTGAGGCGCTGGCCCGGCAGCTGTTGGCCGGAAAGTCGTTCTTCATGCGCGAGTTCGGGGTGGAACCCCTGGAGGTGTGGCTGCCCGACTCGTTCGGTTACACCGCCGCCTTCCCCCAGATCGTCACGGCGGCCGGCTCCAAGTACTTTTTGACCCAGAAGATCAGTTGGAACGAAACCAACACCATGCCCCACCACACCTTCAACTGGGAGGGCATCGACGGCACCCGGGTGTTCACCCACTTCCCGCCGGTGGATACCTACAACTCCCTGCTCTCCGGCGAGGAGCTGGCCCGTGCCCAACGCCAGTACTCCGAGAAGGGAGCGTCGAACGTGTCGCTGGTGCCCTTCGGGTACGGCGATGGCGGGGGAGGACCGACCCGCGAGATGCTCGCTGCCGCCAAGCGCACCGAATCGCTGGAGGGCTCGCCCAGCGTGCGGATCGCCTCCCCGCGGGCGTTCTTCGAGGAGGCCGAGGGCTCCTATCCGAACCCGCCGGTCTGGTCGGGTGAGCTGTACCTCGAGTTCCACCGCGGCACCTACACGTCGCAGGCGAAGACCAAGTCCGGCAACCGGCGCAGCGAGCACCTGCTGCGCGAGGCCGAGTTGTGGGCGACCGCGGCCACCCTCCGCACCGGAGCGGACTACCCGCACGAGCGCATCGAGGCCGCCTGGCAGACCGTGCTGCTCAACCAGTTCCACGACATCCTGCCCGGCAGCTCCATCGCCTGGGTGCACCAGGTCGCCGAGCAAACCTATGCGGCGGTGCGCGTGGAGCTCGAGGACGTGATTGCCCAGGCGCTCGCCGCGCTGGCGGGGCCGGATGCCGGTGAGCTGGTGGCCTTCAACGCCTCACCGTTTGCCGTGTCGGGCGTTGCCGCGCTGTCGGCGGCGCCGCGCACCGCACCGGCGACGCTGCGGGTCGAGGCGCGCGACGGCGGATTCGTGCTCGAGAACTCGGCCGTGCGGGTGGTCATCGACGCCAGAGGGTTGCTCGTGTCACTGGTGGATCTGAGCACGGGACGCGAGGCGGTTCCGGCCGGCGAACCGGGCAACGTGCTGCAGCTGTTCCGGGACACCCCCACCCAGTGGGACGCCTGGGACCTCGACGAGCACTACCAGCGCACCGGCGTGGAACTGCTCGAAGCCGACTCGGTGGACCTCGTGTCGCAGGAACCCGGCAGGGCGACGGTGCGGGTCACCCGCACCTTCGGGTCGTCGACCGTGGCGCAGGACCTCACCTTGCTGGGCGATCAGGCGACGCTGGACATCGTGACGCGGGTGGATTGGCACGAGCGGCAGAAGCTGCTCAAGCTGGCCTTCCCGCTGGATGTGCACGCCGACCGCGCGGCATCCGAGATTCAGTTCGGCCACATCTACCGGCCCACCCATGTGAACACCTCGTGGGATGCCGCCCGCTTCGAGACCTGCGCCCACCGATGGGTGTTCGTGGGGGAGCCGGGCTTCGGGCTGGCGGTGGCCAACGACTCCAGCTACGGCCACGACATCGGTCGGCGCACCCGTGCCGGTGGGGGAACCACCACCACGGTGCGGGAATCGCTGCTTCGCGCTCCGACCTTCCCCGACCCCAGCGCCGACCAGGGCGTGCACGTGTTGCGCACCTCGATCGGCATCACCCCCGACGTGATCGGGGCCGCCGAGCAGGGCTATCGCGTCAATCTGCCGCTCCGCGAGGTGTCGGGCGCAGCCGTGGAACCCGTGGTGACGAGCACGTGCGCGTCGATCGTGGTCGAGGCAGTGAAACTGGCCGAGGACCGCTCGGGCGACGTGATCGTGCGGCTGTACGAGGCACGCGGTGCCCGGGCCACGGGTTCGGTGCAGTTCGGCTTCCCGGTCGGGCAGATCGTGGAGACTGACATCCTCGAGCGCACTGTTGAGCCCGTCGCGGTCACGGGAGCGGCGGACAATGGGGTGCGGCTGAGCGTTCGAGCCTTCCAGATCGTGACCCTGAGGGTCTCGGTCGCCTCCTAGTCAGGGAGCCGAGCTGAGCTACTAAGACAGCAAATCGCTCCCGAGAATTCTCGGGAGCGATTTGCTGTCTGTGCGCCGTCGGCGATCCCGAGCGGAGTACCGCAGGTTATCGACGAACCGGATGTTACGCCGTCGGCAGCCGAGGAACCCAGCACCACACGGTGTCGCGGTACCGGCGAAACTGGTCGCCGAAGCGCCGCTCGAGGTCGGCCTCTTCGTGCGGCCTGATGGCGTAGTTCCAGACCAGCGAACCGGCGATCGCGTAGACGACAACGACCCAGGACGACAGGATGAGGCCGACCGCGATGCCCTGCACGATGCCGGCGACCGCCATCGGGTTGCGCACCCAGCGGTACGGGCCGGCGATGACCAGGCTGGTGGCCATGGCCGACGGCAACGGGGTGCCGTTCCCGAGCGTGGACATCACGACGGCCGACCAGATACCCAGCGCGCTCGCCAACACGAGCACCGCCACCCCGACAGGGCCGACGAATGCCGGCACCGGGAGCGCGATCGCCCAGCGCTGCTCGAGGAACCTGGCGACGAGCGGGATGACGACGAGGAACAGGCCCCAGAACACAATGATCTGCCCGAAGGTCGACACCACGTGCGTCGCCGCGGTCGGCCGGGCGGCGGCAGGGCGAAAGGCGAACGGACCCCGAACCAGCCAGTCGGTGGGGATCCGCCCGAGCAGCACCAGGCACAGCGCGAAAACCGAGCCCACCGTGGCCGCAACCATGGCCACCACACCCCAGCCGGCCTCGGCGGTGACCGTGGCATACCCGGCCAACCCGGTAGCCACGACGCCGGTCCAGCAGGTGCTCACGACCGCGGCAGCCTTGACCCCGAGCGCCGCCAGCACCGAGCCCCCGACAAACAGCGGGATGTCGAAGGCCGCAACGGCGACCGGGTCAAGGCTGCCGAGGGTGATCTCCCGCACGATCGGAGCGGTGAACACGGCGACCCACCACAGGGCACCGGCGAGCGCCTGCACGCCGAAATATGTTCGTCCCCATCGCATGTGCTCACCCTAACGGCGGGGCGGAAGCTGGTCGTGCGCCCCGTCGGTGCGGGCACGCCTCAGTGGATGACCGCGAGCAGCACTCCGACGGCCACGAAGAGCACGCCGAAGACGCGGTTCAGCGCCCGTTGGCCCCGGGCATCCCGGGTGAACCGCTGAAAGGAGCGGGCAGTGCCGGCGAAGAAGAACCACATCACCAGGATGTCGATCACAACAACGGTGGCGGCGACCACGAGGTACTGGGCCACCAGCGGCCGGTCCGGCCGGATGAACTGGGGCAGGAACGCCAGGAAGAACACAATCGCCTTGGGGTTGAGCATGTTCACCCACAGCCCGCGTTGGAACATCGACCAGCGCGGCTCATCGCTCAGGGCCCTGACCTTTTCCGCATCGAGCTGGGGCTTGGCGAGAAACTGCCGGATGCCCAGATACACGAGGTAGGCGGCACCCGCGTAGCGAATAACGTTGAACGCGACCGGCGAACCGGCCACGAGCAGGCCGACCCCGAGCGCCACGATGACGATGTGGATGAGCAATGCGGCCTGCTGACCGAGGATGCCCCAGATCGAACGGCGAAACCCCGCGTTCAGCGCGTTGCTCATCGTGTTGATGGCCCCGGCTCCCGGCGTGAAACTGATCAAGGTGCCCGCGCCGACCAGGGCCACCCACAGGGAGAACTGCATCCGACCATCCTAGTTTCGTGACGTTGATGCCAGTTCGCTGGGAGCGCAAGCCCCGCACGCCTGGATCCCTTCCGATTGGCCGCACCGGACTATATCGTTGAGTATCGTTAGCGATTCTGATCAGGAGGTCATCATGGGCAATTCATTCCCCACCGGCGGGTTCGGCGTCGGCAACCCGGTTGAAGGCATGTGGCAGGCGATGGACCAGCTGCGCTCGAAGTTCGAGAAGCGCGTGGGCACCCGCATGGGCCGCGGCGACGTGCGCCAGGCAGTGCTCGCACTACTCGCCGAGCAGCCGATGCACGGCTACCAGATCATCCACGAGATCGAGGAACGCAGCGGCGGCAGCTGGAAGCCCAGCGCCGGCTCGGTCTACCCGACGTTGCAGCTTCTCGCCGACGAGGGGCTGATCAGCGCCGAGGAGTCCAACGGCCGCAAGACCTACTCCCTCACCGACGCGGGCCGCGCAGACGTCGCCGGCTCCGGCGCCTCGTCGCCGTGGGCGCCGGCCGACGGGGCCGACGACCCCAAGTTCACGGCGCTGCCCAAGGCCGGAATCGAACTCGCCCAGGCGGCCGCGCAGGTGGGCCGCACCGGCAGCCCCGAACAGATCCAGCAGGCCGTGGCGGCGATCGACGAAGCCCGTCGCCGGATTTACTCAATCCTCGCCCAGGACTGACCCGGTGCCATCGGTTCGCCGGGATTCACCGAGCGTGAATCCCGGCGCTGGGGACACCCGCGCGCGCTACCGCCGCATCCTGCGTTTCGCCGGCTGGAATCTGGCCGTGACCTGGTTCTTCGAACTGCTCCTTCCGCGGGTCGGGCTCGCCAGGCTCGCAGAACGCACCCGGGCGAAGCGGATGACCCGCTTCGCGCAGCGCTTCCACGTGCTCGCCGTAGATCTGGGCGGCCTGATGATCAAGGTCGGCCAGTTCCTGTCGTCGCGCCTGGATGTACTGCCGCCCGAGATCACCTCCGAACTCGAGGGGCTGCAAGACGAGGTACCCCCGGTGCCGTTCGCGGCGATCCGGGTGCTCGCCGAGGCCGAGCTGGGCATGCCGTTGGAGCGGGCGTTCACCTGGGTCGACGAGACCCCGGTGGCCGCGGCCTCCCTCGGTCAGGCGCATCGAGCGCGGCTCGGCCCGCTGGACGCCGCCGACACCGGGCTGAGCGGTGTAGTGATCAAGGTGCAACGGCCGGGCATCGACGCGATCGTCGACGTGGACCTGGCCGCACTGCGCAAGGTGGGCGGCTGGCTCAGCCACGTTCGCCTGGTCTCCGACCGGGTGGATGCGCCGGCGCTGGTGGAGGAGTTCGCGTCGACCAGCCTCGAGGAGATCGACTACCTGCACGAGGCCGCCAGCTCGGTGCGCTTCGCCGAGGAGTTCGACGAGGACGACAGGGTGAGCGTGCCCGCCGTGGTCTGGGAGCGCACCACCAAACGGGTGCTCACCCTCGAGGACGTGACGGCGATCAAGATCACCGACACGGAGGCGCTGACCCTCGCCGGCATCGACCCGGCCGACGTGGCCCCGGTCTTCGCCGCGGTGATGTTCGATCAGTTGTTCAGCACCGGGTTCTTCCACGCCGACCCGCACCCGGGCAACATCTTCGTGACCCCGGTGCCGAATGACCCCAGCGGGCGCGGCTGGAAACTCACCTTCATCGACTTCGGCATGATGGGGGAGGTGCCGCCGACCACCCGCGCGGGCCTCCGCAAAATGCTCATCGCGGCCGCATCACGCGACGGCACCGGCATGGTCAACGCCGCCCGCGACCTGGGGGTGCTGCTGCCCTCGGCCGAAACGACCGAGTTGGAGCGCGCGATGACGCAGCTCTTCGCCCGGTTCGGCGGCATGGGCTTCGCCGAGCTGCGCGAGGTGGATCCGCGGGAGTTCCGCGACTTCGCCATCCAGTTCGGCGACGTGGTGCGGGCCCTGCCGTTCCAGCTGCCGGAGAACTTCCTGCTCATCATCCGGGCAATGTCACTCACCTCCGGGGTGTGCAGTTCGCTCAACCCCGCCTTCAACCTCTGGGACTCCGTGGAGCCCTACGCGTCGCAGCTGATCCGCGAGGAGGGCGGCAACGTGGCGCAGGACCTCGGCAAGCAGGCGCTGGAGCTCGCCGGCCTCGCCTGGCGCCTGCCCAAGCGGCTGGACGGCCTCGTCACCCGCATCGAGAACGGCAAGGTGGAGGTGGCGACCCCGACCCTGGAACGACGGCTCGCCCGGCTGGAGCGCACCGCGGGACGCGTGGTGTCTGCGCTCCTGTTCGGCGGCCTGCTCATCGCGGGCGCGGTGCTCCGCCCCGACGACCCGGTGCTCGGCGCAGTGCTGATGATCGGGTCGGCCCTGCCGCTGCTGCACGCGCTGGTGGGGGGCCGCCGCATCGTCTGAGCTGGCTGCGCCTCAACCGGCGCAGCAACCGGCGCATCGGGCCGCGAGGAGGGGAGACCTCCGCACCGGTAGGCTGCGAGTGTCCACGCTGGGTGGGGCGTGACCTGACGAGAACTGATCAGAAATGAGTGGGCCTGTGGGGGAGAAAAGGGCAGCGAAAACGAGGGCCGTGCGGCTGGAAACCTGGTTTCTGGTGGCGGCCATCCTGCTGCTGTTGAGCCCGGCTCTTTTCGACCTGCCCTGGCTGCGCGACGCGACGGCACGCTTCGGCAACTCCAGGGACGCCCTGTACGGCGTGGTCGGGGCGCTGGTCACGGCCGGCCTCGTGAACTCGTGGAGCAAGCGACGCGCCGATGCGCGTGACCGGCTCCGCTACGACGGCATGTCGAAGGTGGCCTTTCGGAGCCTCGCGCAGACCGTGAACGACGTGGGACGGATGCTGCTCGCCCCGGTCGTGGGCGCCGACCTCTACGCCGCCGGCATCCCGGGTTTCACCCCCGAGCACCACAGGCAGAACCTCGCCAACCTTCAGGCCCTGTCGATCCAGCCCGATTTCGCGCCCAAGAGCGGGGTGTGGGATGACGCGGTCAGCCGTGAGAAGACGATGGCGAACCTCACCGCCCTGTGCGGGCAGCCTGACTTTGCGCAGCACATGTTCCGCACCACCTCGGCGGCCCGGCGGCGGTTGCAGACCGCGATGGCCGATTGGGCGCCGGTGATGGTGGCCGTGCCCGGAGCGAACGACCACCTCGCCCGAGGCTGGCCGCTGTCCGACCAGGTCGTGCTCCTGCTCGAATCCTGGCGCAACCTGGTGGCGGTGGGCTCGGTGGGTGTTCCCGCGCAGAGCGACCTTGACCGGGTGACGGAGGACTACGCCGAGACGATCCGCCAGTACCAGGCCTGGATCCAGGAACTGATTCCGTTGGCCGGTCTGCCGACCCGCCCTCAGCCCACCATGGTGCCGTAGTACTTCTCGGTCTGTCGCCCTTGTTGCCGCTGCTGTACAGGTCCAGTCACCGAACTGGAGCTTGCCCAGGTAGCTCATCACGAACGTGCGTCACTGAAGTCGATTGCGGCGTCGGGACGACCCCTACGGCAAGTGCTTAGTCGCCATGACCGAGGAAATCCACGGGATGCCCCAAACCTATGAGGCACCCCTGCCGAAGGTGTACTTCGACTACCGCGACGAGGATGCGGCCTCGGGCTGCCGGCGGCTCACTATCTCGGTGATCCAGATCGGCGCGAACGGTGAGGTGCAGCCCGGGGGAGTCGGATAGTCCTTGAGCACCTCCAGGCGCTCGCCGATGGCCAGGGCGCGAGCGCGATGCTCGGCGTGCTCGATGCCGATCTGGGCGAGGCAGTGGTTCATCGCCCACTGCAGGCGCGCGGGCGCATCCTTCAGGTCGGCCTCGATGAGGTCGAGCAACCCGGCCAGGTCGAGGCCCTCGGGGGATTTCGCCACGCGGTCGGTGGTCAGCGCCCAACCGGCGCTGGCGACCACGGGGTCGGCATCGGCGAACCAAGCCACCCTGAGCACCTCGACGTGCGGGTTCTTCTTCACCACGTAGTTCACCAGCCAGTCCTGCACCTTGGGGGTGCCGGCGTCCCGCAGCATGGCGTCAAGCTCGGCACGCTCAAAGGCCTTCGGGCGGCAGATCAGGATCGCCAGCAGCCGTGCCGCGGTGTCTCCGGTCTGCCAGAGCTCGCGGGCCAGTTCCTGCTGGGTCTTCAACCGTTTGGCGACGGCGCGCAGCTGGCTGAGGTTCACGCCGTGGTCGTCGCCGTGGTTGGTGTTCACCGCGCGGATCTTGGGGTTCTCCAGCTCGGCCAACTCGGCCATGACCTCGGCAACCGTGGTGCCGGCCAGTAGTGTCTGGGCCATCGTGGCCTCCCGTCCCTCAGGTATGGGATCCAGCCTACGACGAGGTAGCAACGAGACACTCGGCGGCGGGTGGGACCAGTCGCGGTCTGCTTGGCGCAACTCGGACAAAGCCGCCTGAAACCCTGTGCTTCCGCTCTTATCTCACGACTCGACCGAGTCTCCCGTTGGCGGCGACGGTACACGCGCTGACGCGGTTTCGACACGGCCGTTCGCCCAGACCATGCACAGCGAGCACCGACGAGCCTGCAAGAAGCCCCTAGTCGGCGACCCGCCCGTGGGGCAGGGGTGCCGGCGCGAACCGCTGGTGCCCGAGCACGGCCAGGAGCGCCAGCTTCTCGGCGGCCTCGCTCCGCGGCTCCGCGGTGAGGATGAGCAGTGCCTGGCCCTGGTCCTCGGTGAAGAGCGTCTGGCAGTCGAGTTCGATCGACCCCAGTTCCGGATGGATCAACGTCTTGTGATCCTCGAAGCGGGTGGCCACATCCTGCAGCTCCCAAATCTCGGTGAACTCGGCGCTCACCTTGCCCAGTTCCCGCACCAGGGCACCCGCACGGGAGTTCTGGCCCGCCGCTCCGTAGGCCGCGCGGAGGCCGGCCACCTGGGCCCGGCTGTGCCGCGCCCGATCGGCCGGCGGGTAGATCTCGCGATCGGCGGGGTCGGTGAACCAGCGGTAGACGCTGCTGCGAGCCAGCCCGCTATAGCTGGAGTGGTCGCCGAGAAGCGCCGCGCCCAGCCAGTTCTGTGCCAGGGTCTCGCCGAGGCTGGAAAGGATCAGCGCGGGGGTCTCCTCCAGCCGGTCGAAGACCCGCATCAGGGAGGGGGCGACATGGGTGTCGAGCGGGGTGCGCGCGGGCACATTGTGGCCGGCGAGGCGGTAGAGGTAGTCGCGCTCGTCGTTGCTCAGGCGCAGCGCCCTGGCCAGGGCCGCCAGCATCTGCTCGGAGGGTTGCGGGCTGCGGGCCTGTTCCATTCGCACGTAGTAATCCGCGGACATCCCGGCCAGCGCGGCAACCTCTTCGCGGCGCAACCCGGGCACCAAGCGGCGCGGTCCGGCCGCGAGGCCGACGTCCTCCGGGCGGAGCCCGCTCCGGCGGGAGCGGAGAAAATCGGCGAGGGCAGGTTGGTCCATGCCTCCATCATGCGCCACCGACGCTCCGCTCTCCAGGGACCGACAGTCCTACGACAACGGCTCCTCTCCCGCATCCGTTCGCCGCCCTGCACACTCGAGGCATGAACATCACCGGAAACACCATTTTCATCCCCGGCGCCACGTCGGGCATCGGACTCGCCCTGGCCCTCAGACTGCAGGCCGCCGGCAACACAGTCGTGATCGGCGGACGCCGCACCGACGTGTTGCAGCGCCTCGCCACCGCACACGGCCTCTTCACCGTGACCATCGACACCACCGACCCTGCCTCGGTTCTGGCCGCCCGCGACCAGGTTCTGACCGAGCACAGCGAGTTGAACGTGCTCATCGCCATGGCCGGGGTGATGAACGCCGAGGATGTGCGCGGGGCCGGCTTCCTGGCCGAAGCCGAACGCATCGTGGAGACCAACATCAACGGACCACTCCGGCTGGTCGCCGCCTTCATCGAGCACCTGCAGACCCGCCCCGCCGCCACCCTGATGACGGTGTCATCCGGGCTCGCCTTCACCCCGCTGGCCTTCACCCCGACCTACAACGGCACGAAAGCGTTCATCCACCAGTACAGCGAGTCAGTCCGGATGCAGCTGGCCGGCACCTCCGTGCAGGTCATCGAGCTGGTGCCGCCGGCCGTGCAGACCGAACTCATGCCGGGCAACTCGGTCGACGAGCACTTCATGCCGCTCGACGCCTTCGCCGACGAGGTCATGGCCCTGCTGGAAGCCCAGCCCGACGCCCGGGAGATC
>Ga0247816_10001687_pt1 | contig 10709 bp, 9 predicted proteins | sample UWRJL209509C1_FD_179930 | JGI IMG/M metagenome (GOLD analysis project Ga0247816, IMG submission 179930) | Plant litter microbial communities from Arlington Agricultural Research Station in Wisconsin, United States - UWRJ-L209-509C-1 | ecosystem: Environmental > Terrestrial > Plant litter >...
AGTCACAATCTCAACGCCAACGTGCTTTGAAGACTTTCAAAGATGGTAAAGCTCGTATCCTGGTTGCAACCGATGTTGCTGCTCGTGGACTCGACATTCCTAACGTTTCACACGTTATCAACTACGACCAACCTGCGACATACGAAGACTACGTTCACCGTATCGGCCGTACTGGTCGTGGTGGCGCCAGCGGTAAGGCACTTACCTTCGTTCCTACACAAAACCGTCGCTAGTCGATAGGTTGTCGTTGAACGACAAACAAAAAACCCGCTCGGTCAAACGAGCGGGTTTTTGTTAGCTAACAATTTGGCTTATTTCTTTGGCAACAATTCGAACGTACCTACCAACCACCTCGTGGCCGGTGGCTATTTTTTTAGCAATAATGTTTGAGTTCTTTTTGGCCAGGCTGCGTATATTCGAACCAATCACCACGGGGTCTAACGCACCATACAGCACGGTAATAGGCAGCTTTAACTTAGCCGCGTCTTGCATAGAGGTTTGGTTAACGATGCTTGACTCCAAAGCGGCAACATACGAGGCGACATTCCCCTCATTAATATTAAGCGCTGGGCTCGCTAATTTAAGTTTTACAATCAATGGCGACAACGATTCTAATGTCAGTGGATACTTTTTCATCCGACGGTATAAATCTTTTAGAATTTCATCACGTTGTAACAATCGGCGCTTCTCTTCGGTTTGCCTATAAAACGGCGGACTACATAAAATCAATTTCTTCACAATTAACGGGTAGCGCTTAGCAACTTCAACTGCTACTAAACTACCCAGCGAGTGCCCGACAATAGTCGGTTGTTGCAACAAGCGCATTTTTAATAAGGTTGCCCCGACCGAACGAGCCTGCGTTCTTGCATCGTACGGTGACCAGTGTGGGTGTGGCGATTGCCCGAAACCAAGCAAATCAATGCCAATAACCCGAACATTCTTTGGTAGCAATGGAATAAGTGCTTCCCAGGCCTTGGCAGAGTTGCCAATTCCATGCAGCAAAATAAAAGTAGCTTTCGGCCGTTTTGGGGACAAAAATTCAGTCACATGGAGCGTGTAGGGAATTTTTAGCCAACGGTGAAGTACAGTGTCCATCTCTCCATCATAACAAATCCTCAATACAAAAGGGTGGCTCGTCAGTAAAGTAGCTAAGCTGTGCAGTATTGTCGTTATAACTAATTTCTCAAATATGCTACTGTAGCCGTAACCATATACAACCGTATGTGGTGGTGTCGCTTCAGTAGTGACATTCGACATATCGGCACAGAAAGGCACTGCTATGATCCCCAGAGGTTCTAGCCAGAGGGTCTCGCGGTCGCGACGTTTTACAGTTATCGCGGCACTAGCGCTTTTGGCCGGCGGCGTCACTTCGGCTCCCCTGCCTGCATCAGCAGCCACGAATGCTGAGATAGAATCATCCATTCTATATATTAGTACGGAATGGACCGGATTTATCTATATTCCTGGCTATGTATTTTCGGACGGTGAAGGCGTGTGGACTGAGGCAGTCACAACCTACACCTCCTGCACTGGCTGGTTTGCGAGCGCCGAAGGCCACATCGTCACCGCTGGCCATTGCGTCGACCCAGCAGAGGGTCGCACAGCGCTGCTTTCCACTTACCTGGAAGAAGCCGACAGTCTCGACATGCTCGACGACGCAATCGTTAACTGGACTGTTGAAGGAGCGAACGATGGCGATCCGGTTGAGCAGACGGTCCAAGTTATCCAGCCAAATGGTGTTGCGGGAACAATCATCACAAACAACCCCATTACAGCGCAAGTGGTTTCCTACAAAGGGTTTACCGATGGCGACCTGGCGCTTTTGCACGTTGCCGGCATTGGAGCAACTCCACCACTAGCTATTGCACCAACCAGCCCTGTAAATGGAGATGAGCTGACGGCAATCGGCTTCCCTGCTACCGTTTCTGGGGTTGTTGATGGAACACGCGTGCGGGCATCTTTTAAGTCAGGTACGGCCTCTAGCCAACAATTTGGCGTCGGAAATGGCATTCCGACCACGGAAATCAACGCCGATATCAGCCCCGGCATGTCTGGTGGCCCGACGGTTAACGCAAACGGTGAAGTCCTTGGGGTGAATAGCTTTTTGATTACCGGCGAAAAGCGCAACTTCAATTTCATCACCGACACCGATAACCTGGAGACGTTTCTGATATCGAATGGTGTTAATTTTGTACCGGCATCGGCTGAAGCAAGCCCTGAGCCTGAACCATCTAATACACCCGCTCCAACCGAAGCAAATGTTGCTGCACCGCCCGTTACCAGCACTCCAGTGCCATCGGAAACGAGTATTGCTGTGCCTATTCCGGAAGAAACCAATGCAAATTCCTTAGTTCCAATAGCAAAGGATGATTTTGGTCCAATGGTTTCGTTAATAGTGGCAGTTTCTTCAATGTTACTGCTGGCTGTAGTGTTGTTCTACTTCTTGGTATGGCGCAGGAGGAAAGGAGCCGAACTCGAAAATGAAGAAGTGCGTTGCCCTGTCTGCGGTACAACCTATGGCGGCGGCACCCGGTTCTGTCCAAAAGACGGAACCATCCTTCCAAACGTCACACGTGTCGTTTGACGGTGCGGATGAGCTTGTTTACACATAATAACTGTGTGCGAACAGCTCATCCGCTTATCAACTTAGTACATAAATATTGTGTACCGTGTTGATGATTCTGATATAGTTAATGGTAATGTCACGCGAAAACTACGTCTTCCAAAAACACATCCAAAAGAAGAAAAAAATCACCACCTTTGATGCGGTAGTGATTGCAGCTTCTTTTATGTATCCCTTAAGTAGCATCCCTCAAGTAATTCAAATATTCCAGGGCTCGACCGATGGAGTATCATTACTTTCATGGGCAAGTTTTGCAGTCTTTGCCATTATCTTTCTTACCTACGGGTTAAAGCACCGCATCACCCCGATGATTATTACCAATGGCATCTGGATAATTATGGACAGCTTAGTTATTATTGGTATTCTTATAAACAGCTAATTATTCTTCAATCAGTGCCAAAATATTCCCAGCCGGGTCTTCAAACCATGCAATATCAGGGCCTTCATGAGCCTCTTTACCGCGCATCACGCCGCGCACGTCTTGCTCGGCAGGTAAATCGTCGTATCGCTCGAACGTAATTCCGTGGTCTTTAACCATATGATCAATCGTACTATCGATATTACCAACGACGAAATTCAAAACGGTAAATTCGGCTGGTACATGATTTGGTTTTTCATATATGAATAGTTTACCGCCACCGGGCAGTACAACGGTTAGCCCCATGTCGTCGTTTAAAAGGGGTAGTTCAAGAGTATCAACATAAAAGTCACGGGCTTGCTGAAGGCTCGTTACAGAGATTCCACTAAATGATGAAATTGCTGTAAGCATATCCTTATTATACTCCCCTTTTTAGACTGGTCTAGTCTTGGGTATAAATCCAGGCTCGTAAATATGCGCGTGTATTACCATCATCAATAAACTCATCGGTCTGCCTATCGAGCGCTTGAACAGCAGCCGATTTGTCACTCAACGCCAGGTACATCAAAAGGTAATCGCCTAATGCTACGTTGTAATTATTTGGCCGATCTTGCTTAGCTAACTTTTCTTTTATAGCCGTACCGTCAGCTTTAAAGGTCTGCATTACTGGGCTCATTGGAATAAGTTGAATGCCCAATTTAGTATTCGATTCGTCGCTAAAGAATGTCGAGTAGGTTCGTTTGCCACCGAAACTCAGTGAAGCGACTGGGCTTGTGTAATTCTTTAAATAACCAGCCGAAGTATCAACATCTCGCCAGGCCGTATTAGCAGTCGCCGTTTCGTTAGAAAGCATCCACTGGCCGTTTTTCTTTAAAGTAGTATTGCCAATAACATCCGCCCATAAAGCTACGCCGTTATAGGCATTCAAAGCTTCCGAACTCGACTCTTGGTTATTACCATCCTGGAATGGTGATATGCCTGCCGCCCAAGAGTGTGCCGAGTAAGGGTCGTAGGCGCGCTCAATAGGAAACTCTGGGTAACTTTCGTATGAGGCAATGTCGGCTACCAATAAATTAACTTGGTGTTTATACTCATCAACGAACGAAGCATCGTACTTACCTAAAATACTTGCTGCATAAATGAAATATCCATAATGAAAATGGTGATCATTAAAATCTTCCGAACCAAAGGCGGCTGTTAAAGCTGCGACGCCCTTAAGGTCGGTATCGTAATAAAAGTATTCTTTACCAAGCCGAGATGACAGCTCTCGTTTTAATACAGTCTGGAGTTGCTTGCTAACGTCGGTCTGGTTAAGCTGTTCGGCAATATCAATCAACGTCGCCGTCCGTGCTAATGCCTTACCCGCGAAGTAACTATCTTTAGCCTCAATGACGATGTCTTGGCTATCGGCCTCGAGGTCACTAATGACTAACCGCTTTTCTTCATCAGAAAGTGTAGCTAAGGTCAATTGATTTGACGGTGTTACCAGTGGCACTTTCGCCGTAAACTCATTTCCCTGACGCGACTCCATATTTCCATAGACGCTTTCATAAGCAAGCTTTAATTGTTCACCGCCATCAACCGTCTGATACGGCAAGGCACTAAACACCGTTGGTTTTTGGTTCGCTGTTTTGTAATTGAAATGGGTTAATGAATTATTATCTTTTTCGCTGTGTGTAACATCGACGGCAGTAATTTCATTACCAGAGTGTTGCGCCAGTGTATCATTCTCGTTTTCCGGCAGTGCATAAAAAGTCACCAAACTATCTTTAGGAATTGTTATCGAAACGCCCGAACCACGTACCGCTATTTTTGTCGCGTCGTGGCCGGCAACGTAATACCTTTTTCCACCCTTTTTGAAACTGTATGTACCATCGGTAACTTTACCGCCAGAGGCGTTTGTTAACTGAATTTTAGTTTCGTTCGAAGCTCGGTAAAAGACGTATGGCGAACCTTGCGCAATTGTCAGTGCACCAATACTTTCCTCACCCTTTGAATAGGTTAAGGTAGCCGATGTTTTATCAAACCGGCTTAAGCTAAATTGAGTCGCGCCTTCAACTTCCGCTTCTACACCAGGTGTGTGACCACCGGTGATAGTTTTTGCATCACTGGTTACGGTTGGTAAGCCCACTTCAAACCCAGTATCAAGCGCCTGGAAACTAAGGGGCATCGGGAAAACAGCTAGCGGCTTATCCTGCAGAGCCAACCCACTAATCCATGAGTTTGTCGGCGGCGTTACATCACCCGCTACTCGTTTTAGCGAGGCAGTTGAAGCCGTTTTCTTAGGAAGTTCGTTCAATGCAGCTTTATCTAAGATCGACGCATCGGCTGAGAATATATTCGTACCATCTGAATTCTTCTGGCTTAAAAGTACTACAGTTAAAATACCGATCAGCAGCACAGTGAGCGTCGAGCCCGTAAGTATGTATAGTGTTCGGCGCTTCATTATTTATCCCTTCTTTGGTGTAAACGAGTCCTGAATAACTTTAACGAGGTTTTGATACCAACTATCTTGCCTCAAGTGCAGTTTCGCCGAGACCGGCGTACCTACTGAGAATCGGAAGTCGCTCATATTTGCGTCAGTAATTTCGGCCTTAATGACAGTATCGACATTCTTTTCATCTTTACTACTCTCTAGTGTAACCGATTTAACACGGCCTTCCTTTTTGGTGTTGTCCGGAAACAATAGTTCTAATGAAGTGCTGTCTTCAATACGCGCATAGTCTGGCGGCGCTAACTGGAAGTGTGCCGTTACGAATAGCGAATCAAGCACGTAGATAGTCGTTATCACGCCACCAGCTGGGACGTACGAGCCTTCACGATAGAAAATTTCATCAATTACACCAGCGCCAATTGATCGAACCTCGATATTTTTCGTTTCCGGGTTGAGCTTAAAAGGCAAACTTGCTTCTTTAATCACACCGGAATCTAGACTCGTTTTTAGCTGCGAACTATCGATTTCAAACAAAACTTCGTCTTCCGAAACCTTCTGTCCTTCTTCCACGTTCTGTTTTACCACCAGACCGGCATAATCCGTTCCAATAGTTCGAGCTTGTGCGTCCAGTGTCGCTTCGACAGAATCTGAGGTGGACATATTAATGTTTAAAAATACCGTTAGTATTGCAACTAGCAGTACTACGCCAATTATTCCAAAAAAGAATTTAATCTTGCCAGTTAGTTTCATAATGCCCCTCCTTCGGGTGTGATTTTGTGAATTGGAATATGCTTACCATTTATTTTCTTCTGTTTAATTTCGGCATGCTTCAGTGTTCTCGCTTCAACTGTTGCAATGTAGACAAAGTAGCCAAATACGACGGTGTTGAAAATATTCCAAATCAGCGAGATAGAAAGCTCATTCGTGTACAATGCTTTCCAAACCCCTACGATACTAGTAAGCAGCAGGAAGACAAATATATATACTTGAACACGAATATAATTAAACGGCGAGTCGTAGCTACTAACAGCGTTGGTCGCCTTCCAAGCTTGGTCGCGTCTGAATAATGCGTTGAAGAACGCTTTAATATAAATCGGGAATGACACATTGGCCAAAATTAATGTTTTAATTTTTAAACCACCCATTGTGTAGAATGCTAAAACTAATTGAGTGACATAGAAACCGCTATACATCAGCGCCCATTGCCATACCGGAATATCGGTAGAGATTGGCGACAGGTTAAAGAATATTTGAAGCGGCGGTAACATCAACAGCAACAAAACCGAGAAGCCGACAAAATAGTAAGACGACGTTGTGAGGTATTGAAGCCGTTGATCGACACTCAACTTCTTAATAAACAACGGGTTCTTTCGTAGAAACACTTCAAAGCTTCCGGTCGCCCATCGCAGCTGCTGTTTCGAATAAGCCATGAGGTTCTCTGGGGTCTTACCAACCGCTAACAACGTTGGAATATAAATTGATTTGTAGCCCATCTCGTGAAGATATAATGAAGTCCAAATATCTTCCGATTTAGACTTCTGGTGCACGCCACCGACAGCTTCAATTGCACTCCGCCGAAAAACAACATTTGTTCCTACGCAAAACGATGCATTAAATTTATTCTTACCGGCCTGAATAAGCGAATAGAATACGTGTTGCATAAAACTAGCAGCGCTTGAAACAAAGTTTGTCTGGTTGCTGTAATACTGAGGTGTTTGCACAAAGGCTAAGAGTGGATCTTCGAAGAAAGGTAATGTTTCATACAGAATATTTGGCTCAGCCACAAAATCAGCATCAAGAATTAAGAAAAAAGCACCGTTAGTTTGGCTTAACGCATAATTAACATTTCCAGCTTTAGCGTGCTCATTAGTTGGCCGGCGTATATACCCCACCTTCAACTTTTTCGCCAAGGCTTCAACAGCATCAGATTTTCCGTCATCAAGAATAAACGTCTTGTGAAGCCCGTATGCATCGCGGGCAGCGATAGCCGTATCACGAATATCCTCTAACGATTCGCCGTAAACCGGAATAAATATATCAATCGAAATTGGCTTCTTGTTAAGCTCCATCGGAATGCGCCGAGCAATATCCGCAGTTTTAGCGGTAATGGTTTTAACAGCAGTCTTGCCGCCGGTCTGGCCACCCAGCAATCTATCTTGCGCATGGTGATATTCGTATCCACGCGGGTTGAATCGTCCACTTAAGATTGTCCAAAAAGCCATAAGCCCTTGGAAGATAATAAATATTTCGGCAGTAAGGGCAAGTGTGTACGGTAGCGGGTCACCCCTAAACTCCGGTTTGATAAGATACCCTAGGTAAATAAGTGCACCGATACTCGCTAAGAATAGAATGAGCGTTACGGATGGAGACTTGATTTGACGTTCGATTCGGTCTGCTGCTTGTTGCAAGTCTTCAACTTTTTGTGACACGTGTTCTCCCAGTAGTAAGTTTAATGTTCATAGGTCCTTATCCACTATGGCACAGCGATTTAGGTGACGCAACGCTCATCGGCATATATGGTGAAATATCTTACAGTACTGATACATATTCGTTGCCGGTTATATGAAACCGCCATAAAACTTCTTTTGCCTGGCTTATGCCGACCCGTTTTGTTTGAGTAATTAAACTTGTGTCATATGGCTTTTGTAACACCAATTTCAGTGGTGTGTTGTTTAGATCGTGCCCATTAAACCGTTTATTTATCGCTAAAGCCTGGCAGAGTTTGGCTGGGCCGTTACTTATACGTACGCCGTTTGCCTTGCGCAAATCACGCATGTACTCCTCTCCCTCCAATGGTTCGACCGCCCGTATCAGCACGGCCGCTCCATCGCCCTGCTTTCCCGTCACGATATTGCAGCAATAATGCATACCGTAGGTAAAATAAACGTATAAGCGGCCTGGCTCGCCAAACATTATTTCCGTCCGCTCAGTTAAGCCTTTATAACTATGGCTAGCAGCATCGGTCTGGTCATAAGCTTCGGTTTCAACAATACGAACCCGTATCACCTTTCCGTCAATTTCACGCTCTAAAATACACCCTAACAATTGTGGTGCAATTTCAAAAGCAGGTTTTTGTAAGAAATCAGACAGTATCGTTTTCATACATTTATAATACTAGCCAAGTAATACTAAGGCAGGTGGTTACCACCAGTCACGCCAATCACCTCAGCGGTAATATAGCTTGATTCTTGGCTCGCTAAAAACACATAGGATGGCGCCACTTCGGCTGGCTGGCCCGGCCGTCCCAGCGGCACGTCGTCACCAAATTTCACCAGTTTCTTTTGTGGCTGACCTTTACTTGGTTGGAGCGGTGTCCAAATTGGGCCAGGTGCGACCGCATTCACGCGAATCCCCTTACCCGCTAGCATCTTCGCTAAGCTTTTAGTGAATGACGTAATAGCGCCTTTTGTTGAGGCGTAATCTAACAAGCCAGGAGACGGTTGGTAAGACTGGATTGATGTCGTGTTGATAATGCTGGCGCCTTCTGGCATATGAGGGATGGCTGCCTTTGTTATCCAAAACATCGAGTAAACATTCGTTTTGAAAGTAGCATCGAACTGCTCGCTGGTTAAGTCTTCGATATTTTCTACATACACCTGTTTACCGGCATTGTTTACCAGAATATCAATACCACCCAGCTCTTTAGCGGCGGTTTCAACCATCCGCTTACAGCTGTCCTCGTCGGTAATGTCACAAGGTATACCGATACCTTTTTGCTCAGCGCTTTTAATTTCAAGTAAGGTCATTTCAGCATCGTCTTGTTCTTCGGGCAGGTAATTAATTGCTACATCAGCACCTTCTCGGGCAAAGGCGATAGCTACTGCCCTACCGATACCAGAGTCTCCGCCAGTAATTAATGCCTTGCGACCCTTTAATCTACCCAGGCCTTTGTAGGTATCCTCGCCGTGATCGGCAAGCGGATTCAGGTCTTTATCGAGCCCTGGCTCTGGTTGACTTTGTTTTGATATACCATCCGAAGTAGGATATTGAGTGGTTGGATTTTGCATCATATATTGATCTTTATCGCTCATAGAGTACCTCCGTTGCGTTAGGGTTCAATTGCTTTTGCGGCTCCAAGTCGCTGATTTAATTATATCAAACGTTAAATATCAACAATAATCCGACTGCGGTTTTCTTTGATAAATCGGCGGATTATTTTATATTCATCTAGGTCAAAATTCGGTTCAGCATCGATAATGAGTTCGTTGCCATCTTCATCGTTAAATCGTTGGACAATCCAATTATTAATAACGACTGTTTCGCCGGCTTCATTAACCGGAACAATAATTGAACCATCGAACGGCCACTCCGATAACTTGCTTCTTTCGAGCGCAGTTTCAAACCGAGCATTATAAGAAGCTGCATCTTCCTTGCCAATACAGGCACCTTTGCAGCGGCCAAGCGAGTAAGAAAAGCAGGCAGACTTACCCTTTTCTATTCCCATAAGTATGGGGCAAAGCTGATACGTACGCGTGAGTTCGATAATTGTTTGCTTTGCCTTAACCCGGTTACTATATACACCGTAAATAGTACTTAGGTCTGTTTCATTATCAACATTTCCCGATACAACTGCCAAATTTGAATAGCCATCGTGCTCTTTCTTGACCAGCATGGCATATGTAGATACCCGTCGTAACATTCGGTTATACAATGGCTTTAATTCTTTTATTAATTTCGATTCTAACAACAGCGCCGCCAGCTCGCTACCGGTTGGGATTGTTTCCACGTGGTACACCTGCTGGCTGACTTTGACTTCTTTAGGGCTGGTACTTTGAAAATGCGACAGCACTCGTTTTTTCAACGTCACACTTTTCCCAACGTACACCGGCTGGTGTGTTTCATCCTTAAATATATATACGCCCGGTACGTTTTCAATTGTTTCTAATTCGTTCAAATCAAGATTCGGTGGCAGTGACTGCGATTTAAGCTGATGCGTCAAGGCATCAGCAAAATTGTCTGGGCCGTGTTGATCAAAGGCAAGTTGAGAGAAGTATAGGATAGCCCGCGCGTCTTCAAGCGCTCGATGCCGCTCGAGCACAGGTATTGAGTGACGAGCAATCAACTTCTCCAGGCTGTGACCCTTATGCTCGGAATAAAGGTAACGCGAAAGTCGAACAGTACATAAAAGCCGTGGCGAAAATGTTGTGCCAATCATGGCAAATTCTTGTTTTAAGAATGAGTAATCAAACCGCACGTTATGGGCAACGAAAACCGCCCCATCAAGAACCTCCAAAAGCTCATCAGCAATATCTTCGAAAACCGATGCGCCGACAATATCGCGTTCCGTAATGCCG
>Ga0247816_10001691_pt1 | contig 10702 bp, 9 predicted proteins | sample UWRJL209509C1_FD_179930 | JGI IMG/M metagenome (GOLD analysis project Ga0247816, IMG submission 179930) | Plant litter microbial communities from Arlington Agricultural Research Station in Wisconsin, United States - UWRJ-L209-509C-1 | ecosystem: Environmental > Terrestrial > Plant litter >...
CGAACGCATTCTGCTCAGCGAACTGGCCCTGGGCGACCGCGTGCTGGTGCATCCGGGCGCTGTATTGCCGGCAGACGGTGTGATCCTCGACGGTCAATCAAGCATCGATGAATCGCTGCTGACCGGGGAATACCTGCCCCAGCTGCGCCAGGTTGGCGACGCAGTCACCGCCGGCACCCTGAACGTCGAAGGTGCGCTGACCGTGGAAGTCCGCGCGTTGGGCCACGACACGCGCCTGTCGGCCATCGTGCGTCTGCTGGAGCGAGCCCAGGCAGAAAAACCCCGGCTGGCTGAAATCGCCGACCGCGCCGCGCAATGGTTCCTGTTGTGCTCGTTGATCGCCGCCGCCGTGATTGGTTTGCTGTGGTGGGAACTGGATTCCTCCCGGGCGTTCTGGATTGTGCTGGCGATGCTGGTGGCAACCTGCCCGTGTGCCCTGTCCCTGGCGACCCCCACCGCACTGACGGCCGCCACCGGCACGCTGCACAAACTCGGCCTGCTGTTGACCCGAGGCCATGTACTGGAAGGCCTGAACCAGATCGATACGGTGATTTTCGACAAGACCGGCACCCTCACCGAAGGCCGCTTGGCCTTACGCGCAATCCGTCCGCTGGGCGCCCTGGACAGCGACCAATGCCTGAGCCTGGCGGCAGCTCTGGAAAACCGCTCCGAACATCCGATTGCCCGCGCGTTCGGCCGCGCACCACTGGCTGCCGACGAAGTGCACAGCAGCCCAGGCCTGGGGCTGGAAGGACGGGTTGGCGAGCGCCGCCTGCGCATCGGCCAACCGGGCTTTGTGTGCGAACTGAGCGGCTGCACAATTCCCGCCTCGCCCGACGAAGCCGGTCAATGGCTGCTGTTGGGGGACAGTTGCGGCGCCCTTGCCTGGTTTTTCCTCGATGACCGTCTGCGCAGCGATGCACCGGCGTTGCTGGCAGCGTGCAAGGCGCGGGGCTGGCGCACACTGCTGCTGTCGGGCGACAGCTCGCCGATGGTCGCCAGCGTCGCTGCCGAATTGGGCATCGACGAAACCCACGGCGGCCTGCGCCCCGATGACAAGCTGCAAGTGCTGCAAAGGCTGCACAAGGAAGGTCGCAAGGTGCTGATGCTCGGTGATGGCGTCAACGACGTGCCGGTGCTGGCCGCCGCCGATATCAGCGTGGCGATGGGCTCGGCCACCGACCTGGCAAAAACCAGCGCCGATGCAGTGCTGCTGTCGAACCGCCTCGACGCGTTGGTGCAAGCCTTTAGCATGGCCCGGCGCACCCGCCGGGTAATCATTGAAAACCTGCTGTGGGCCGGGCTGTACAATGGCCTTATGCTGCCGTTTGCCGCCCTTGGCTGGATCACGCCGATCTGGGCGGCAATCGGCATGTCTCTCAGTTCGTTGACCGTGGTGCTCAACGCCCTGCGCCTGACTCGCATGCCGAGCGCGCCAGCCGTGAGCCCCGCCCCCGTAACCCGTCCGCTGCCGGCGTGAGCCGCGCGGGCATGGAGTGCAGATGCCAGCTCTTTACGTGATGATTCCGGCGGCGCTGTTGATCGTGGCCATCGCCATTTACATCTTCTTCTGGGCGGTGGACAGCGGCCAGTACGACGACCTCGACGGCCCGGCCCACAGCGTGCTGTTCGACGACCAGGACCCCAATCACCTGGCGGCCATCGACGAGGCCAACGGGCCTGAGCAACCGCCCACGCCAAAAGACCCGCCCAATGCTTGAACTGGCGCCCCTGCTGGTCTCGGCGGTAATCCTCGGGTTGCTGGGCGGCGGCCATTGCCTTGGCATGTGCGGCGGCCTGATGGGCGCGTTGACCCTGGCGATCCCCAAGGAGCAACGCAGTCGGCGCTTTCGCCTGCTGCTGGCTTACAACCTCGGCCGTATCCTCAGCTATGCCTGCGCCGGGTTATTGATCGGCCTGGCGGGTTGGGCCGTGGCCAACAGCCCGGCGGCGATGTTCATGCGCGTGCTCGCCGGGCTGCTGTTGATCAGCATGGGCCTGTACCTGGCCGGCTGGTGGAGCGGCCTGACCCGCATCGAAAGCCTCGGTCGCGGCCTGTGGCGGCATATCCAGCCGTTCGCCAACCGTTTGCTGCCGGTGTCCAGCATCCCCCGCGCGTTGTTGCTGGGCGCGCTCTGGGGCTGGCTGCCATGTGGGTTGGTCTACAGCACGTTGCTGTGGGCGGCCAGCCAGGGCAATGCGCTGGACAGCGGGTTGCTGATGCTGGCGTTCGGCCTGGGCACCTGGCCGGTGCTCCTCGCGACGGGACTGGCGGCCGAGCGCGTTACCGCGCTGTTGCGCAAGCGCAGCGTACGCATGGCCGGGGGTTTGCTGGTGATTGTGTTTGGCCTGTGGACCCTGCCGGGGCCGCACCAGCACTGGCTAATGGGCCATTAAACCGCCATGTGGCATCGCGCCGCTCCCCGTTGATGCAAGTCAACATGACCTTGCAGCCCACCCCCTAGACTCGGCCCACTAGCCTATCCGGGGGAACGCCCGCATGCTCGACGCCATTCGTTGGGACACCGATCTGATTCACCGCTACGACCTGGCGGGGCCGCGCTACACCTCGTACCCCACCGCCGTGCAATTCGACAGCCAGGTCGGCACCTTCGACCTGCTGCATGCCCTGCGCGACAGCCGCAAGGCTGTGCGGCCTTTGTCGCTGTATGTGCATGTGCCGTTTTGCGCCAACATTTGCTACTACTGCGCCTGCAACAAAGTCATCACCAAGGACCGCGGCCGGGCCCAGGCTTACCTGCAACGCCTGGAGCAGGAAATCCAGCAGGTGGCCTGCCACCTCGACCCGAAACAGAAGGTCGAACAGCTGCATTTTGGCGGAGGCACCCCGACCTTTCTCAGCCACGGTGAGCTGCGCCAAGTGATGAGCCGTTTGCGTCAGCACTTCAACCTGCTGGACGACGACTCCGGCGACTACGGCATCGAAATCGACCCACGGGAAGCCGATTGGGCCACTATGGGCCTGCTGCGGGAACTGGGTTTCAACCGGGTCAGCATCGGCCTGCAAGACCTCGACCCCGAGGTGCAGCGCGCGGTCAATCGCCTGCAAAGCCTGGAAGAAACCCGCGCCGTGATCGATGCGGCGCGCACCCTGCAATTTCGCTCGATCAATATCGATTTGATCTACGGCCTGCCCAAGCAGTCGCCATCGAGTTTCGCGCGCACGGTAGAGGAAGTGATCAACCTGCAACCGGACCGCCTCTCGGTGTTCAACTATGCGCATCTGCCCGAGCGCTTCATGCCCCAGCGGCGGATCAACCCGGCCGACTTGCCCTCACCCGCCGAAAAACTGCTGATGCTGCAAACCACCATCGAACAACTGACCGGCGCCGGCTATCGCTACATCGGCATGGACCACTTCGCCCTGCCGGACGACGAACTGGCCATCGCCCAGGAAGAAGGCACCCTGCAACGCAATTTCCAGGGCTACACCACTCACGGTCATTGCGATTTGGTCGGGCTGGGCGTCTCGGCCATCAGCCAGATTGGTGATTTGTACTGCCAGAACAGCAGCGACTTGAACCACTATCAGAACGCATTGGCCAGCGCACAACTGGCCACCAGTCGTGGCTTGTTATGCACCACGGATGACCGTTTGCGGCGGGAGGTGATTCAACAGTTGATCTGCAATTTCAGCCTGACATTCGAGAAGATCGAACAGGCTTTCAACATCGATTTTCGCGGTTATTTCGACGAGCTCTGGCCACAGCTTGAGGCGATGGCCGACGACGGCCTGATCGAGCTCGGCCCTCAAGGCATCCGCATATTGCCATCGGGGCGCCTGCTGGCGAGGTCGGTGTGCATGGTGTTCGATGCTTATCTGGAACACCAGAACAGACAGCGATTCTCGCGGGTGATCTAAGCGCCGTTACTTCATCGCCAGGCTCATGGCTTCCAACTGAGCCTCAGGCGACTCGTCTTTCATGGCCTTGCCCAATTGCACCTGGGCCGACATCAAGCCGGCCTGCAACGTCGCCACGGCGGCTTGCAAGTTGCCGACCTTGGCCATGCGCGCCTCTGGGGTCAACGAGTTGTCAGCCATGGCCGAAGCAAGCTCAGCCATCTTGTCGGCGATCTGTTTTTTCAGGTCACGAATCATTTTCAACAGCTGTTTTACGTTTTCTTTCAGGTTGCTGTCATCGATGTCTTTATTAGCGTCGTTTTTGACAGCCCGGAGTGCGGCACTGGAAATCGTCACCGTCACACCTTCGACCGCCTTGGCATCAGTCTGCGGGGCCAACGGGTTGCTGGTGTCTTCGCCCACCGCGCCCTTTTTGGATTCCGGCACAGTGGGAATATGGATACTTGAAGGATTGAAAGCAGCGATGGAAGCCATGATCCGAGCCCTGACATGTTGATCTGTGAATATGTATCGACCCCGATACACCAACCTTTATACCGCTGCTGCTTTTTTGTACACGCTGGCCTGATCGTCCCTTGGTGCGGTACCCTTACGTCTTATGTGTGTTTTCCCACAAGGATTTAAGAAATGTCCGAGCCAGTTAAACTGCGCGCTCACAGTCAGGCTCACTGCAAGGATTGCAGCCTGGCCCCCCTCTGCCTGCCACTTTCGCTGAATTTGGAAGACATGGATGCGCTGGACGAGATCGTTAAACGCGGTCGCCCACTGAAAAAGGGTGAATTCCTGTTTCGCCAGGGCGATACGTTTGAATCGGTCTATGCAGTGCGCTCCGGAGCCCTGAAAACCTTCAGCCTGAGCGATGGCGGCGAAGAACAGATCACCGGCTTCCACCTGCCGAGCGAGCTGGTCGGGCTGTCGGGCATGGACACCGAGATGCACCCGGTTTCGGCCCAGGCGCTGGAAACCACCTCGGTGTGTGAAATCCCCTTCGAACGCCTGGATGAACTGGCCCTGCAATTGCCGCAGCTGCGCCGACAGTTGATGCGTGTAATGAGCCGGGAAATTCGCGACGATCAGCAAATGATGCTGTTGTTGTCGAAAAAGACCGCCGACGAGCGGATTGCCACATTCCTGGTCAACCTCTCCGCGCGCTTTCGCGCCCGAGGGTTCTCGGCCAATCAATTCCGCCTGAGCATGTCGCGTAACGAAATCGGCAACTACCTGGGGCTGGCGGTGGAAACCGTGTCTCGGGTGTTCACCCGGTTCCAGCAAAGCGAGTTGATCGCCGCCGAAGGCAAGGAAGTGCATATCCTTGACCCGATCCAGCTGTGCGCACTCGCTGGCGGCTCGCTCGACGGCTGAGCCGCAGCGTCCGAGCCAAGCGCTTGCGGCCAAGCCAACCGGTGAGGCCGCAGGTATACTTCGAGTCCGCTTTCCGCCCCAGGACTCCTCGACGATGGCCTTCGATTCCTTCGACATCAAATCCCTGATTCGCCCAGTCATCGACTTCCCCAAGCCTGGGGTGATCTTTCGCGATATCACGCCGTTGTTCCAATCGCCCAAGGCCCTGCGCCAGGTGGCCGACAGCTTTATCCATCGCTACGTCGAAGCCGAGTTCACCCACATCGGGGCAATGGATGCGCGAGGTTTTTTGATCGGTTCGATCATTGCCTATCAGTTGAACAAGCCGCTGATCCTGTTTCGCAAGCAAGGCAAATTGCCGGCTGACGTGCTGGCCGAGGGATACCAGACCGAGTACGGCGAGGCTTTCCTGGAAGTGCACGCCGACAGCCTGTGTGAGGGTGACTCGGTGCTGATGTTCGATGACCTGATCGCGACCGGCGGTACGCTGATCGCAGCGGCCAACCTGGCTCGACGCATGGGTGCGCGGATTTTTGAAGCAGCGGCGATTATTGATTTGCCGGAGTTGGGCGGCTCGCAGCGCTTGGAAGACATGGGGATTGCGACCTATTGCCTGACGCAGTTTGCGTTGACCGATCGATAATCTGGCGCGACAGGTAAGGCATCATCGCGGGCAAGCCACGCTCCCACAGGTGATTGCATTCCAATGTAGGAGCTGGCTTGCCTGCGATGGCGGTAGGTCAGCCACCACATGTATTGACTGATCCACCGCCTTCGCGGGCAAGCCCGCTCCCAGAGGTGACTGCATTCCAATGTGGGAGCTGGCTTGCCTGCTCCCACATTTTGTTCGGCAGTGGCCTTCAGAGAGCGATTGGTTTGCGGCCTGCAAAGGAATGCGCCAGGGTCCCGCCGTCAACCAGCTCCAGCTCGCCACCCAGCGGCACGCCGTGGGCAATACGCGAGGTGATCAGGCCTTTGTTAGTCAGCAGTTGCGCAATGTAATGCGCCGTAGCCTCGCCTTCCACCGTCGGGTTGGTGGCCAGGATCACCTCGGTAAAGGTGCCCTGTTCTTCGATGCGCGCGACCAGTTGCGGAATACCGATAGCCTCCGGCCCTAGCCCGTCCAGCGGCGACAGATGGCCCTTAAGCACAAAGTAGCGACCGCGATAACCAGTCTGTTCCACTGCGTACACGTCCATCGGCCCTTCGACCACACACAATAACGTGTCGTCGCGGCGTGGGTCGGCGCATTGCGGGCAGAGCTCTTCCTCGGTCAGGGTGCGGCACTGCCGGCAATGGCCGACCCCTTCCATGGCCTGGCTCAGGGCGAGGGCAAGTCGGGAGCCGCCGCTGCGATCACGCTCCAGCAATTGCAGCGCCATGCGCTGGGCGGTTTTCTGACCCACGCCCGGCAAAGTGCGCAGCGCGTCGATCAGTTGACGAATCAGGGGGCTGAAGCTCATGGGGAAAGGTCCGACAAAACAACGAGACGCGGTTTATACCCGCGCCCCGGATTAGCGTCAAATGCTCAATCTTGTGCGACGCGCACCACCAACTTGCCGAAGTTGCGCCCTTCCAGCAAACCAATAAAGGCTTCAGGCGCCTGCTCCAGGCCTTCGACCACGTCTTCGCGGAACTTGATCTTGCCGTCGCGCACCCACGGCGCCATAGCACTGAGGAATTCCGGCTGACGATCCCCATAGTCGTCGAACACGATAAAGCCCTGAATCCGCACGCGCTTGGTCAGCAGCGTCCGCTGTAATGCCGGCAGCCGGTCCGGACCGCTGGGCGCTTCGTGGGCGTTGTAGCCGGCGATCAGGCCGCAAAGCGGAATCCGCGCCTTGGCGTTGAGCAGCGGCACCACCGCATCAAACACTTTGCCGCCGACGTTTTCATAATAAATGTCGATGCCTTTGGGGCAGGCCTGGGCCAGTTCATCGGCAAAATGCTCACCCTTGTGATCGATGCAGGCATCAAAACCCAACTCTTCGACAACATAGCGGCACTTGTCCATGCCGCCCGCCACGCCGACCACCCGCAGGCCCTTGAGCTTGGCCACCTGCCCCACCACCGAGCCCACCGCACCGGAAGCTGCGGCCACCACCAGGGTTTCGCCTGGCTTGGGTTGGCCGATGTCCGTCAGGCCCATGTAGGCCGTCATGCCCGGCATGCCCAACACGCCCAAGGCCATGGACGGACTGGCCAGGCCCTTGGGCACCGGCACCAGGTTTCGGCCATCGGAGATGCTGTGACTTTGCCAGCCGGTGGAGCCGACCACCAGATCGCCTACCTCGAACTTGGGGTTGCGCGACTGTTCGATACGGCTGACAGCGCCACCGGTCATCACTTCGTCGATTTCCACCGGCGCTGCGTAGGACGGCGCATCGCTCATCCGGCCGCGCATATAAGGATCGAGGGACAAGTAAAGGGTTTTCAGCAGGACTTGGCCGTCTGCCAGTTCAGGCAGGGCGACGCGTTCCAGGCGAAAGTTCTCCGGCACTGGCGCGCCTTGCGGGCGTGAGACCAGGACAATGCGCTGGTTGAGGTTCAATGATTCGGTCATTCGCGAGGCTCCTTTATATCGGTGACTGAAATTCAACGGTATAGGGTGCAGACACTGCGAGGGGGTCAGGGTTCGACAAAACACCGTAGCAGTTGTCGAGCCCAAGCGAGGCTACGTTGGCGCACCACCGCTTTTATGCCTGGCATGGAACCGAGTCGCCGCGCACGCAGCCTCGCTTGGGCTCGGCAGCTGCTACGATTACGGCGTAAACAAAAATGCCAGGCACTAGGCCTAATGTCGGTCAGTTAAGTTCGCTTTCTGTAGGAGCAAGCTTGCTCGCGAAAAACGCAAAGACACCGCGTTAATTCAGGATGCCAGCGTTATCGTTGACGTCCTTCGCGAGCAAGCTCGCTCCTACAAGGGTTCTCGTTCGGCTTAACTGATCAGCATTAGGCACTAGGCCTGGCATTGTCTGTGTTGCGCTTGCCGATCAGAACGGCAGCTTCATACCCGGCGGCAGTTGCATGCCAGCGGTTACGCCGGACATTTTGTCCTGGCTGTTGGCTTCGATCTTGCGCACGGCGTCGTTGACGGCCGCAGCGAACAGATCTTCCAGCACTTCACGGTCGTCGTCGCTCACGCCTTCAAGCAGGCTTGGATCGATGGTTACGCGCTTGAGGTCATGACGGCCGGTCATTACCACGCTGACCATGTCGCCACCGGCTTTACCGGTGACTTCGGCGTTGGCCAGTTCTTCCTGCATCTTGGCCATCTTTTCCTGCATCTGCTGTGCCTGCTTCATCAGGCCGGCCATGCCACCTTTCATCATGGGAATCACCTCAAAAGTACGTGGATCAATTATTGGCCCCGGTTTATGAAACTTGGGCGACCGGGGCTTCGACAGGTTCAATAGTATCGTGGCGCACCACCGCACCAAACTGCTGCATCATCTGCTGGACGAGCGGATCACCCTGGATCGACTCTTCAGCCTCGCGCTGACGGTTGACCCGGCGACGGGATGCAGCCTGGGCCGGAGTTTCCTGCTCAGGCTTGATCAGCTCGATGCTGATGGTCAGTGTGCGCTCGTGGTACTGGTTCAGGGCATCGTTGAGCCGGCGCTGCTGGGTCGCGTTGAACAGGGCGCTGTGGGCCGGGTCCAGGTGCAGCAACCAGTGGTCGCCGTCGACGGAGATCAGCGTGCAGTTGGCGGCGATGCTGCCGGTCATGCCGGAAATCGGCAGCTTCGGGAACAACTCCAGCCATTGCAGCGCCAGGCCGGTGGCCGGCATGGCCGCAGGCTCGGGTTCGGGCTCCGGGGCCGGCTCGGCGGTGTGCTCACTGGCCAGGTCGTCCAGGTAGCTGTAGGCCGAGTCCATGTCGGGCTCGATGTAGTCTTCGTCCAGCGGCGGCTCGTCGTCGAGGTCGGTGCCAGGTGTAGCGGCGTCGACTTGAGCGACGGTCGGTTCTGGCACGGGGGCCGAAACCCACTCCGGTGCGTCCGGCACCACGCTGTCCGGGGTCGGCGTGGGCATTGGGGTCAGTTCAGGCTGCTCGGCGGTGGTTTCCAGCACGGGCTCGACGGCGGGCTGCTGTTCGATTACGGCCTCGACAGGGTCGTTCCAGGGCAAGTCCACTACCGGCGCAGGTTCTGGCTCGACAACCGGCTCAGGCACAGCCACAGCCACAGCCACTACCGGCTCGACGGCGACAGGTGCAGGTGCAGGTGCAGGTGCAGGTGCAGGTGCAGGTGCAGGTGCAGGTGCAGCAGGCTCCGGTGTCGCCATACTCGGCGCAACTACTGGCGCGACAAACGCCGCGCCAGCCACTGGTTTGGCGGAATCAACTGTGGCCTGGCTGATCCCCACTGGCTTTAGCGGCTGTCTCGGCGCATCCGCCGTGTCGGCGGGCCTGAACGCCAGCATGCGCAGCAGGACCATTTCGAAACCGCCGCGCGGGTCTGGCGCCAAAGGCAGGTCACGACGGCCAATCAGGCCCATCTGGTAGTAGAACTGCACGTCTTCGGCTGGCAACGCCTGGGCCAGGGCCAGCACGCGGTCGCGATCGCCATGGCCGTTGTCGACGCCTTCAGGCAACGCCTGGGCAATGGCAACGCGATGCAGCACATTAAGAATTTCCGAGAGCACGCCATTCCAGTCCGGGCCTTGCTCGGACAAATGGCGCACCGCTTCGAGCAACGCCTTGGCGTCGCCTTCGATCAATGCGTGCAGCACATCGAAGACCTGGCCGTGGTCCAGCGTACCGAGCATCGCCCGCACATCGGCAGCCATGACCTTGCCTTCACCGAACGCAATAGCTTGGTCGGTGAGGCTCATGGCGTCACGCATCGAGCCATCGGCGGCCCGGCCCAACAGCCACAGCGCGTCGTCTTCGAACGGCACGTTTTCAACGCCCAGCACGTGGGTCAAATGCTCGACCACCCGTTCCGGGGTCATATTCTTCAGAGAGAATTGCAGGCACCGCGACAAAATCGTTGCAGGAAGTTTCTGCGGGTCAGTGGTGGCCAGGATGAATTTGACGTAAGGCGGCGGCTCTTCCAGGGTTTTCAACAGTGCGTTGAAGGAGTGGCTGGACAGCATGTGCACTTCGTCGATCAGGTAGACCTTGAAGCGGCCACGGCTTGGCGCGTACTGCACGTTATCCAGCAGCTCGCGGGTATCTTCGACCTTAGTACGGCTCGCGGCGTCGATCTCGATCAGGTCGACAAAACGCCCTTCGTCGATTTCCCGGCATACCGAGCAGGTGCCGCAGGGCGTCGAGGTAATGCCTGTTTCACAGTTCAGGCACTTGGCAATAATGCGCGCGATAGTGGTCTTGCCGACACCCCGGGTACCGGTGAACAGGTAGGCGTGGTGCAGCCGCTGGCTGTCCAAGGCATTGATCAGAGCCTTGAGCACATGGGTCTGGCCGACCATTTCGCGGAACGAGCGCGGACG
>Ga0247816_10001693_pt1 | contig 10690 bp, 10 predicted proteins | sample UWRJL209509C1_FD_179930 | JGI IMG/M metagenome (GOLD analysis project Ga0247816, IMG submission 179930) | Plant litter microbial communities from Arlington Agricultural Research Station in Wisconsin, United States - UWRJ-L209-509C-1 | ecosystem: Environmental > Terrestrial > Plant litter >...
GATGTCCTTAAAATTCATCGTGATTCCAAAGTTGCCCGGCTCACAATAAAAGATGCGTTTGTTGCTAACAGCAATACAATCCGGCAACAAGTTCACTGCTGGCTTTTTTTGAACTGCCAAATAGATGAGCTCCTCATTATTGCTTAGCATATCATTTAGTTTTCCTAATACACGTTCTACAGCCTTAGGATCTTGTTCGTCGCTTAAAAATCTATCAATCAATATCATGTGTGATGTCTTTACTGTAACTCTTTTTACTTGCCTTTTTCGGCTCACAGCCGGCAATACAAATTACAAATTCTCCTTTTAATATATTGGTTTCAAAATGTGTCTTAATCTCGTCTAAAGTACCTCTTACAGTCTCTTCGTACAGCTTGGTAAGCTCTCTGCTCACAGAAGCCTGCCGATCTGCACCCAAATACTGACAAAACTCTTCAAGTGTTTTAAGTAAGCGGTGTGGACTCTCATATAGGACAATTGTTCTATCCTCGTCAGCCAGTTTCTTGAAACGTGTTTGTCTGCCCTTTTTCACGGGTAGAAAACCTTCAAAAACAAAGGAGTCTGCTGGTAAGCCTGAATTTACCAATGCCGGGACAAATGCAGTAGCGCCTGGTAAACATTCTACGTCGAGTTCATTTTTTATAGCTTCCCTTACCAGAAAAAACCCAGGATCTGAGATCGCAGGTGTTCCCGCATCAGAGATAAGCGCCACATTTTTTCCTTCCTTCAAAAACTTAATGATCTCTGAAGTTGCCTGATGTTCGTTGTGCTGGTGATGGGAATATGCTTTTTTATCGATACCAAAATGCTTGAGCATTGGTGCACTGGTACGGGTGTCTTCCGCTAGAATGATATCTGCCTCTTTCAACACCCGTATCGCCCTAAAGGTCATGTCTTCGAGGTTTCCAATAGGGGTAGGGACAAGAAATAGTTTACCAATCACAGTTATGTTATTATCTTTGTTCAAAATATAAAATAATGTTGCAAGTTAACTATATCCGCGAAAATAGAGCGAAAGTTTTAGAACGATTGAGCGTCCGCAATTTTAAACAACCTGAATTGGTTGATGAGATTATTAACATTGATGAAGAGCGCAGACAGCTTCAAACTTCGCTGGATAATCTTTCTGCAGCAGCTAATTCGAGTGCCAAGCAAATTGGTGAGTTGATGCGCAGCGGCAAGAAAGAAGAAGCTGAGTTACTTAAAGGACAAACCGGAGCGAATAAAGAGCAACATAAAAGTTTGTCAGATCAGCTTAGTGCAGCAGAAACAAAACTGCAGAACCTGATTGTTCAATTGCCAAATCTTCCACATCACCTGGTTAAAACTGGTAGCACTGCAGAAGAAAATGAAACGGTATATGAGCACGGACAGCCTGCGGTACTTCCAGAAAATGCTTTACCGCATTGGGAGCTAACTGCTAAATATGACATCATAGATTTTGAACTGGGAACTAAAATTACTGGTGCTGGATTTCCTGTGTACAAAGGCAAAGGTGCAAAGCTGCAACGTGCCCTGATTAACTATTTCCTGGATCGTGCTACAGAAAAAGGATATAGAGAAATGCAGGTTCCTTTGTTAGTGAATGAGGCATCAGGCTTTGGAACAGGTCAACTTCCCGACAAAGAAGGTCAAATGTATTATTCAGCAATTGATAATTTATACCTGATCCCCACCGCAGAGGTGCCAGTCACCAATTTGTACAGAGATGTTATCCTTAAGGAAGAGGAGCTCCCTATAAAAAACACAGCTTATACCCCATGTTTTCGTCGTGAAGCCGGATCGTATGGTGCGCACGTTAGAGGACTGAATAGATTACATCAATTTGATAAGGTAGAAATCGTACAGGTCGTTCATCCGGATACTTCTTATGATGTTCTGGAAGAAATGAGTGCATATGTTCAATCCATCTTACAGGAACTTGGTTTGCATTACCGTGTACTTCGCCTTTGCGGTGGAGATACTGGCTTTGCTTCTGCCATGACCTACGATATGGAAGTTTGGAGCGCAGCGCAGCAAAGATGGTTAGAGGTATCATCTGTTTCAAACTTTGAAACTTACCAAACCAATCGTTTAAAATTAAGGTTTAAAGGTGCAAGTGGTAAGACTCAGTTGGCACATACGCTAAATGGAAGTGCTTTGGCGTTACCACGTATTGTAGCGTCTATCTTAGAGAATAACCAGACGGACAAAGGAATTAAAATTCCTGAAGTCCTGGTAAAATACACTGGTTTTGAATATATCGATTAGCTATAAACGATTGCTTAATGCAAATACCAAATCACTTTAAAGCAATTAAAAAACTTTTTACAGCAGTCAAAAAAACCTTTTAAACAAAAAGAGCTTCCCAATCAGGAAGCTCTTTTTGTTTAAAAGGTGGATATAGAAAATGTTCTATAAAATTAAGATCAATAATAAAATGATGATGATGATCGCACCAACAGAAAGATAAACACCTCCGCCTACAGCACGAGCTTGTTTTTTCATTTCTTTTAACTCATTTTTCAACTCTTTTTTCTCTGCTTTAGTCAAGTTAGACTTATCCATAGCCTTGATCTCTTCAACACGATTTGTAATGCGTTGAAGTTGAACTTGCTGCTCAGCAGTCATTTCTTTTTTGTCTTTGTTGTCTGCAGCTGAAACTGTGTTTGCACTGATGGCTAATGTGAAAATTAGCACTAAAGAGTAAATTAGTTTTTTCATATTCTTAAGGTTTTGTGATATATCCTAGAATAACAAAAAGCCTACCAAAGTATTTGATAGGCTTTAATTCATGTATTTTCAATGATACTGTATAGTGTTTAAGTCAGAACAATTATTTGATCTCAAATACTGTATTCATCGTATAACTTAGCTTAATTTTTTTGAAATCAATTTCTGCTGGAGCAGCTTCTGCACCTGAATCGGCCATGCTGCTTTTCATCATCATACTGGCACGATACATTGGCGGCTGAGGGTATTGCTCGTTGTTAACCTCTTGAATGTCGATCACACTTCCTAATTTGTCACCAAGCGCTTCTACCAAATAAGTTGCTTTAACTTTAGCAGCTTGCAAAGCTTTTACTTTCAAGTCCTTTTTCAAGCTCTCGATTTTCGAATAATCATAACTCTCAATATTGGTATAAGCAACGCCTTTCGGATCTACAGCACTAATAATGTCATTCCATTTATTAAGGTCTGTTACTTTTAAACGATACTGTTTACTCGCTAAGAAATCAGGATTTTTCTTTTTCTCTGTAGCATAATTGTAACTCGACAAGTCGTTAATAGTTAAATTATCTTTATCCAAACCGGCTTTTTGTACTGCAGCAAACAATTGATTCTCTAGCGTAGTAATGTCTACTTTCTTTTTGCTATTGTTGTCTTTAAGGTACTCTTTTAGAGAAATGCTTAAATAAATGATATCTGGTGTAACCTCCATCTCAGAAGTACCACTTACACTTATTTTCTTTCTTAAATCTACTTGTTGTGCACTTGCGCTCAGGCTAAATAAAGCGGCGAAGGCGATGGCTAATAACTTTTTCATAATGTTTAAATTTCATTTGTGTTTGATAGATAGATGTAATTATCATACCGTTTCCACAAGAATATTTAAAAATTTGGAAGACTATTCTTCAACTATCTCATTATTAGGTCCAATTTCTTCTTCAACCTCTTCTTTGAAATAAGTCTTTTGGAAGATCAGGATAATGATAACGCCAACTGAAATAGCTGCGTCTGCAATATTAAATACCGGTCTGAAAAATACAAATTCTTCTCCTGCCCATACTGGAAACCAGGTTGGAAAATGGCCTTCCATTATCGGGAAATAGAACATATCTACCACCCTGCCATGAAATAACTCTGCATACCCATAGATCTTACCATAGAACACAGAGTCAATTATATTTCCCAATGCACCTGAAAATATCAGGGCTACATTCAAAATCAAACCTCTATGGTATTTCTTCTGAATCAGATAGTGTAATCCATATCCAATACCTGCAACAGCAAATATCCTAAAGAGCGATAATGCCAGCTTGCCAAATTCGCCTCCAAACTCTAGTCCGAAAGCCATTCCATTATTTTCCGTAAAGTGAATAATGAACCAGTTGCCAATAATTTTAAACTCCTGGCCGATATACATATTCGTTTTAATCCAGGTTTTTAAAACCTGATCAGCCAAGAGCACAAGAAAAATAATAAGTAGAGGTTTAGTATATCCTTTCATTATTACTGCTTCAATTTAGCTTCCATACTTAAAGTAGCATGAGGAACTGCACGCAAACGTTCTTTTTGAATCAACTTTCCAGTCTCTCTGCAGATACCATAAGTTTTGTTTTCAATTCGAACCAAAGCTGCTTCTAAGTTTTCAATAAACTTTTTCTGACGCGCTGCCAATTGATTTAATTGTTCTTTTTCTAATGTTGCTGAGCCATCTTCAAGCGTTTTGTAAGTTCCAGAAGTATCTTCAGTTCCATTAGAATTAGGACTGCTTAATGAGCCAGTTAAATCAAGGAATTCTTCTCTTGCCATGCGCAATTTGCCATTGATCAGGTCTCTAAACTCTTGTAATTCGCTATCAGAATACCTTGTTTTTGTAGATTTTTCCATAATATTTATTGTTTTATAACCGAAATCTGTAGTTCTACATCGTCGATTATTATTTTGTTTACACTATTTAATTCATCAATAAGCGTGATGTCATCCGCCAGGATTTCGGAGCAAATGTAGTTCTTATTTATTCCTACAGCATTAGCGATAAGGTTATGATTTTGTAACCTCACGTTAATTCTATCCGTCACTTCAAAATTCAACTCCTTACGAAGATTCTGTATTCTATTGATCAGTTCGCGGGAAAGTCCTTCCTGTTTCAACTCATCAGTAATGGTTACATCAAGCGCAACAGTTAAGCTTCCCATATTGGTTACTTGCCATCCCGGGATATCTTCTGCCATGATCTCCACATCAGTAAGGTCGATCTCATAAGCCGTACCAGGGATACTGTACTTACCATTTGCTTCAAACTGCGCCAACTGTTCCTGATCTAGTTTTGTAATTACTTCAGCAACCAGCTTCATATCCTTGCCAACCTTAGGCCCCAAAGCTTTAAAATTGGGCTTGATCTTTTTAGTGATGAAACCGGCAGTGTCAGTGATATACTCTATTTCCTTGATATTGGTTTCCGATAGGATCAAATCTTTAACCAGTTCTACTCTTGCAGCAAACTTATTGTCCAACACCGGTATAAGGATCTTAGCTAATGGCTGACGAACATTTATGCTCATCTTCTTGCGCAACGATAAAACCATTGAAGAGATATCTTGCGCCAAATGCATCCGCTCGTTCAGTTCCGTATCAATTAAAGAAACATCAGCCTCTTTAAATAAAGTTAAATGTACGGATTCGAATTCATTAGACTCATCTACCGCAGTCAGGTTAAGGAATAACCAGTCTGAGAAAAACGGTGCAATAGGAGACATCAACTGTGAGATGCTCGTCAAACAACTATATAACGTTTCATAAGCAGCTTTTTTATCAGCAGTCATTTCGCCTTTCCAGAAACGGCGACGGGACAATCGGATGTACCAATTGCTCAGGTGCTCATCTACAAAAGTTTGGATTGCCCTAGCAGCCTTTGTAGGCTCATACGTTTTATAACTTTCATCAACCTCTGCAGTTAATGTTTGTAGTAAAGAAAGAATCCAACGGTCCAATTCAGAACGTTCTGCAACTGGAGTCAGGTTGTTTTTATCGATCTGGAACTTATCAATATTCGCATACAAAGCAAAGAATGCATAGGTATTGTAAAGCGTACCGAAGAATTTTCGACGAACTTCATCCAGACCTTCCATGCTAAACTTCAGGTTGTCCCATGGAGAAGCATTGCTGATCATGTACCAGCGGGTTGCATCAGCACTATAAGTCTCAATTGTCGAGAAAGGATCAACGCCATTGCCTAAACGTTTAGACATCTTGTTGCCATTCTTATCCAACACCAATCCATTTGAAATGACGTTTTTAAACGCCACGCCACCATTGTTTACATGGTCGTTGATCGCTTTAATCTCTTCACTACTTTCGCTAAGCATTACTGCAATTGCATGTAGCGTGAAAAACCATCCACGGGTTTGATCTACTCCTTCGGCGATGAAATCTGCCGGATAGGCATTCTCGAATTCATCTTTATTTTCAAAAGGAAAATGCCATTGCGCATAAGGCATTGCACCGCTATCAAACCACACATCGATCAGATCCAGCTCACGAACCATTCTTTCCCCTTTAGAAGAAACAAGGATCACATCATCCACAAAAGGACGGTGCATGTCTTTTAGTTCGAAAGATGGCTCCATGAAGCCTGCTTCAACAGATTTGGCGATTTCTGCATTTAGTTCAGCTATTGAACCAATACATTTCTCTTCCAAACTATCTGCTGTACGCCAGATTGGTAAAGGTGTTCCCCAATACCTGGAGCGTGACAAGTTCCAATCTACCAGGTTCTCTAACCAATTACCAAACCTACCAGTACCAGTAGACTCCGGTTTCCAGTTGATGGTTTTATTCAAAGCCACCATTTTCTCCTTAACAGAAGTAGTTTTTATGAACCAACTGTCTAATGGGTAATAAAGAATCGGCTTATCAGTTCTCCAGCAATGCGGATAACTGTGTTCATATTTCTTAACGTCAAACGCTTTATTATCTTCTTTTAGCTTGATTGCTAATAAAACATCAGTAGACTTGAAGTCTGCTGCTTTGCGTTCTTCATCACTATAATATTCTTCCTTTACATACTTGCCAGCAAAGTCGGTCACTTCCGCAACAAACTTTCCTTGTTTATTTACCAAAGGAAGTTCGTTACCCAGCTCATCTTTGATCATTACCGCAGGTACACCGCTCTCTTTTGCAACCCGGAAATCGTCTGCTCCAAAAACAGAAGCAATGTGAACGATTCCTGTTCCATCTTCAGTGGTTACATAATCTGCCGGGATCACACGGAAAGCGTTTTCTTCTAATTCCGCACTGGTCACATAAGGCAATAACTGCTCATAACGTAAACCAACTAAATCCTTACCTGTAAATTCTGCTTTAACCGTCCAAGGGATCAGTTTATCACCACCCTTGTAATCTTCAAATGAAATATCTTTTGCTTCTGCCTTGAAATGTTTTGGCAAAAGGTCCTTTGCTAAAATAACATTGATAGGCAAATAAGTATATTGATTGAAAGTTTTAACCTTAACATAGTTGATCTTCTCACCAACTGCCAATGCTCCGTTAGATGGTAAAGTCCAAGGAGTTGTGGTCCAGGCAATGATCGATGTATCTTCCGAAGGCTCATCAAAAAGAACACTCGCTAAAGGATGCTGCTGGTCTTTTTTCAAGAAAAACTGTGCAGTGATCGAAGTATCCTTAAGCATTTTGTAAGTGCCTGGCTGGTTCAACTCATGAGAGCTCAAACCTGTTCCAGCAGCCGGCGAATATGGCTGTACGGTATACCCTTTATAAAGTAGTCCTTTGTCATAAAATGACTTCAAGATCCACCATAGAGATTCAATGTATTCGTTTTCGTAAGTAACGTATGGATTCTCCAGATCAACCCAGTAGCCCATCTTTTCAGTCAGGTCATTCCATACATCTGTGTATTTCATTACCTCCTCGCGACAAGCCGTGTTGTATTCTTCAACAGATATTTTCTTGCCTATATCTTCTTTGGTGATGCCTAACTTTTTCTCTACAGCAAGCTCGATCGGAAGTCCATGGGTATCCCAGCCTCCCTTACGTTTTACCTGGAAGCCTTTAAGTGTTTTATACCTGCAGAAAATATCTTTAATGGCGCGAGCCATTACATGGTGAATACCAGGCATCCCATTTGCTGAAGGCGGACCTTCATAAAACGTGAATGGATTAGATTTTGGGCGACTAGAAATACTCTTTTCAAAGATGTTTTCCGACTTCCAAAACTCCAGTATTTCTTTCCCTATTTTAGCTAGTTCTAATTGTTTAAATTCCCTATACATCAATTAAGTATCCTCAAAAATTAAGGATGCAAAGTTAGGGTTTTTGATCGATAAAATGTAGTAATGACTAATCTTTTACCTGATAGCTGCCGGGAGTTATACCTACTAATTTCTTGAATACTTTAGTGAAATAGTTTGCGTCGCTAAACCCAAGTGCATAACTTATAGCAGCAATCTTGGAACAGGTTTTAACTTGTTTTATCATTCATTCCAGGCTATTTTCTGAAGAGGAAATTTTACACCTGGAACCGGTGACGGTAGGTTTGGATTGATTTTTGATCACACCATACCGACCTTAATTAAAACTGCCGCCATGATAAAAGTATTGAAACTTCAAAAAGCCGTAATCGCCTTCATTTTAGGAATTTTAGCCTTGGTAGCCTATATTATCATGAGTGCCAATAAGATAGATTCTAGTTCATATGTACTCACATTGGCAGGCCTGCTATTTATAGCCGGATCATTGATGGCAATTTACCCAATCCTTTTCGCTAAAAAGGATAAGAAGGGTGAGGTAGAGCTTGATCCTGAAAAACAGGAAGCAATGGAGGAAGAGCCAGAAAGAGTTACTTCTTAACAGTTATTACCCGTCCTGTTACCAACGTGAACGTATAAATTCTATACAGTCCATCGTCTTCAATATTAATCTTTTCGACCAACCCGGTTTTGCTGAAAGTATCTGTTACCAGATTGCCTTCTCTAACATCATGTAAAACATCAGATGGTGTATCTTGATTTAGTCTAATCATATCTCTTAATCTTTTATCGGTTCTACTTCGTTCCTAAGTTATGTTTAATTGTCCATTGCAAGGGTATTTTGAGGGCTTTGGTTCTGCTCTAGCCCTACCAAGGCGGTACCAACCCGGTCGCAACCCCCTTTCAACACCGTAGCAACCTACTTCGCAAATGCACATCATTTTTTAAAAGAGCAGAGTTTGCAATCTTGACAATTAACGCAGAATAGGCTTGATATGAGTTCTTAATAAAACCAGAATTTCAACTTTATTTATGCATTATAAGTCCAACTTAGGGAGGTAAATCATGGACGCATCATGGATTCATGTTGGAGACATGTTGGTCTTATACAAAACTCATATCGACTCAAAACTATTTTACTATCTAGGGAAAATCAGATATTTGGGAGAAGCTTAAACCAAACTTACTCAATATTCACAACATAACGGAAACTGCGCACTTATAATAACATGCAGGAATTTAAAGGGGAGATATTAAACTATCATTAACCCATTTTAATTAGGGCGAGCAGAGATGTCAAAACGGAATTTGCCTCGTCTTTATCGGCTTCCGTATTTACAGACCTATATTGATCAGGATCCCTGTTAATATAAATGTCAGTTAAAATGATATTTCCGGATGATACTTCCAGCTTCAACTTAAAGATACAATGCCCTGTCCAACTGCGATGAAGATAAACCCAATTATCCTGCACATAAAGAAACCATCTGTGGTCTGTATCCTGTGGTATGAAACCACAGACTAAAGCCTGATACTCCTCTTCAGATACTGATCTGTTCAGTGTAGCAACCTCATAATGGTCTGGCATATCAACTGTATGCCGATCACTTTTTTTTACCTTATCTTTCATTAGTCTTTGTTTCACGCTTTAACGTTATTGCATAGCTGGATGTTGGTGTCTTAAGTTTAGAAATACTATAACGAATAGGCTTGCATTTAAAAGTTACCTCATTTTATACGCTAGGGATAACTGATGATTGCCTACTAAACATTTGGTTCGTATACTTGTTTGCGTTTATAAGGTGGAATCAAGTGGCGTAAGAGTTAATGGAGAGAGTTTGATTTATTAAATGTTCAAATGGTGCTATCGATAGCTTTCGCCATAAGAATAATAGAAAAGCCAAATACGACCCCTGGCAAGCCAAAACAGGTTATCATTAATAATACTTTCTGAGGTTGGTGAATATTGGTTAATTTTTACAAATTGCAATTCTCACAACGCTTAAATGAAACCAGACCTAACCAATGAATTGGCCAGCAAGCCACATTACCCCATATTAGACGGCCTTCGAGGTGTTGCAGCGATAATTGTTGTAACTTTCCACCTGGCAGAACCCTTCTCGACTAACAATCTGGATAAGTTCGTTAATCACGGTTATTTGGCTGTCGACTTTTTCTTTCTATTGTCTGGGTTTGTTATTGGTTATGCGTACGACGATCGCTGGAACAAAACGACGGTTGGTACATTCTTTAAACGCCGTATCGAACGTTTGCAACCAATGGTGGTGTTAGGAATGACCTTGGGTGCTATTGGGTTCTATTTTACGGATTCTACACTATGGCCGCTTATTCATACAGTTCCCCTATGGAAAATGCTTTTAGTAATGTTAATTGGTTATACAATCTTGCCGGTACCACTATCGCTTGATATAAGGGGATGGCAGGAGATGCACCCGCTTAATAGCGTGGGCTGGTCATTATTCTTTGAATACATTGCCAATATTCTTTATGCAGTATGGATCAGGAAGTTTTCAACTTTGGCTTTGAGTATTTTAGTAGGCGTTTCGGCTATTGCACTGGCTCACCTGGCCATAAGTAATGGCGACGTTAGTGGCGGCTGGACGCTTAATGTAGAACAGGTGCGCATCGGTTTTACCCGTACCATGTATCCTTTTTTTGCTGGTCTATTGCTTTCGCGTATCGCTAAGCCGACTCAAATT
>Ga0247816_10001694_pt1 | contig 10687 bp, 10 predicted proteins | sample UWRJL209509C1_FD_179930 | JGI IMG/M metagenome (GOLD analysis project Ga0247816, IMG submission 179930) | Plant litter microbial communities from Arlington Agricultural Research Station in Wisconsin, United States - UWRJ-L209-509C-1 | ecosystem: Environmental > Terrestrial > Plant litter >...
CTGTACATCCAGCGACACCAAGAACGGTCATTAACATACGCTGTTTGTAACGGAAAAGATTCCGTGCGGTTACTTTTTGAATAAAACCAAGATTATTCCAAATAAATGGAATGCGTTCCAACAAAATTCGTTTGCCTATTTTAGGAGCTTTTGGTCGCATTAATGTCGCTGGTGTACTTTGTAAAGCCACGCGTGTTGCAAGGAAAGCTGACATAACGGTACAAAGTAAAGCTACAATAAAGGAAATTGCTCCATAGCTAATGTAATGCGTTATACGTATAGGTGGTAAATTATACAATGACCCATAAGCGTTAAAGATGACTTGCGGGAACACTTGGTACCCAATAACTAAGCCTATGATTGTTCCTAAAACACTGGCTACTGAAGCATACACTAAGAACTTTTTAGAAATATCCCAATTCGAATAACCTAAAGCTTTTAATGTCCCAATTTGTAGTCGTTCTTCTTCTACCATCCGAGTCATAGTCGTTAAACTGACTAGAGCTGCAATTAAGAAAAAGAATACGGGAAAGACTTGTGCAATAGACGAGATTCGATCTGCATTATCACTAAATTCACTATATCCTGGATTGGTTGAGCGATCGAGTACATAATATTCGGGCATTTCTAAGTCTTCTAGTTCTTCTTTAGCATCAGCTAGTTCGGCTTCTCCATCTGAAATTTCTTTTTGGGCATCTGCTGATTCTTTTTCAAATTCAGCCAATGCAGTTTCATACTCTGCTTGTCCTGATTCTAATTTCTCAAGTGCTGCAGCTAGTTCAGCCTCACCATTCGCTTTTTCTTGATTTAATTGCTCTTGGCCTTCAGCTAATTGGGCTTCTCCATTAGCAAGAGTTGCTTTAGCGGATTCAATCTCAGCCAAACCTTGATTAACTCTTTCTTCATTAGCTGCTATCTCAGCTTCTGCCGCACTCATTTGTGCTCTTGTTTCTTCAAAAGTTGCAGTTATATTATCTAAAGCAGTTGAAACCGTACTGCTTGGAACCACTCCAGCAAAGTAACCTGTAAAAGCTTCTCCAAGTGAAGAATCAATAGCTGTTGCTGCCTGAGTGATACTTGTTTGAGTTTCAACAGGAACACTTTCAACTGGAACAGCTAAGATGACTCTGGCATTTTCAACAAATGTTTCTCCATTAGCTAAATTTTGGTCAGCAGTTGCTTTTTGTGCTTCAAAATTATTTCGAGCATCAATGAGCTGAATTTGAGCTGCTTGTAAATCTGCTTCATTTGCAACTACTTCAGCTTTTCCATTTTCTAGTTCTTGACGTTTTTGATCGATTGTAGCTTGAGCATCAGCTGTTTGGGACTCTAAAGCGGCTTTTCCTTCATTGTAATCTGCGCGTCCTTGGTCTAATTCAGCTTTAGCATCATCCAACTGTTTTTGACCATCCGCTAGTTGTTGCTTAGCATCATCAATTTCAGCTTGTCCGTCGTCGATCTCAGTTTGAGCTTCTGAACGAATTTCAGCTAATCGTTCTTCTGGTCTTTGTTCAACTACTTTTTCGATTTGATCTATTTGCTTCTCAACGGCATCTTCATACTCTGAAGAATAAGAAACAAGTGAATCATTCTTTTCAAAAGATAAATAGGCTTCTGTATAAAATTCTGAATTGAAATCTTCTTGAGGAATCACTGCAAAACCATCTAAAGTTCCTTTACCGACTGTACTGGTTCCTCTTGAAGAATTTTCAATGTATTGCGGACTGTCCACAAAACCCACTACTTCAAAAGTCGTGGTTGCAAAAGAATCCTCTAAATCGGTTTCTTCATCTTCTGAAGAAAGAATGATCGTATCACCAATTTTGTAAGTTTCGGTCATACTACTGTTATTGTCTAAAGCAATTTCGCCAGACTTTTCCGGTAACCGTCCTGATGCCACAACATAGTTGTTTTGTTTAGCAGCTTCATCTGAAGAATAAGCCATTAATTTTGTGACCAAACTACTATCCTCAAAAATAACATCTTGGCTGTAACTCATGGTTACATCAGCGCCTTCAATGCTCTCCAATAATTTTTTATCATCATCGTTAAGCCCATAGGTAGATATTACTTTTGTATCCATTAGTTTTGTTTCCTTGTAATAGTGGTCTGCGGTATCAATCATATCCGGCCCAGTTGCTTTAATTCCGGCAAAAAAAGCTACTCCTAATGTAATTATGGCAAAGATAGACAAAAAACGTGCTTTTGATTGCCCTATCTCTTTGAAAATGTCTTTCCATAGTGCTTTCTTTTTCACCTTTTTTCACCTCTTACCATTCGATATCTGCTACAGACATAGGGTTGTCATTCATTGTCACCTTGCGTACTTTTGCATTGTTTATTTCAATCATTCGATCAGCCATCGGTGCAATTGCTTTGTTATGTGTAATGACAATAACGGTTGTGCCCGTATTTTTACATGTATCTTGCAATAATTTTAATACTTGTTTCCCAGTCTCATAGTCTAAAGCTCCAGTTGGCTCATCACATAAAAGAAGTTTGGGCTGTTTGGCTAAAGCTCTAGCAATTGCTACCCGTTGTTGTTCTCCTCCAGATAGTTGTGCTGGAAAATTATCTAACCGATCACCTAATCCAACATTCTTTAAAACTTGTTGAGCATCTAAAGCTTTGCTAGAAATTTCAGCTGCTAATTCTACATTTTCTGTAGCCGTTAAATTGGGTACTAAATTATAGAATTGAAAAACAAAACCAACATCATCGCGGCGGTACTGCGTGAGTTGTCTTGTATTAAACTTAGCAATATCTGTTCCATCTACGAGTATCTGACCTTCATCTGCTGAATCCATTCCACCTAAAATATTTAGAACAGTGGATTTTCCTGCACCACTTGGCCCAACGATCACTGCAAATTCACCTTGTTCAATCTCAAAAGAGATGCCGTCATTTGCGGCAATCATGGTTTCACCCATTTTGTACCGTTTGAATTCATTTTTTATCTCTACAAAAGACATAATTGCACCTTCATTTCTTAAGAATTGTACTTTACAAGTGTCATATGAAGCAATTAAAAAATAATTACTACAAACACTCAATTCATATAATTTTACAGCAATTGATTGGAAATTACTAGAATAAATACCTTGAATAAAATGAGAGATGTGAATAGCATCTTTTCCCTCTTATTGTGCCTACTCAACTGTTTCATCTTTTCTTTTTAAATCGCTTGACCTTTACGCTACGTAAAGGTTTACAATCAATATAGATAAAAGAAGGCAGAAAGGAGGGCATGAAATGGAATACACAGTAGATGCTTTGAGTCGACTTGCTGGAGTGAGCAAACGAACCCTTCGGTATTATGATGAAATTGGATTATTAGCACCTAAACGAAAAAGTTCTAACGGTTACCGCATTTATGGTGCAGAAGAAGTTGATAAGCTCCAGCAAATTTTATTCTATCGCAATTTAGATATGCCATTAGACACGATCAAGCAAGTGTTAACAGATAGTCATTTTGATAGTGAAAAAGCTTTACTAGAGCATCGCCAGCATTTATTAGTCAAAAAGCACAAGTAGATCAATTACTCGAAACACTGGATAAAACTTTAGCAAATAAGAAAGGAGAATTCCAAATGTCTGATAAAGAAAAATTTGAAGGCTTCAAAAAAGAACTGCTCGCTAATAATGAAACACAATACGGTTCTGAGATCCGTGAAAAACATGGTTCTGAAACGATTGAAAAAGCAAACCAGAAGTTTGCTGGACTAAGTCCTGAAGACTACACGAACATGCAAGATCTATCGGCTAAAATAATTAAAGGTTTAAAACTAGCTATGCAAACAGAAGACTCGACTAGTAAGGAAGCTATTCAACTAGCACAGCTTCATAAGGAGTGGTTGATGTTCACTTGGCCAAGTTATTCAAAAGAAGCTCATCAAGGATTAGCACAAATGTATGTAGATGACACCAGATTCACCCGCTTTTATGATGAGTCTGCAGGAACTGGAGCAGCTAAATTTTTACGCGATGCTATTTTCAACTTTTTGAACTAACAACCGTTTAGTCAAGTTCAACTATCTCCATTTTAAAAGATCTATTAGGATATATTACAAAAAAGACGCTCATCCATTTTTAGGACGAGCGTCTTTTTTACTATCGATTCATTACTTTTGATTAAGTTCGCTGTGTTTATAACCATAAATAAAGTAGATAACCACTCCAACAGTTAACCAAATAAGGAACGCGATCCAAACAGATAATGATAATTGAAGCATCAAGTAAACACACACGATCACAGAAACGATCGGAAAAATGGGTACAAAAGGTACTTTAAATTCGCCTTCTTTTGGTTCTCCAAAGTCTTTGCGTAGTTTAATAATTCCTATCGCAATAATCACAAAAATCAGTAAGGTTACGATATTTGTTAGTTCTGCTAATTTATTTAGTGGAACTACCCCAGCTAATACAGCTGACAGCAAACCAACTACTTGAGTTGCAAATTTAGGACTTTTTGTCTTTGGATCAACTTGACTCAATTTCTTTGGCAGTAAACCGTCTCTTCCAATAGCATAAATTAAACGTCCTAATCCATAAGTCATCGAAATGAGTACCGTTAACAATGTTAAGATCGCTCCTACAGAGATAATACCGGCAATGAAATCTTGTCCGATAAACCGTATGGCAAATGCCACTGGATCTTTTATGTCTAACTGTGCGTAAGGAACGATTCCGGTCAATACGAGTGTCACTATGATATACAATATCGTTGCAATCCCAAGTGAACCGATAATTCCTCTTGGAACGTCTCTACGCGGATTTTTTGTTTCTTCCGCAGCAGTACTCACTGCGTCAAACCCTAAGAAAGCAAAGAAAACGACAGCCGCTCCTGAGACTACACCATTTAATCCAAAGGGAGCAAAAGGCGTCCAATTTTCTGGTTTAACATAAAAAACACCTACTCCAATAAATAAAGCAATTAAACCAAATTTTATAAATACCATAATATTATTTAAACGTAATGCTTTTTTAGCACCTTGGATCACAACATACGTTACAACGAATGTAATCAATATTGCAATTAAATCCACGTAAGCCCCAGTCTCGGCATTATAAGAAGAACGTAAGGCAACGGGTAATCCAAGACCAAGACCATCTAAAAATCCGTTCATATATCCTGACCAACCTGAAGCTACAGAAGCATTTGCCAGTAGATACTCACAAATCATCAGCCAACCGATCAACCAGCCGATCAATTCACCAAAAACAGTATAAGCATAAGAATACGCTCCTCCTGAAACGGGAATTCGAGAAGCAAATTCTGCATAACATAAAGCGGATAAGATACATGAAAAAGCTGCAATAATAAAGGATAAAATCAATGCCGGTCCAGCTGTTAGTGCAGCAGCCGTTCCAGTAATCACAAAAATACCAGTTCCAACAATTGCTCCTAAACCTAATAAGATTAAATCCATAGTTTTTAATTCTCTTTTTAAATTAGATGGCCTTTCAGTTGCTTCTAATGGTTTTTTTCTAAGGTAATTCATTTTTATACCACCCATCTATCTACTAAATTCATTTAGGATTTAACGTAACCTAATAGCACACCGCCAACTATAACTAAAATACAGCCAAGTAAGATATAGCGGAACTCTCTTTTTGTTTTTGTTTCTCCTAAGAACCAAATACTTCCTAACGTTGAAATGATGATTCCTGTTTGTGAAAGTGAGAAACTAATAGCCAAACCAATTTTTTCCATTGAGATCAACATAAAGACATTTCCTAATGCCCATAACAAACCTGTCAAAATATTACGTAGTGTGTAATGGCTCTTTATCTCTTGCTTCATTGAGAACAAGAGCGAACCAATCAGCATACCTACAGCTTGTGGTAAAATAACAGCCATCGCATCAACTCCTGCAGCATTAATTGTTATTGTATATAATCCATATCCAAGTGTAGAAAAAAGTAACGCTCTTGCTCCAGATTTTTTTTGTCCTTTAGAATCATCTTTTGTTTCTTTCGTATCTGAGACAGTCGTAAATGTTACACCAAAAATCAAAACAATAATAGCAATAATTCCCAGAATAATATCTCTAGTACTTGTCCATTCTCTAAACAACAGTACTCCCGCGAGTGTATTGACAATCAATTGTAATCCTGTTGAGATAGGCAATGTATTGGATACCCCGATAAACTTCATACTTTGGAATTGTTGCATTTGTCCTAATGACCATAAAGCTCCTGACAACAATCCAACTAAAACAATTTTCATATCAATTGTTGGTTGATAAATAAAATAAACGCCTATTGCAAAAAGAACGGCTCCAGCTGACATTCCTACTGTTTGTTGATACGAGTTTCCACCTAATTTATTGCTCACTAGCCCAATGCTGCCCCATGCTATGGCAGGTATTAGTGCAATTAAAATTTCCATCTGCTTCATCTTCCTTTTCAAATTTATTTCATTGCCTTGTACATCATAACAGCTAAGGCACTCTCTTAACAAGAAAAGTTCTTGTATCTTAAAACAGTTTACAGCTTTATGGAACAAACTGCTAGAATATGATAAAGTAAGTAAATAAAATTTGAACAGATGGAATGAACAGAAATGAGGCCAATTAAAGAAATGACAACATATGATGTATTAGTAGTTGGTGGAGGAACCAGCGGCATGATGGCTGCTATCTCCGCAGCAGAACATGGCGCAAAAGTAGCAGTAGTCGAAAAAAACAGCTCTCTTGGACGTAAATTACTTGTTACTGGTGGCGGGCGTTGTAACGTTACCAATAACCGTGATAAAGAAGAAATCATTGCCCACATCCCTGGAAACGGGCGCTTCTTATACAGCGCTTTTTATCAATATGATAATTACGATATTATGGATTTTTTCAGATCAAATAATGTTGCCTTAAAAGAAGAAGATCACGGAAGAATGTTTCCTATTACAGATAAATCAAGAACGATTTTAGAAGCTTTGATCGGCATTATGGATCGGTTAGAAGTAGATATCTATACAGAGGCTCCTGTCGAAACTTTGTTATTTGATGAAGAAAAAGTAACTGGTGTACAATTGCAAGATGGTCGTAACTTAAATTCCACTTGTGTGATCGTCTCAACTGGAGGCAAAGCTATGCCAAGAACTGGCTCAACCGGTGATGGGTATAAATGGGCAAAAAAAGCGGGTCACACCATTACCCCACTTTACCCTACAGAATCGCCCATTCTCTCTGATGAACCTTTTATCAAAGATACGACTTTGCAAGGTCTTTCTTTAAGAGATGTTGCGTTAAGTGTGTTAAATAAAAAAAATAAACCGGTCGTCACTCATCAAATGGACATGATTTTTACTCACTTTGGTATTTCAGGTCCAGCAGTTTTACGTTGCTCTATGTTTGTTCATCAAACGATGAAACGTGATAAAACAGAGGAAGTGACCATGAGTCTAGACGCTCTTCCTAATATGTCAAAAGGTGAATTAACACAACATATTCAGAAATTGATAAAAAATGATGGCGATAAAAGTACAAAAAATGCTTTGAAAGGTCTTGTACCTGAACGTTATTTGCTATTCGCATTTGCCAGAGCTGGTTTTGACGAAAACGCTCCATTAAAACAAGCTGCACCAGATAAAATCACTCAGTTTATTGAATTCATTAAAGATTTTCGATTTACAGCCAATGGCACTCAGCCCATTGAAAAAGCCTTTGTTACTGGAGGCGGAATCCACACGAAAGAAGTAAATCCAAAAACGATGGAAAGCAAATTTACTCAGGGCCTTTACTTCACAGGTGAAATATTAGATTACAATGGCTATACAGGTGGCTATAATATTACGGGTGCTTTTATCACAGGTCGAATTGCAGGAATGCATGCTGCTGAGCTGGCTTTATCAAAATAAATGATTTTTACAAAGTGAAAGGATGTTTTTAATGAAAAAGAAAATTGCGATTGATATGGATCAAGTTATTGCAGATATGGAAATTAGTTTTATTGAATTATTCAAAAGGGAATACCACGTTTCTTTTGAAACTATTGAAGAATATTTACAGGAAAACCCAAAATTTGATTTGGTTACAACCATTAAAGAACTTTATCCTATCATCAATACGTATGCCTTTTTCAGGAACATTCCAGTTATGAAAGACAGCCAAATGGTCTTACGCGAACTGGCCGAAGAGTATGATTTGTATATTGCAACAGCTGCTATGGATGTACCTAAAACATTCACTGCTAAGTATGAATGGCTGCAAGAACACTTTGATTTCATTGACCCTCAGCATTATATTTTTTGCGGTGATAAGAGCATCGTTCATACAGATTATTTGATTGATGATTCTATTCGTCAACTAGAACGCTTTTCTGGAACAGGTATCTTGTTTGTCAATTCATTAAATGAAACCGAAGATCGTTACATTCGCGCGAATAATTGGAAAGACATCCGCGATTACTTTTTGTCTATAAAGGTTTAAGAACAAGCTATAGTTAAACCATGTTCTTAAGCATACAAAAACCACTTACCTTCCAAAATTGATATGGATAGTAAGTGGTTTTTATTTTCTTATCGCTATTGTTTTAAAAGTCGTATTCTTCATCTTTCTTTTTACGCATTTCTTCAAATACATCATTGAACATAATTGTATCTTCAACCAATCGTTCAATACGGAAAATAATGTCTTCATTGATGATTTTATTTCTATAAAAATCTTTTTCTTCAATAAATACATATGTCGGAACAATCGTTGCTTTCATGTAAGCCAAAATAGGTTTTAGTTGTTGCTCAAGCATTAGAAAATGTTTTGGAGTACCAGCAGTACCGATCATACTCACTACTTTGTCGCGAAATGCATTAACCGGCAATAGATCAAATAGATTTTTTAAAGAGGCTGGAATAGAAGCTTGAAAAGTTGGTGTTCCAATAATAAGTGCATCTGCAGCCATAATTTTTTCAGAAACGTATTTTGTATCTCCTTCATACTCCCAATAGTTTCTTCCATCACTAAAAACCATTTCATATTCTGCTAAATCGATTAATTCAAAATCTACTTCTGAGTATTTTTCTTTTAAAATGGCTTCTACATAATTCATTGCTGTTTTTGTTTTAGTTCCAACATTTGATCCTGAAATTCCTACTATTTTCATTTATACTCACCTCTTACTTCTTTTTCTAACGAGCTTAGACGTCGAACTCCGCATCCTTTTAGTTGAGCTGCGTTCGACAGGCTCTCGGAAAAAACATAATTCTTGCAGGGGTGAAACATCCCTTTCAGAATTCTTTGTTTTTCTGTAAATCCTAAACGTCGAACTCCGCATCCTTTTAGTTGAGCTTCACTTCCCAGACACTGGGCTATTTTCATGAATTGTCGCAATGCGCGTGATGCTCTTGCTCTCAATTCTTGAAAATCGCTGCGTGTCTAAACGGGAAGTTCAGCATCCTTTATTTAGTTGTATATTTTTTTATGGCTGGGAGGATTTGGGTGGCGATGAGTTCGATATTTTTTTGGATTTTATCATATGGGACTCCGCCGAAATCGATTTGGGCCATGAAGCGTTGTTGGCCGTATAGTTCGTATTGGTAAATCATCTTTTCAATGATTTGTTGTGGACTTCCTACCATTAACGCATCTCTGTAATCGGTAGATTGAGCAAATTGTTGTTTTGGATAGCCAGCACCATTGATCGCTTGCATACCATAATTTATATGTGGGTAAAACTCACGTAATGCATCTTGAGAATTTTCAGCTGTATAAAAAAGACTTGTCGTACCAATTGGTAAGGTACTCGGGTCAAATCCACTTCTTTGAGCAGCTTCACGGTAAACATCAACCGACACTTTAAAACTTGATGCTGGTCCTCCTAAGGTTGTTAACATCATTGGTACACCTGCGTAACCTGCTTTCAATGCACTAGCTGGTGGTCCACCTACAGCACGCCAAATCGGTAATTTCCCATTTTTTGGTTGCGGAAGAATCTGTGCATTTTTTAGTGGTGCACGATATTGCCCTTCCCATGTTACGCTTTCTTCATTATTGATCTGCATTAATAACTCTAATTTTTCTTCAAATAATTCTTCGTAATCTCGAACATCATAACCTAATAAGCTATATGCTCCTAAACGTGATCCTCTACCGGCAACGATCTCTGCTCTTCCATGAGAAATCAAGTCTAAGGTAGCAAAATCTTCGTACACTCGCACAGGATCAGAAACACTTAAGACTGTTGCGGAACTAGCTATTTTGATTTTGCTAGTAGCTTGAGCTATTGCACCTAAAATAACTGTATGAGCTTGCGAGGTAAAATGTTCTTGATGGCTTTCACCAAGTGCAAAAACATCTAGTCCAGCTTGCTCGGATAATTTAGCGGCTTCAATAAAATTTTCTATGCGTTGCTCAGCAGATATCATTTTTCCAGTATGGGGATTTCCCAGGTGATCTCCAAGGGAGTACAATCCAAATTCCATTCCTTTGGTTTCATCGATACGATATTCTTTCATCTCTCATTTCTCCTTTTTAGTTGACTAGTCAATTGATTAGTTAAAATTTTTTTTAGTGGCACTTCTTTTGTTTCGCTACTTTTATGCAATCGTGTCAACATAGCATAAAGACTTTTTAATTCTTCTTTAGTTAGAGTATCCTCAAATAAAGAAGTTTGAAACGCCAACTGCTCGGGCATTGCTTTTTCCAATACTTGTGTTCCTTTTGACGAAAGGCTGATGGTTTTTTGTTTCCATTCC
>Ga0247816_10001695_pt1 | contig 10682 bp, 14 predicted proteins | sample UWRJL209509C1_FD_179930 | JGI IMG/M metagenome (GOLD analysis project Ga0247816, IMG submission 179930) | Plant litter microbial communities from Arlington Agricultural Research Station in Wisconsin, United States - UWRJ-L209-509C-1 | ecosystem: Environmental > Terrestrial > Plant litter >...
TGAGGCGTTGGCTGTGTAACGGCAGTAGGTTTCAAGGCATCCTCACGAACCGGAGCCAATTGGCTTGATTTGCAAGAAAGCAAAGCTATTGTGGCTAAGGAAAGCAGTGTTATCTTTTTCATATTAAAAGTCGAATTTTAGACCCAAATTAAAACGGGCTTGGTAGTATTCTAATTGTTTTGTTCTCGAAGAAATTCCTTGGTAATAACGCAAAGGCTGGTTGGTGATATTGTTTGCTTCTGCGAAAATTCTAATGTTTGGCGTGATTTTATACGAAGCATTCAAGTCTAAGAAAAACTGCTTGTCATAATAACTGTCTTGGAACGAATCAGAACCCAATTCATCTAAATAATCTGATGCAAAGTTAGCTGAAGCTCTTGCAGAAAACTTAGAATTTTCCCAAAAAAGCGAACCGTTTAACATGTGTGGCGCCGTTCCCGGAAGGCTTACGTCTTTTCTTTCATTACCGTCTTCGTCAGTAATTCCTTTCGCTTTTGATTCGGTAAAAGTGTAGTTTGCATAAATCCCGAAGCCTTTCAAAAATTTTCCTGGCAAGAAATCCAATTGTCTTTGAAACGCGACTTCAAAACCATAAACGTCCACGCTATTTCCGTTTCTTGATTGCAAGAATGTCCAGTTTTCTCCCACAGGAATTGGGTTGGCTTGTGTTGGAAAATCATTGGCGAAATCTCCAGAAGTATATTGATTGTTGCTATACGTATAAATAAAATCGTTTAAGTTTTTGTAGAAAACTCCAGCAGAAACCAAACCAACCGACTTGAAATAATTCTCAGCCATCAAGTCAAAATTATAGGAATAAGTCACATCCAAATCTGGATTACCTGCTTGAATTTCAGAGTCAGCGGCAATATTGTTTACAAAAGGAGCCAAAGCATAATAATCAGGTCTTGCTAAAGCTGTTGTGAAAGCCGCTCTCAAGATGAAATCTTCGTTCACATTGTATTTGAAAGAAACACTCGGGAGAACATTGGTGTAAGAATTTGTTGTGTTGATTTCACCTTCTAATTCTTCTTCGTCTAAAACTCTGTTTCCGGTATAATCAATTTTTGTGTTTTCAATTCTGAAACCTAAAATCATCGAAAGCTTGTTGTTGAAATCTTGATCCCAACGCACATATCCAGCATAAATATTCTCTTTTGCTTTGTAATTTTCAGCCAAGAATTCAGAAGGATCTACTTCGCTTTCAAACAACGCCGGATTATTTAATTGTAAGTTTCCAAGGTAATTTGCCGAAGCAAAAGTTCCCGGAACAAATTGACTTCCCGGATTAAAACCGTTACCACCAAAATAGCTCGTTCTAACATCAGCAAGCGTCACGCCGTCAACTGGCTCATACGAATAGAAAATGTTATTTCTAGATTTGTCTTTCAATCTCAAACGAAGTCCGGTTCTCAAACGCCCTTTTTGTCCATCAATTACAGAAAAAGGAAAACGGATATTTACTTTAGCTCCAAATTCGCTTTCTTCGGTATTATCTCTGTTTTCAGTCAAAGCTGATTGCTCAAAAAGTGCCAAATCTTCTCCTTGCGAAGTAATCAAAGGTTTTCTGTTTGTGCTTCCGTTTTGGAACAAATCCAAACCTTCTTGCTGAAATTCAATATATCGTTCATTCGGACGAAATTCTCTTGCCGTAGCATAATTCATCGACCAGTCTAAATCTAATTTTGAGCTTAGAAGATGTTCGCCTCGCAAAGCATAATTTTGAACTCTTTGGTCTTCCAATCGTCTGCTTTTGTTTCTGTCGCTATCGACTCCGCCTTTTGTTTCACGCGTTACACGTCCTGAAAAACCAGTAATTGCTTGTCCGTCATAAGTCGCTTCGATATCGTCATAAGTCGTTCTGAAACGGTTTTCGCGGTCGTCTCTCCAGTTGTAAATCGCATTGGCGAAAATTGTATTGTTGTCGTTGAATTTATAATCTGCCGCAATCGCCGCACTTCTTCTAATTCTCTGCACATCATATTTTCTGATATCCGCTTCTTCTACATATACATTTCCGAAATCATCTTGAACCCAAACGGCCTCGATGTTGTCAGAGCCATAATCATTATTGTTATAAGAACCGCTGACCACAACGCCAAGTTTTCCATCTAAATAGCGGTTTCCATAAACCAAACCGGCTGTGTAATTCGCCTTTTCACGAATGGGTCCGTAACCGCCTGCAAATGTTGCCGAAATTCTTTGTCCGTTTGGAGTCGCTCTTGTAATCAAGTTTACCGAACCACCAATCGCATCACCGTCCATATCAGGCGTCAATGTTTTGTTCACTTCAATGGTCGCAATCATGTCAGACGGAATCAAATCCATCTGCACGTTTCTATTATCGCCTTCGGCGGAAGGAATTCTGTCGCCGTTCAAAGTCACCGAGTTCAAAGCAGGAGCAAGACCGCGGATGATAATGTTTCGCGCTTCGCCTTGGTCGTTTTGCATTGTGATTCCAGGAACACGTTTTAAGGCGTCACCAATATTCGCATCCGGAAAACGCCCGACTTGGTCAGAAGAAATCACGTTAGTAATGTTTCGGTTGTTTTTTTGCTGGTTCAAAGCACGCGCTTGTCCTTTCAAACGATCGCCTGAAATCACGACTTCGTTTAAATTTTCAGAACCGCTGGTCATGGAAAGATTGATTGTTACATTTTTTCCTTCTTCCACGGTAACTTCTTGCGTAAGGTTTTGGTAACCTATGTAAACTACCTCAATTTGGTAGGTTCCCGCCGGAACATTTAAGAATTCAAAGTCACCAATTTGATCAGAAATGGTGTAACGGTTACCCGAATTTAATTTGATTGTAGCTCCTGGCAACGAAATATTTCCGTCCGGATCTGTGATTTTTCCTGAGATTACGCTGTTCTTTTGGGCAAAAGAACTCGCACTGAATCCAAGAATGAAAAGCAATAGTAGTAATTTTTTCATCATCTGTAGTTTGTGTGTTTAATGTGGTGCGAAACTAGAGATGCGATATAAATTGACTGTTAACGTTTCGTTGGGAAATGTTTTTGTTATGTGAAATTTTAATTCAAATGTTAGGAAATGGTAAGGCTTGAATCAAAATTTCTTTTGCCTAAAAATAAGAAAACCGAATTCTGTTTCAAGAATCCGGTTTATTAGCGTTTTTTGAATTGCAACTTTAATTTGTTTCTTTAAACTAAAAAAACAGATGTAAAAATAAGTGCAAGAAATAATAAGGTGTAAATCAGCCGTGTTTTGCCAGTTGGAACTTCCTCCATAATGTTGACTTTCTTTTTCTTCTTCATGGTTTGTAGTTTTAGTTAATAATGTGTTAAGGGAGAATATTTTAGTGATGTAAATTTAGAATTAATTAAGAATTCAGTCAAAGCATTTTCTCTTATAAATTCAAGAAAAACCCGAAAAATCGATGAGATGCACATTTCTTCGATGAGATGCATATTTTGAATTTTTTTCATAATTTTTTTTTCTTAAAATTTCGATGAAATGCACTTTTTGAGATTTTGATTTGATATTTTAAGGCTTTTTTTAAGCCATAAAATCCCAAAAAGTATAAAAAAGCACTAATGCTTCTTAAGGAAGCATATTTTTTCATGTCTTAATTAATTTCAATTTAATCAGTTATATTTTCTTCAAATCAAGAAAAGCTAATAAAAAAATTATGTTAACAGAGATTGTCTTTTTTTTAACTTTTTTTATATTTACATCTTCCCCCCGATATTAAATTAAACTGCTTTATGAACGAAAATGATAATTTAATCCGCATCATTCTTGTGGACGATGATAAAGAAGACTGCCTGATTTTTGAGGAGGCGATAAAGGGGCTCAATATGCGCACGAATTTGTCTTTCTTTCATGATGGAATTCAAGTACTTGACTATCTTAACAAGCCAGATAGCGTTTTGCCAGATATATTGTTTTTAGATATAAACATGCCACTTATGTCAGGAATCGAATGTTTGAAAGAGCTTCGTGCCAATCAAAGATTTAGCAATCTTCCTATAGCCATTTATTCTACCTCTTCTTCAGAAAGCGATATTGAAGAGACTTTTGTAAGTGGTGCCAATGTTTACATTAACAAACCTTCCTCTTTTGATAAATTGCAAAAAGTACTAAAGGATATTCTTAAAATGCAATATCAGTTTCATAATTCTAATCTAAATATTTCGACATTTCTTTATTCTTGCTAGTTAAAAGTAGAATCGTATAATGATAGTCTTCAAATTCTGTAATTCACATGCCGGCAAGAGTGCTTAACTTTGAGAATCAATCATTACTCAAAAATCATGCTTTTAGAAGAAATATTAAAGAGCCTATCAAAGGATGCATTTGACAAAGCTAAAGTTTTTTATGATTTTGGCTTTAAGCAAGGTTCAGAAATAGGCTTTGCTAATTTTAATGCTCTTCGCATGCTGTTTTTAGAAGAAGGATTTTCTGATGAAAAGTCTAAAGAGCTGTTGCAATTATTTGCAGAAGGTTTTCTTGAGGGACAAGAAAAAAGAACTCTTAATGATAATAGTTAAGTTTCATCTGGGTACTCGAAAAGCTTTTCTGTAGGCCTGAAAAATATTTCTGTGCACTTGACTATTTATTCTGGAAACTATATAAGAGCTTCTGCAGTGCTGTAATTAGTTTCTGGGTTGCCGAGAAGTATTTCTAAGAGGTTGTTTAGAGTTTCTGGAGGCAAGATAATAGCTTCTGGGTATTAGATAATTATTTCTATGTAGTCGAAAATACTTTCTTTAAGGATAAATTTTGATGCTTAAATGTTTTTTAAAGTATAAGCTAAGAATAACCCGTTGGGTGTAATTACAATTTTTTCTAATTATTCAGAAAAAGTACTCAAATTTACCAAAACTTGTCATATCTCCTAATTACACCCAACGGGTTAAGAATATAAAAAATCCCAGACACTATTTTCAAAATGTCTGGGATTTTTAGATTTAAGAAAAGAGCTATTCCTTAATTATTTTTAAAGTTTTGACTTGGTTAGCTGCTGCAATTTTCACGAGGTAAGTTCCTGCGTTTAGTTTTGAAACATCTATTTTAGCTTCGTTGGCGTTTATTGTAGCAGTGAAAATTTCAATTGATAACAATTTAAGGGAAATGCTAATTCTAAAAAGGAATATCAAAATTATTCTGCAAAATCGTAACTTTACGAAAAATTATATTTTTTATGACTACTGACAGAGAGAACGGCTCACTTTATACCAATATCCAGAATAAAATTGCAACTGTAGAATTCGGACATCCGGCGAGTAATTCGTTTCCGAGTGAACTTTTACAGCGATTAACTGACGAATTAAATACGCTAAGCAAAAATGACGATGTAAGCTTGATTGTTCTAAAAAGTCAAGGCGAAGGGGCATTTTGTGCCGGCGCTTCCTTTGATGAATTGTTGCAGGTTTCTACTTTGAAAGAAGGCGCAAAATTCTTTTCAGGTTTTGCTAACGTAATAAATGCGATGCGAAAATGTTCTAAATTAATCATCGGAAGAATTCACGGAAAATCAGTTGGCGGTGGTGTTGGCTTGGCTTCTGCTTGTGATTATGCTTTTGCAACGGTGGATAGTTCGGTAAAATTATCAGAATTAGCTATCGGAATTGGGCCTTTTGTAATTGAACCCGCAGTTTCCAGAAAAATTGGAAAAGGCGCTTTGGCAGAAATGACGCTCGCCGCACACGAATGGAAAAATGCCTATTGGGCACAAGAAAAGGGAATGTTTGCCAAGGTTTTTGAAACGGTTCAAGATTTGGATAAAGAACTTGAAATTTTCACTTCAAAATTGTCTTCGTATAATCCAGAAGCTTTGTCAGATATGAAAAAAGTGCTTTGGGAAGGAACCGAAAAATGGGATTCTTTGCTAAACGAAAGAGCTGCGATTTCAGGCAAATTGGTTTTGTCAGATTTTACTAAAAATGCCCTAAACCAATTCAAAAAGTAACTAAATTTGCATCCAAATATATTAGAATGAGCAAAATCAGAATTACCAAGCAATTTAGTTTCGAAACCGGGCACGCGCTTTACGGCTATGACGGAAAATGCAAAAATGTACACGGACACAGTTATAAATTGTCGGTAACCGTTATCGGAACACCGATTACAGATGCTTCCAACGTGAAATTTGGAATGGTGATCGATTTCACAGATTTGAAAAAAATAGTAAAAGAAGAAATTGTAGATATTTTTGACCACGCGACAGTTTTCAATAAAAATACGCCACATATTGAATTGGCAAAAGAATTGCAAAGCCGCGATCATCACGTGATTTTGGTGGATTATCAACCAACAAGCGAAAATATGGTGATTGATTTTGCATCAAAAATAAAAAGCAGATTAGCACAAAATATCGCTTTGCATTCGCTAAGATTACAAGAAACTGAAACTTCTTTTGCGGAATGGTTTCAAAGTGATAACTAAGGTGTGAGGTTTTGGGTAAAAGGTTCACAGTAAATCAATTACGCAAAAAAAAGAAAACTTATAAACTTAGCGACTTTGCATCTTAGAAACTAAAAAAAAATGAATCCAAATAAACTTAATAAATACGACAAAGCTTACCTTCGAATTGCAAAAGAGTGGAGCCGACTTTCTTATTGCAAAAGAAAACAAGTTGGCGCAATTATTGTAAAAGACAGAATGATCATTTCTGACGGATACAATGGAACACCATCCGGATTTGAAAATTGCTGTGAAAGTGAAGACGGATTGACGCTTTGGTATGTACTTCATGCAGAGGCAAATGCGATTTTGAAAGTAGCCGGATCGACACAATCTTGCGACAAAGCAACCTTATACATCACGCTTTCGCCATGCAAAGAATGCAGTAAATTAATTCACCAATCTGGTATCAAAAGAGTAGTGTATCAAGATGGTTACAAAGATGAATCAGGAATACAATTTTTAAAAGAAGCAGGAGTTGAGGTAGTGCATATCTCAGAAACTGAAATGAATGAAAAATAACAAGATATTTTTACCGATCGTTATTTTTGCTGCTCTGGCCATCGGAGTGGTTTTGGGCGGGATGCTTAATTTTCCGACCCAAGGCGTTGCATTTTCAAGATCTAATCCAAAGAATAAATTGAACAAATTGCTTGATTTTATTGACCGCGAATATGTCGATAATGTCAACACCGATTCTATTGTAGATTTGACCGTTACCGGAATTTTAGACAAGCTTGATCCGCATTCGGTTTATATTGCAAAAAATGAATTTGACCAAGTTTCTCAAAGCATGAAAGGTGATTTTGTGGGAATTGGGGTTAATTTTTATATGTACAATGATTCTGTTGCCGTGATAAAGCCTGTGGAAGGCGGGCCTTCTGAAAGAGCAGGAATCAAATCTGGTGATAGAATTTTGTATGCAAATAATTACAAGCTTTTCGGAAAAAAAATTACGAATGATACGCTATTTTCCAAATTAAAAGGAAGTGTCGGCTCAGAAGTTGAACTTACGATTTATCGAAAAAGCGAAAACAAAAAAATAAAAGTCAAAGTAAAACGAGACATTGTTCCGATAAAAAGTGTGGATATTGCCGTAATGGTAAATCCCACGACAGGTTATATCAAAGTAAATCGTTTTGCTGAAACTACCTATGATGAATTTGAGAAAGGTTTGCTTAGCCTAAAAAAACAAGGCGCCAAATCGATGATTGTTGATGTTCGTGACAATGGCGGTGGGTATTTAGACAAAGCCATTGAAATTGCCGATGATTTCTTGAAAGATGATGCTTTGATTGTATTTACAAAAAACAAAAAAGGCAGAATTGACAAGACTTTTGCTACTAATGATGGAAGTTTTGAAAACGGAAAAGTCTATATTTTAATCAATGAAAATAGCGCTTCTGCAAGTGAAATTTTAGCCGGAGCAATTCAAGACAATGACCGAGGATTAATCGTGGGAAGACGCTCTTTCGGAAAAGGTTTGGTACAAAGAGAAATGCCTTTGGGTGACGGTTCTGCGGTAAGATTAACCGTAGCCAGATATTACACGCCAACCGGAAGATCGATCCAAAAGTCCTACGAAAAAGGAAGCGAGGACTATTTCAAGGAATTTGAGAAACGCTTTGAATCAGGAGAATTATACAAATCTGATAGTATAAAAGTGGCTGATACTTTAAAATTCAGAACACCAAAAGGAAGAATCGTTTACGGCGGCGGCGGAATCGTTCCAGATATTTTTGTGCCTTTGGAAGTAGAGCATGGCGAAGAAAGTATCGCTTATTTGATGCAATCGGGTTTGGTTGGTTATTTTGCCTTTGAACAATTAGACAAAAACCGAAATGACTTTAAGGGATTGAATTTTGAGCAATTCCAAGATAAAATGCACAACACTGATGTTTATTTTAATGCTTTCCAGAAATATTTGATGAAAAATGCCGTGCTTTTAGATTTAAAACATACCAAAAATCTTGTGAAACGTTACTTGACGGCTGAATTTGCAAGACAATTATACGGCGACGATAAATACTATGAAATCGTATTGAAAGAAGATGCGATGATTAAAGCGGTTTTGGAAAAAAAATAGGTTGCAGATTAATTACACTAAAGTACCAATATTCCAAAAGCTTATTTTTCGTCTAGTTGTGAACCCGATTTTTTCATAAAGTTTTATGGCTCCCTTATTGTCTTCTGCGACATGTAAATAGGGAGTTTTGTTCTCGCTGAATATTTTTTTTGAAGCGTAAGCAATTAATTGTTTTGCATAACCTTTTCCAGTGTGTTCAGGATGTGTTACAATGGCGCTTAATTCGGTAAAATTATCCATTTTCATTCGTTCGCCGGTCACAGCAACTAGTTGGTTATCCTTGTAGATTCCATAATAGTTTCCTAACTGTAAAGTTCTCTTTTTGAAATATCCTGGCTGAACTAAATTTACCAAATTAAATAAATCATTTGCGTGCTCTTCTTGAATCTTTATTATCAATTCATTCATTTCAAGATCAATAGGTATCTTTAAAACCATCTGATTGCAAATTAATTCCTTATTTATTTTTAATGGATATTTAATATCAGGTTTGTTGCCCAGAACGTAAAAATTGTTTGAAATATATGAATATTCCTGACATCCTGTTGCGCTATCTTTTAGATCTATAAAGCCTCCAAAGGTGCAAAAATCAGGATTGTAAAATTTTATTTTGTCGTAATTAATAGCAAACTTTTGATGTGCTTCTTCCAATGAATGCCATGCAGGATTATCTAGTTTTTTCATGCATTTTTCAGAATAAGCCATTTGGATTATCCTTTATTTCGAATACTATCGTGAACCTGAGAATGTTTTCCTTCGTTCCACAAAGTCAAAATATCCGTGGCAACAGAAGCGCCACTTCCGGCAGCGATTGACAATTGGCTTCTCCAGCCTGCCAAAGTTCCGACTACATAAATGCCTTCTGAAACAAAATGATCTTCGTTTTGAAGTTGAATTCTATTCTTTTCAACAATTGCCTTTTTATGCGGAATTACATATTGCATTAATCCTTCAATCGCAAAAGTATTTGAAGCATTTATTGCTACAACAATCATTTTTGTCTGATAAGAAGCTTTGTTTGTAACTACCTTAAAATTTGGATATTGGCCGTCAACTCGTAATGCTTTTTCGTTTGAAATCTGTTCGACTTGTGGATAAAGATTGGTTAATTGTTCGATGCTTTCCGACATAATTTCCGAGCCTAATTTTCCAGCTGGAATCCCGTAAGCATTATTAAATAAGGCATCTTGAAGATTCGATGCTTTTTGGTGTGTAAAAATTCCTATTTTTTTGTCAGCTGCAAAAGCTTTGTTTCCGGCAGAACCTAAAACCAAGGCGCACGACATTCCTGAAACGCCTCCGCCAATTATTAAAACGTCAAACATGTGATTATCTGTCTTTAGTTTTCTCTTCGATCATTTTTGACATTCTAAAAATTATTAAAATGAAAATGGCACAAAGAGAAGCAGCAATACCGATCAAACCCACAACACTGTCGCCTTCAAAAAGGTGATCAAAATCTAAAATTGTGATGTTAAATACGATTAATGCTAAGGCTAAAACTATTAATATGTAAGTAAAAATCTTCATTATAAGATGGGTGTCTATTTATGAGACTGTGAAATTAGTAAAATCTATTTTAGATGAAAAGCCCTTTAACATTGGCGCCAAATAATTTAACAGCGATGGCTAATAATATGACTCCAAATATTTTTCGGATGACTCCAAGTCCGTTTTCCCCGAGTAATTTCTCGATTTTAGCGGAAGACTTTAACACGGCGAAAACTACAATTATATTTATGATAATCGCCATAATAATATTTATTTTTTCATATTCGGCACGAAGCGAAAGAATTGTAGTCATAGTTCCCGCTCCAGCGATTAATGGAAATGCAATTGGCACGATAGAAGCCGTACTCGGATTGTCTTCTTTATACAAACGAATTCCGAGAATCATTTCCAAAGCAAGGAAAAACAATACAAAAGAACCAGCAACCGCAAAAGAGCTTGCATTTATTCCAATCAATTTCAAGATTTCTTCTCCTACAAAAAGAAAAGCAATCATAATGACACAAGCCACGATGGAAGCTTTTTCAGATTGTATATGACCCACTTTTGAACGCAAATCAACAATAATCGGAATACTTCCAACAATATCAATTACTGCGAATAAAACCATACTTACGGTAAAAATTTCTTTCCAATCAAATCCCATGACTTACTGCTTTTT
>Ga0247816_10001697_pt1 | contig 10681 bp, 11 predicted proteins | sample UWRJL209509C1_FD_179930 | JGI IMG/M metagenome (GOLD analysis project Ga0247816, IMG submission 179930) | Plant litter microbial communities from Arlington Agricultural Research Station in Wisconsin, United States - UWRJ-L209-509C-1 | ecosystem: Environmental > Terrestrial > Plant litter >...
CAGAAACTCATTTGTATTGTAATGCAGGCTGTGGCAAATGTTATACGACACCCAATATCGATGCTTCGCCTTTAGAGTTTTTGCCTTGGGCATTTCATTTGTTTTTGAATGGCAAAGCCGAAGAAACTTTAGCACTTTTGAATCAGACTTCTACTCACAATTGTTTGATATACCGTCCGCTTTCTGTTTTAGAACATAAAGGGAATTGCAGTAATTATCGGTACCGCGGGTTAATATGCCGACTTTTTGGCTATGCCGCCAATACTGATAAATACGGAAAACTTCGTTTGGCTACCTGCAAAATCATCAAAGAAGAACAACAGGAAAACTTCATCGCAGCCGAAGAAGCCATTAACAACGGTAAATATGTTCCCATTTTTACTGATTATTATATGCGATTGAAACAGATAGACCTTAGAATGGGCGTTATTTTAGTACCCATAAATGAGGCACTCAAAATAGCAATCGAAGAAGTTTTGCATTATTACGCCTACAGGCCACTTCCGAACGGACTTGGGAATATAGCTTGATTAGGGGTTCAAAGGGACAAAGGGACAAAGGTTGGAATTTGGAATTTTTATCTTTTGGAATTTATTGCAATTATCCCAATATCATTGCATTTACTTTTGGTGCATAATCAAAGCTTGTTTCATTTTATAATTTGAAACATAGTTTGTTTCTAAAAAATGATTTATGTCTTTTTATCCTTATAATTTTATAAGACTTTTAATACTGCTAAGATTTATAAAGAACAAGGATTTATAAAAAATAGAATGATCTATAATAGTACCGATCGCATCGTAATGTATTAAAAACAAAAGAAAAACGTAACTTTTAAGGATTCTCAGATTATTTGTCAGCTATCATTGTAGTAGCTTATACCTGTAGTTTTTTATTTTGCTTTATGGTTTACTTAATTTAAAAAAAATCATTCTATGTCCCTCCCAAACGAATTGTACAACGCAAAATTTGCCGAATATATAGAATCTATTAAGATCATGTATTTGGTAGACGACCGATTCAAAATGATTTGTGATGATTATTGCATTAGTAAAATAAATGCCGAAAAATTCAGAAAAAAAATAGAGCGGGATTTTCAGCATCAACTCCAACACGAAAACTTATCAAAAGAGTTAGAAGATGAGATCTTGATTTACATCATGAAAAATAGTTAAATCGATGTTTCTGTATATTCTAAATCAAATACGATTCGAGAAGCTGTTGTGTTTTATCATCAAGTTTCCATAACGCACGCCTGTTATTTTTAGGGCCAAGGCGTCTGAAATTTTTAGGATTTAGCTTAAAAGGAAGTTCTTTATACAAACGGGTTATAATTTGATATACCTTTTCTTCATTTTCAGTGTAGGGCAGGATCATATAAAGATCAATAAATAATTTACCGGAATCTACGATATAAGTTATTTGCGCATTCTCGGTTATTTTTGTGCCGTAATGATAAAATTGTAATACGGTAAAATGGGATACAGGCAGAAGTTCATTTTTATGTGCTGTGAGATATTCTAAAATGGCTAAAATGTTTTTAGAAGAGTTTTCCCAGCGTATCGACGTTTTAAGGTATTCATTGCCTTGGTTTTCCCATTCATGTACAGGCAATCCCAGAAAATTATTTACTTTCGAAATGGTTTGCTGTGCGAGTACCAACTCTTGCTCATTGTCTTTTTTATAGAAAATTTCTACCTGTATATTTCCGGACTGATATCCTGCAAAGTTTTTTTCGAAAGTATCAATTACTTTTTTAAGCCCGCGGGATATGTCTTTATCTTTTACATAATGTCCGAGCGAATTTGATTTTGGGAGTGCATAAACAAAAAAGGATGAATTTGTGTTCATTTCTTCAAGGTTAAAGGATTTTGGCTTATAAATGAAAAGTTTTTTAAAAGTTTTATTTTTAAAGAACCACCGCAGGCAGCGTATTGATTGGGGAAACAAATTGCTTGCCTTTTTTGCGGTGAATAAACGATGGTTAGCGAATACTTTAAATTATAAATAATCAGCTAGACTTTTGACTACATTTTTTATGTACTGGAAGTAATAGTGTTATTTGTTACTAAAAATCAGCAGTATGTCTTTTAGTTTTTTTTCTAATTCTTTGTAATCCGCCTTTATCGCATCACCAGTAATACTATTAGAATTAGCGTTTAAACATTTACGAATATAAGAAGGAGTATAGCCGTGTTTTTCCACCAGAGCCTTAATCAGGCTAGGATCGTAAGTATATTTTGTATTTTTTTTCGTACGTTTGTCCATTGCTTAATTTGTTTCTTATTGCGGGACAAATATAGTAGGATATTTCTTAATTAACTAATAAATGTAAGATTTTTTCTAAAAATTATACTTTATGGCGGAAAATACTATACAAAGAATTAAACACTATCTTGATTATAAAGGAATTAAGGTCAGTACTTTGGAAAAAGCGGTTGGCATGTCTAACGGTTCCTTTGCGAGTCAACTCAAAAACAATAAAACCATAGGTCTTGATAAGTTAGAAAATATCTTAAGCAAGTACCCTGATATTAATATCGAATGGCTTTTGACAGGTGAGGGAGATATGCTTAAATTTGATATTTTACAGGAAAAGAATGCAGCCTATAAAAAAACTGAAAAAGAACCTAAAAACCAGAATATTCCACTTTATAGTATTCAAACCACTTCCGGAATCATCGATTTGTTTGGCAATAACGAATATCAAACTCCTGTAGATACGATCTCTATACCTAAAATTTCTGATTGCGACGGTGCTTTATACGTTACTGGCGATAGTATGTCGCCTTTGCTAAAAAGCGGCGATATTGTTATTTATAAAAAGGTTTATAATCATGAAAAGAATATCATTTGGGGCGAAATGTACCTTGTTTATGTCAACAATGATGGTAATGAATTCTTTTTTACGCGTTTTTTAAAACAATCAGAGCAGGAATCATTTGTGCAGTTGGTAGCGCAAAATCCGGATCATCAAACTATAGAATTTCCTCTAAGCAGTATCAAGGCACTGGCTTTGGTAAAAGCTTCGATTAGGGTCAATTCGCAGTTTTAAGATATAAGCGGCTGAGGTTGTGAGTTTCTAAAAATTTTACTGAAATAAAAATATAAAAAAGTGAGACTTTTAATCGTTGGCGTCGATTAGAAATCCCACTTTTATTGTTCCAAAAAAAAGTGACAGCATTTACTATTTTCCTTTCGGTAAAATGATAAATCTTGGGTAAAAATTATTTACCGCAATTTTACCACTAAATATAGTTGTGGCAATACGTATTTATACCTGTTTTTTATGTTGCAACGTTTTGCCACGAAGGCGCTAAGGCAGGAAGGTTTTCTTGTTTGGGGTGTTTTGCTGAGAAGATACTAAGACTAAGTTTTAGGATTCGGTTGTGTTGCTGAAGGATTCGGTTTTTGGGTTAATTGAGTTCGGATCTTTTTAATTCAATTATTTTTTCGACGTATTGGATCAGGTATTTTCTTTCTACCGAAAATATGGCGTCTTCATCTTCCGTTTTTAGGTATAAATCGGCGATGCTTTCTGCACCCATTTGATTGTTTAAGTAATGATGTTCAGCATATTTTATGAGATTGTCTAAAAAAATTTCCCGTGTTTTTGCTTTTTCAAGTGTTGCTTCGTCACCTTCTTTTATTTTTTCCATTTCAGATTCCGTTAAATCTATAGTAAGATATGTGTAGTCTACAGGAACTTTTTCGAGCATTTCTTTGTCCACTTTTCCTGATCCGTAGCAATAGGCGCAGGGAGCAGGAGTCCATTTTAATTCTTTGTTCAGGCGTCGTATGTCTTCCCAATCCACAAAAGCTTTTCCCTGGCATCTTGGACATTCTATACTTGATTTTCTAAATAGGAAATTAAAAATGGTCATTTTTTCTATATTATTTAGCGATTAGTGGCGTCGCGAATATAATTATTTATGTAAGAAAAATTGGTTCAGGAAAGCATTTTTTTAAGGAAACGATTTATGAGTCCTTAGAATTAGGCATTTTTTATGAGTAAAAGAGAATTGTTGATTTTTAGAATGGGAGTTTTTTGCTTTGCATTTTATTGCTATGAGACTTAAATATAGATTTATTTTGCTTTATATATTTTTAACGCAACAACAGCGCGGATTTGTAATTATAAGTGTTCGAAACCTGTTGCTCTGAAAGAGCCTTAGCAATGGCATAGTGCGAAGTGCTATGAATGAAAAACGATTATAATTATAAGCCCTGTAAGGGCGGGAAGCCCAATTTCAAAAAGTATGTCTAAATATTTTATCTGATGTTCTCCCGGAAAACACCTTTTTCTTTGAATCTGTCTTCTCCATTTTCTTATGCCCTTTTAGGGCAATTTCCACTTTTGATTTAATTCGTAGTGCGTTGCACTACGCTGTTGCTTTTTAGGGCTTTCAGCTCATTTTTAAAAGTTTCGAACACTTATAATTACAATCCGGCTATCGTTGCCTATAGCTATTTAGCCTTTTTCTTCATTAAATAATAGGAAACGTTTTCTCCTCCCTCCGCTACAATATTCGAATGTATAAATTCGTATCCGTAACCCGCCATAAAGTTTAAAGCATCGATAATAGAATTAAATACCAAAACTTCTCCGTTTTTATCTTTTAAACGCGCTGTATCATTATTGTTCGACATCAGTTTTGTTCTTTGTCCAATGTCGATCGAAACCTTAACTTTAGAAGACATATATACTGAACTTCCAATAATTTGAAGGTATTCTACATCCAAATCCTTAATAGGAATTCCGTTGATGGTTTGTGCAAAACCAGCAAAGCTGAATAATAACGTAAGGGTAAGTAGTAGTTTTTTCATGAGTTAGTTGCAGTTTATGATTAGTGGTTTAGCTAATATAATGGTGATGTGAAATGGTGTTTTTTGGTTTATAGCTTTGATGCAGGCTCTTTTACCCGATATCAAGATTTATACCATAATGTGAAATTTAACTTTGAGGATAGAGGGGATGTGTACTTTATGTTTAAGGTTTGAAATGAAAAAAGCTGCAAGTTTTTAAGTTTGCAGCTTTTTTTGGTTTTATTGCTGTGAGTGTCTACGTGATCTAGTTTTTACGGTTTTTGGGATTTATGAATTTTATTAAATAGACGAATACCAATGTCAGTTATTAACCACCTATTGTTTTCGTCTTTTATAAATAAGTCTAGCTTTAAAAAATCATCAATTATTCTAGGCGGTAATATAGATAAATCTAATTTTTCATCAGAATTTATCAAATCGTAAAATGTTCTTCTAAAGTCTGTTCCTAAAGCATTGTAGGCATTGCTTACAATTAAATCTTTGTTACGATCGGTTAAATCAGCTTTTGTGTTTTTGTGCTTTGTTTGTTGTTCTATAAGTATATTATTAACCTCGTTTAGCTTTAAATTTAACGAGTCAATTGTATTTTTATCAGCAGTTGCACGTTGTGTATTAGATTCTTCTAAGGTATTAATTCGATCTAATAATTCTTGTTGACTTCTATTACCACTCATAATGTCTTTTAGAATGACTTCTTCAGTTGCAAGTTTAATCTTTTGATAATTAGTATGAATTTTGGAATCATAATTATAGGAAATTCTCATTTTTTTTAGTGGCGCTAAAGATTTATCAATTAAAACCATAATTAATGGTATCAAAAGAGTATAAATAAAAGCTAATATTATTGGTCCTCCTATAGCCCAACTATTGCAATATGTGTGATTTATTACAGTGATTTTATCTTCTATAGATTTATTTGAAAATATTAATACAAATATCGGCCTCCAATTATAAAGTATAAAAGACCAGAGAAAGGCCCCCGAAATTGGATTTTTTATTCTTTCTTTAGCATTATCTATAAAATCCTTTATTAAATCTGCTATTGTCATATATAATAATTCTATTTAATTTGGTCTAATTCAGATGCCTTGAATAGTTGTGAGTATCAGCACGATCTGATTTAATATTTATAAATTAGAAACTTTATCTTTCAAGGCTTTAATATAATCTCCGTACTCATTTAAAATGTCTATTTTTTTTGCAGAAAGCAATAAATTTTTCTTAAAAGTTTGCTTTAATTCTTTGTCTTTATTAACTGCTTTTTCTATGTTAAAGTTAACATTTTTGCTTTCACCGTATGTTTGCTCAAGACCACTTTTTTTAAGTTGAGCTTTTACATAATCAATTGTAAAGAAGTCTTCCATTGTAGAAGCTTGTTTAAAAATGTCTGAATAACTTAGCCAGCAATTTTTGTATTCAGGATAGTTTTTTTCAAAATCCATTCTTTTTTTATTAGAGGTTTCATCTGAATCGGCAACAATTATGAATTTTTTTTGTGCTAATATAAGAATTTGCACAAGTGTTTCAGCTCCAATAATACCACTTAAGTAAACAGTTCCGCAATTGTTATTCTCAAATTCTACTTTATTAAATTTAAGATAAGTATTAAATAATTCCCTATCTAGAAAGCCTTCAAAGATTATATTCTTAGGCTTCAAACACTCGAAAATACTAGAACCTATTGCTCGTCTTAATAATTCATCTGTTGTATAAGGTGCATTAGCATCTTCTTTTTTAATAGTTGTGACATCGTCTGTTTTTTCTACAACTAAATGTCTATCTAGATTATCTGAATCAATCATATATTGTGAATGAGTGGAATATATGACCTTAGATTTTTTACTTATTTCAATTAATTCATTTTTAAGATATTTTGCACTAGTTGGGTATAAACTTTGGTCGGGTTCGTCAATTAAAATAATATCGGTTTCGAGCATTTTATTAGACCTTGATTTAGTTGATAACATTAATAAAATACTAATGAATTTTTTAAAACCGTCACTTCGGTCTTCAAAATTATATTTTGCTTTGTCTACAATCTTAATTAAAATTTCTTCACCATCTGGTATTAATTGAATAGAAGTGCCTCTAAAATCTTTCCAAATCTTCTGAAATGTTGATGTTACTTTTTTTGAAACTTGTTCAAGTAAATTTGAATAATCCCCATCTTCTGCTTTTGCTGTTTCGAATTCATTTTCAATGTCTTCTCTACCACATAAAGCAAAAATATTTTCTAGAGCTTTAAAATCTGAAGGGTCTGAAATGAAATCTTGAATGTTTACTGTATTTGGAAGTAGAAAACTATTTGCATGCTGCCAGTAATGACATTTTAGAGGATTTTCATTATATAGATCTTTTACTAATTCAAGGATTTTCACATTGATATTAAAATTAATAATTCCTGAAGTGGATATTGTATTTTCAGAGATGAAAATCTGTTTGTCTAATTCAAAATCAGTTCCAATATATTTCCAATAGGAAAACTCGGGTTTTTGATTGTCGGCAATTTTAATTTGAAGAAGTAAGCATTTAAACACTTTTTGTAAATATTCACTAAATGATTTACCACTTTTGAATTTTACATTTTCAAAACCTTTGTACTTTTTTTTGAATCTTTCTTCTATGATTTTGAAATCTGAAGATGTAAGATCGAAAACTGCACGGATATAATTTTCAGTAATTTTTTCATTTTCAATCCTTTTTCTCTTGTCTTTATTTGATACTTTGTAGATTTCAAATAATGAAGCTATTGCTTTTAATACATTTGTTTTTCCTGCTTCATTTTTTCCTAAAAGAACCAAGCAATTATGAGTAAATTTTATATTTTCATTTTTGATAGATCGAAAATTTTTAATATGTATATAATCCAGCTTCATTTTTTCATTTTATGAGTTAAATAAGTGTTTTATTTGTTGCAAATGTTTTATAATAAATTAGTCAAAAATTTTAATAGACAAATATCTTAAAATCGCAATTTTAAATTTACGGAAATCCATAATCCATTAAATTTATTTTCAGACAATTATACCACAAAATAAATTCCAATAACCCAGTATTTATACCTGTTTTTAAAATCCAAAAACAAAAAAAAAGCCCAACCACAAAAGTTGAGCTTTCAAATTATTTACACAAGTTTTTTCTCACCGCTGCTGCTGAATGACCAACTGCCTTAACAGCTTCTCTTAATTTACCTTCAGAGATTCCTAATTCTTTACACCAATAATTAATTTCCCATGATTCTGTAAGGCTAATTTTGCTTGAATCTTGGGGTCTTTTTTTACTTAAGTCATCTGACATATTTTGTTTGATTTAAATTAAGCTGATTCAAACTCCAGCTCATGAGTATTTTGAGTTATAAATTCAAAACAAATCTCATCATTTAAAAAATCTATATTTTACGGAAATCCATAATCATTATATTTATACTTTTTTTTAAAATAAAAAAACAACTCTAAAAGTTGAACTTTAAAAATTATCTAATTTCCAGATTATCCAATAAAATCTGATATTTCCTTCCAACTGGAATAATTTCGCCATTAAACATCGTAAGCGATTTAAAAGTTACGGCTGTAATTTTGGTGCTATTTACAATAAAAGAACGATGCACCTGTACAAAATTGGTGCTGTCAATTTCTGCGGCAATGCTTGAGAGCGAACCGTAAATGATGATCGGTGATTTTAGTTTGGTGCTGTACAATTTCATGTAGTTGCCCAGGCTTTCGATATAAATAATATCGCTTAATAAGGTTTCAGTCATTTGTCCGTTTACGCGGTGCGACAGGACTTTTGTATTGGTAGTAATTTCTTTTTTTGTGGTAGTGCCGGAGAAGTAAATCTTGGCTTTTTCTATGGCTTTCGAGAATTTTTCGAACGAAATGGGTTTGAGTAAATAATCTATCGCATCGTTTTGATACGCCGAAAGTGCAAAGTCAGAATAAGCGGTGGTTACAATTGTAAGTGGTCTTTTGGGTTGTAACTCCATCAATTCGACACCTGAAATTACAGGCATATTAATGTCCAGAAAAATAATATCATAGGTGTTTTCGTTGAGCATTTTTACCGCTTCCATACCGCTAAAAGCACTTCCGGAATGTTCCAGATCATCAAATTTAGAGATGTGCGAAGCTAGCGCCTTATGCGCCGGCGATTCATCGTCTATGATAAGACAGCGGTAGGTAAGTGCCATATTTTTAATTTTACGATAAAGATATTCTTTTCTTTCTTGCAGTTGAGTTCGTGTCGTAAACCGTAAACTTCAAGACGTCTTTTTAGGTTTTCGATTCCAATTCCGGTGCTCGAAAGCCGCGAACCCGATTCGAGATAATTATTTTTTAAAGTAAAAGACAATTGGTTGCATCTTACCTTTAGATCTACATTTATAAAAGGTTTTGGAGTTTCGGCAGAGAATTTAACGGCATTCTCAACCAATGGTAAAAAGAACAAAGGCGGAATATCAATACTATCATAATCGCCCTCAAAATGCTGAGTGACCACAAGGCGTTCGTTCTGAAAAGTATAATATTCGATGTATTTTTTTATAAAGGCAATTTCTTCTTCCAGAAAAACATAATCTTTTTTTGTTGCTTCAATCTGATAGCGAAGCATGTCCGAAAGATTAAGGATTCTGTCCGGCAATTTATCAGGATCAGATAAAGATTCTCCATATAAATTATTCATCGCATTCAGTAAAAAATGCGGGTTCAATTGCTGTTTCAAAAACGAAAGCTCAGACTTAAAATTCATGATATCCTTATCTGCGTCCCTAATTTTTTTAGTGATGACAACATGAATAAAATAGAAAAACATTCCGTTGATAATCAATGATAATATTTGGAGCGTTTTAAAATTTCCCAGGCCAACCAACGGGAAAAACCAATTCATGAAAAAGTAAAATGAAGTCCAGTAAATGACAAAGAGCGTAAAGAATGTTTTAAGTTTTCTTCTGAATAAAAAAGGTTTGATGATAAAAATGTTAAAGATGGTAACCCAGATAATACAAGGTAAATATCCAACAGCTATTTTACTGAGCATAAACGACAAATCGTGACCATCTAGTTTTATTTCGTCATAAACACAAGCCAAAATAATCAAAACTATAAAGGTGTTTACGATGATGTTACGGAGAAAAAAGTTCTGATAAATTTTGAGAATCTTCATAACGGCAAAATTAGGCTAATATTATAGTTTGTAACACTTTGTACAGTATAAATTATACAAACGCCATTCGTATAAATAATACGCCGTTCGTATAAATATGTTATTATAATAGATGCTTCGCAGTTACTTTTGCCCCGGGTTTTTAATCTTTTTCCAGTAAACAAATTTAATCTTATACCAATTTATGAAAACAAAAATCATTTGTGTTTTATTCATTTGTGCGTCGATACGAACTATGGCTCAGGAAAAAGAAGCTCCTATGAAAACGGTGGTAAAAGCGATAACGGATAAATTTCCGACTACTCGAATTTTAGATGTGCAGTACGAACAATTAGGACCAACAAATTATGATTCGAAGCTTTTTGGTGATCGTTATGAAAGAGGCCGAATCGACCAACACGACCGATTAAAGGTAGCGATCAATGTGCCGTTTTTTGCCACAGCGTCAAAGCGTTTTGTGGTAACGGGTTCTTTGCGTTATAAATATGAAACCTATGATTTTGGTGATGTTTATAATTATACTACAGCATCTACGTACTCAAAACCAAAAGAAGAATTTCATTATTTTGCTGGAGCTGTGAGTGCGACTTATATGTCGACACTTTTTCGTAAACATGTTATTTACAACGCCACCGCTACCGTCGATGGGAATCAGGATAATGTACAGCGTGTAAAAGGATTTGTAACTGCCAATATT
>Ga0247816_10001699_pt1 | contig 10676 bp, 17 predicted proteins | sample UWRJL209509C1_FD_179930 | JGI IMG/M metagenome (GOLD analysis project Ga0247816, IMG submission 179930) | Plant litter microbial communities from Arlington Agricultural Research Station in Wisconsin, United States - UWRJ-L209-509C-1 | ecosystem: Environmental > Terrestrial > Plant litter >...
GGGGGGGCATGGACGTATTTTTTCCTAAAAAAAGACTTGACACCATTTTCATCCCTAGGCAGAAACAGGGGCATGAAAACCCCCGAATCACGTCCCGAAATAATCGTCAACCGAGCAATGGATATATATTATGAAGAGGATTCCGGTCCGTCCGGCGTCTGGAACGTCACCGTGATTCTCCCTACTTACGCCGGATGGGGATGGAAATTCCCTCCCCTCTTTCAGACATATTCGACCCCGGTCCGTTTTCGCGATAGCAAACTTCTTGCCTGATTCGTTCTGCCCCGGTATACCCGAGGAACTCTAGTCGTTCTCCGGGAAAAAATAACGTACCATGGCCAAAAAACTATCGACAATTAATGCCCGTTCTCGTAAAAAGGGCAAGCCATCGTCATCTTCCCGGATGAAAATTTCAAAACGCGCCCCACGACTAGAGAACGTCGGGGCGCGTTTTTCATTCAAGGAGAAGTACCGTGAAAAGCTGGCAACGTCGCGAGATGAAGGAACGAAACGAGAAACTAACCCGGGTCAGTCGATTCGATTTCGTGCGCGGAATTCGCGTAGTGATCGACGAAAACCAAGAGCGTCTCCGTCTCGAAAAAGATCGGCAGTTAAAAGAGTTTCTCGAAAGCGAAGAAACCCGAAAAAGGGAAACCCTCTCCGCTCCGCAGCTAGAGTTCCAATTCTAGATGGCCTTCATTTAAAGGGCCGCGATCTCGATTTTAAACGCGTCGTCGAAGTGATCGACGAAATAAAGACGATCTCCACTAAAGCGAACTGGCCTAATAACGTGCGCCTTGGTATCGCTGGCGTCGATCTCGAAATAAAAAAGCGGATCATCAATTTCCTTCGAAAAAAAGGAATAAAGCCCGGTTCCAAATTCCCATACTATGAAGCCCTATTAGCTAAACTGCTTCAGGTATTTAAGGCAGAGGGACCGGGCATCTTTTACACTAAACTCAAACTCTCTAAAGCCACAGGGAACGACGAATTCGTCGACACCTGGATTTCGACGCCCCGCAAGCGGGTCACATCCGAAAAAGACTTAGAGGATAATCTCTTCTCGCTACTCACTACTCTAGAGGGAGCATCCGAGGATTCACGATATGGTTTCTCAGAAAGCGGCTACGGCTTCGCTGGCATCGAATTCGAGTGGAGTGAGGACCGCGCTAACGCCGCTTAAAAAACCAAAACCCGGGAAACCCTTCTCAGTCGGCGACATTGAATCAATGAACTGGACGAAGTTCCTGGTCATCGGGCACTATGACGGCACCGATATCCATCACTTTTTTACGCTCTCGGAGTTTTTAGACCATGTCTTTAATCACCCTCACGACACTATCTTTTTTCACTTTGGCGGTATTTTTGATTTTCTCTTTGTTTTGGGGGAAGTATTTCAGTCGAAAAAATATTTCCTCGAATCGCTCATTCCAAGGGGATCGTCCCTTCTTTCAGTCACTCTTACTGATGGTCGTCGCAGTATTTCTCTTCGCGATAGCTCTGCTTTATTACCCTTTGCGCTTCGAACCCTCGCAGCTAACTTCGGATGTGTTACTCAAAAGGGGGAAATAGAATATGACAAAATTACAGGAGTTACTCCTGATCTCCTTCGTTACCTTGACTCTGATCTTCTGGCTCTCCATGAAGTTTTATCACGCTTCTATAGCAGCGAAATCATTCGAAGCGCAGGTCCAAAAGTTACAATTGCTTCTCAATCGCTCCAAGTCCTTAGAAAATACCTTAAAGATCCCATCCCCTCTTGTCCGGGAATCGTCGATTCTTTTGTTCGACGGTCCTATGCGGGGGGTAGAACTGAAATATTTCGACCTTTTTTCCAATCAGTGGAAGGTGTTCCAGAAAGAGGGGAGCTATCAAACTATGATATCAATTCGCTTTACCCCTATGTTATGCGCGAAAACGCCTTCCCCACCCAGTTTAAAGAATGGACAAAAGAACTCGATTTAGAGGGAATGGGATTTCATGAGGTATACGTTGACGTGCCTGAAGGAATGTACCTTCCGGTACTTTGGAAAAAGTCTCCTAAGTTTATCTTTCCGACTGGCAGATTTTGGGGGGTATTTTCTACTCCAGAGCTGCGCTTCGCAATCGACCGTGGAGCGCGAGTCGTTCGACATCGTAAGTCGGCAATGTTTAATTCAGGCGGATTTCTATTTCGAGAATTCGTCACTGATTTATATGAACGCCGGAAGAATTCAGAATCCGAAGTCGATCGAACAATCATAAAACTCATTCTGAATTCGACTTACGGAAGAATGGGCTTAAACCTGGAGCGCGAGACGCTCGAACTAGATCAAGGACAACCCGATGTTATTCCCGATTTTGAGTTTAACGCAGGAAATGAACGAATTCGCTTTGTGCGTCGATCTACTTTCCTCAAAACCTTTAGTAACCCCGCCATTGCAAGTTACGTCACAAGCTACGCAAGGCTTGAGAACTATAAGTATCTCGAACGGTTCAGAGATTCTATTCACTATACAGATACCGATTCCTTCTTTACCCGAGAACGTCATCCCATTTCGAAGGAACTCGGAGAACTCAAGCTTGAATATACAATGAATGAAGCGTGCTTTTTACTCCCTAAAACCTATATTGCGGGGGGTAAGGTCGCTATGAAGGGTTTTGACAAAAAGAAGATCGGTAAGTTTAAATTCGAAGATTTTCAAAATGCCCTAGAAGGTGAATTTAAACTAAAAATCGACGTTGACCCTAAAATGGCGAGATTAAAAACCGCCATGCGAAAAGGGGAAATCTTGCACTTAATGAAAAAATCGACTAAAGAGATACGCAGTCGATACGACAAAAGAATTCTGTATCGTGACGATACAGGGCAGTGGAATTCCAGGCCACATCATATCCTGGAAAGTGAAATATCTCCGAAAGGGATCTAATCATGGCAAATCTGAAAAAAGTCTCCGTAAAACAAATTAAATTATCCGACCTCGAAGAAGGCGCTGAATTCGCGGGTACCCTAAAAGGTTTCTCCACTAAGCCGATCACCGTCCTGGACGAAAAATCCGGCGAAGTGATGGAAAAAGAACTCCAATTCGTCGATATCGCCGATGACGACGGAAACAACGTTCGCCTTGTTTCGGACGTAGGTTTCCGAAATGCGCTCGAAGACGGTCATATCGGAATCGGCGATTGGTTTAAAGGCGTGAAACTCGCTAAAATTAAACTCCCTAAAGGGCGCACGATGAACCAATACGATATCTATACCCGCACCTAAGATAATATAAGAAAATAAAAGCCGGACCCGCTGCAGGGTAATCCGGGACTTTTTAGGGAATTCTCCTTGTAATGGGGGGAATTCCCTTTTAGCATTTCGGCCTAGGAGAAAATACAATATGTCAGACGCAGTGAAACTCAGGGTCAAGAAAACGGCGGTTTCTGAATCGGTTGAAAATGCAGCCGATTCGATTTTTAAAAACGAATATCTCATGATCGGTGCGGTTATTTTAGCCGCGATTGTCATCTATTACGTGATGACTAAAGAAGACACGTCCGGTGCGGGCGCTATTTCTCCAATTCCAGATCTTTCGGGAAATGAAGGAATGCATATTATGCCCGGAAAAAATAACACCGCTTTCATGCAAAACTAAGGGAGCGACGTAAATGCCTGAAGACAAAAAGGAAAGAACGAACTCACAATTGAAAACGCAGGTTGAGGAATTAACCCGCGTTCAAATCAAAATCTTGGAAGCTATCGCTAAAATCGAAGAACATACAGGCGAAGATTTCATGGAAGCGGGGGAGTATCATGGGCTTAGTTTCGAATAATTCGGATACGACGACCGTCATTGAGGGTTCTACCGCGCCTCTGGAAAAGGATTTAGCCTCGGTTTTAAAAGAATCGCAGGAAGCCATTTCTTCCTCTATTCCAAAAACCGGAAAGAAACGTGGACGGAAATCCGCTGCGGAAAAAGAAGCTATTAAAGCGGCTGAATCTCTACCCCCTCCTCCGGTAGAGATTAAGCCCGCAGGGCTTGCCCCGATGATCAAGCCCGTCATCCATATGGGGATGGACGGAGTCGCCTCTTACGGCGGCGCGCCCGAACTCGAATTTGATGACAAGGCAGCCGAGATGCTCGCAGAGCAGGGTGATCTCGTTCTCGGAGCTTTTTGCCCGGACGTCGCGAATTCAAAATGGGGAGCACTTACAGCGTTCGCCGTTTCGCTCACTATGGTCGGATATGGTCACTACCGTTCAGCTACTCAGCTCCGCGATAAGAAAATCGCGAAAATGAAAAAGGACGCGGAAATTCAAAATGAACCGACTCAAGTCGGTCTTTCGACTCTCGTCTCGGGAAACCGTGCGCCGGTCGAAAACCCGATTCCGACTATGCTATGAAGCTAGGCCCTACCGACGTCGTTACAATTCTCGGAAAGCGGGGGTCGGGAAAATCGACCCTCGCTTGGGAATTCGCCAAATTATTTCCGCGTCTCGTGGTTTTTGACATCACGGGTGAGCACGATCCGAAGAATTTCACTCACACTGTTTATGGCTTTGATGCGTTCGGGGATGTTATTCTAAAGACCGAACTTAAATCCGAATTCCGTATTTTATACCGATTCGACATTGAAGGGGACGGTCACAGTGAAGAATTCGATCACGCCTTGCGCCTGCTCTATTACCGGGGTCACGTTGCAACTCTCATTGAAGAAGTCTGGCATTTTGGGGGCAAGGGTTTCCTTCCCAAATGGCTCCGTCAGTCTTACCTCACTGGTAGGCACCGGGGCATGGCTCTTATCACTACATCACAACGCCCCGCATCCGTTCATAAGGACATCATGGCGCAAACAAGCCATTTCTTTAGCGGAACTATGTTTGAAAGCAATGACGTGAAATATTTAGCGGAATTCCTGGGGAAAGAGAACGCGGAAAGCCTCAGAACGATCCCTAAATATAAGTTTTTGCACTATACGGCGGGTGAGCCCGTGGGAATTGTCAATAATAAATCTTGAATTCTTTTCATTCTTCCCGAGAAGATAGACTAGTACGTCAATCAACTCATCCTAATTGGAGAATGAAATATGTCTGTCAAAGGTTATATCCCAGGTAAGCACGCTCTCATTTCCGGCCTCATCGTGACCTTCGTTGGTCTCTTCATCTATAACCGCGTTCCAAAAGTGAAAGCCGTTCTGCAAGGCACGTCGGCTAGCTAAGCGTTTTCGCGCGAACTCACTTTAGAAACAATTTTCGGAGAAAATAAATCATGGCCGCTCAGCAATCTAAATCGTCAGTCGTTCGCGCCGAACGTACTCGCCGACTTCCATCTGTCTCTTTTGACCCAGGTAACATCAAGTCGCTCGATATTCCGCGCGACTCCGTTTTCAAATCTTTCTCGATCACGATCGCAGGCGGCGTTGCCGTCACTTTCACGGGTACTTACACTGTCGATCAAATCGTATCGATCGGTCGTTTGATTAACCGAATCGATATCGTCGTAAACGGTAACCGCACCGTGAAATCGGTCACGCCTTGGCTTTGCGCGACCAAAATCCTTTTCTATAACTCGACCCAAGCTGAACGGAAATCTTCTGTCGCAGCGACGGTTCTCACTCCTCCGAACCCGACCATCGATGGCGGTTTCGCAATTGGAACGACCGGACAAGTCACGACGATCCGTGAGACGATCGATATCTTTTTCGAAGATATTCTTTCGGCTGAACCCCGTTCGGGAACTTTCCTGAACCTGAAAGGCGCGGCTTCCGCTGAAATTCGTTTCAATTTCTCTCCGTTCTCTTTCCTCGAAGCCGCGAACAATGCAGCTACGGGTGTGGCTTATTCTTCCAATACTCTCACTCTGGACGTGACGACTCGCGAAGCTCCAGACTTGGATGGAAAAATGGCCGATCTGAAAGAGACGACGAAATCGTTCCTTTTCCAAGGTCAGCAGACCGAATTCGCAATCGACATTAACCGTGGTAACTTCGTTCGCGGAATCTGGCTCCAAGTCCGCGACGGAAACGCGACGAAATCGCTTTCCAACACGGCTGTCACCGGAGTTCAGTTACTCGCGAACGGATTCTTTCCGATCAAGCAATACGGAACTGCGACCGGACAAGGTTTCCTGAAAATTCAAACGGAAAACCGTTCGAACTTCGGGATGAATGCTCCGTATGTTTCGAACGTCTCTCGTCTTGACGGCATCGCGTACATCGATCTTCTGAACAACAGAAATTCGGCGACTGCACTCGACGCCCGTTTCCTCGATAACTTACAGCTTCTCATTTCGACCGCTGCAAGCGGGCAAGGCGCTACTTACACTAACCCAGTGGAAGTTATCGTCCAGACCGATGAATACGTGATTCCAGCCTAGACCCTGGATACCCGCGCCGCTCGCTCACTCTCTTTTGCCGGGGAGTGAGCGAGCACTCCTCACTAAAAATTCTCGAGAATTAAAACATGGGTTTTTTCAAGTCTATCGGAAATGCAGTGAAATCAGTCGCAGCCGTTGCAGTCGCACCAATCGCGGCTCCGGTCGCCGCAGCAGTGAATATCGTAAAAGGCGAAAACGTCATTGAGAGCGTGAAAAATGCGACTCTTCAAACTGCCGCTGCTCTTAATCCTGTCGGCGGTGCCGAGGCAGCTATCTCAGGATTCAAAGGTTCTAGTTGGTCACCTACCGGAACGGGCGCCGTTGCAATGGGCGCAACCGATTCTAGAACACAAAACAGATTCCTTATCACAAACGCCGCCGCCGCAGCTACGGGCGGCGCTTACGCTTATTTTTCCGCACCTACTGCTCTCGCAACCGGAGTCGGATCTAGCGCAGCCGCCGCAGGCGCTACCGCTGCAACCCCTGGAGTGATTTCAACACTCGGAACTGCAGCCGTCGCCGGGGCCGCAAAAGGGATCGAAGGTCTCGGGAGTGAAGCAGTCGGCGGAATCATGGGAATGTTCGGAGGCGGGGCCGCGCCGTCGTCTATCGGAAATCCTACCGAGGGAGCAGTCGCACCGATTTCTCCTCTCGTTTACGGCGGTTTAGCTTTAGGCGCTGGATACTTAATTTTTAGAAAAGGAAAAAGAAAATGAGCAAATTTACAGAAACTCGCGATGCGTTTTTACGTTCGGTCGGCCTGAAAGATAACCCAGCAATCTCAGCCGCATCGGTCGGACAGACTGCAGGAAACGGAGTCATCAATCTTGCCACGAACGCGTTCTCGAATCTTTTTCGTGATTCCTCGGGCGTTGCTGCGACGGGCACTCAGCCTGCTCCAATCAGTGCGGCGAAAGTTTCGGCTCCGATTATTGTTGGCGGTCTCGTCGTCGCGTACTTACTTCTTCGGAGAAAATAACATGGGAAATCCGGTTAATAACAATCCACAGAATTCCTCGAATTTTCTTCCGACGACTGGAAACGACGATCGTCTCCGGGGTCAGGATCTCGCTTCCGCGATGGCGAATTTGCTTGCGCAGTATTCGACGACGCTTTCATACGCGCAGGATAATAAACCGTATGACATTCAGTCGATCACGGTTGATCTTTCGATCGCGCGTACAAATGGGAATGCCTTGAAAGTCGGCTTTCCTTTCAAGTCGTATTTCGTCACGGAAATCACGGGACTTGCGACTGCGACCTGTAAACTACAGTTTAACGATGAATCGACCTATGCACAGGGTATCCCCCTCACGCTGAAAGATTCGGGAGTTACCTCAGGAGTCATTTCCAAGGGATATATCACGAACGCCGCGCAACCTAATACGACAATGACGATCGTTTTTTCCGTCACGACAGAGTTTCGTTCGGGCTCTCAGATCGCGCTTTCTCAAACAGGTGTCACTGCTCCCGTAGATGCTCAAGCTGCGAAAGCGGGCGCAACTCTGGGTGCTGCAAGCACTGACTGGTATATGACTCTTGCTGATATGAATGGTGATTATAACGGGGGTTATAACGTAGCGGGCACTTTTAAAGTCCCGGCAGGCAAAAGTTTTTATGTGAAAAAAGTAAAAATATGGACGCTAGCCGCGACGACTAACAACATGACTCAGTTTTCAATTTGTTACTCAGACGTGGCGGCCGGAAATAACGGGTCATTTCCATCTGGATGGACGCAGGTCCAGAATTCTCCGATTTTCGCATTCAATGGTGGAGTCGTTTACGAAGTCGCATGTAACTTCAGAATTCCGGCCGGAAAATTTCTCGGGCTCTATGGATATAGCGGTATCGCAAATCTTCCGTTCCAGTGTGCAATCGAAGGCGTCGTAGGCGCATAGATGGCTCTCGATCTTCAAAATTACCAGTACGGTCTGGGATTTCTTCATAAATGGTTTCTCCGCTCCTCTGCCTTCCCTACGGGCACGAGCGGGGAAACTCGTATTTTGAGCACCTATACCGATCAACAAATTGCGACGATCGGTGCGCTTGCGAAAAACTATTCGGAGCAGCGTCAGCAGTTCGTCATTTCGAAAGCGCTCTCGAACTACCCGACTGGAACGCCGCGAACGGTGGACTGGACCGATTATTTCATGAGCGAGGCAGCCGACCTAAATTACGCCGACATCGTAACAGAGGGTCTAAAGGACACTGCGATCGGTGTTGCGAAAGCGACCGCATGGACGGCGGCTTTCGGAGGAACGGCTTATCTGCTCTGGGTCGGTGTTCCGGTCGTCATGCTGCTCCTTGCGAAAAGGAAAAAATGAAATGCCGGCACTCGTTTTACTCTTACTTGCCGGACTGCTTTACGTCGGTCGTGACGCAGTCGGTGCGGAGATCACTCAATTGACTGATGAATATACCCGCTGGGATTCCCTTTTTAAAAAATACTCGAAAATCTCGGGCGTACCCTGGCGCTGGATCAAGGCTGTATGCTGGGTAGAATCGGATCTAGGGCGCGCCGACTCGGTCGCCTATGGTCTAGAGCATCCCGAGGAAACGGAAGCCTCTAAATCAAGCGACGGAAAGTCCTGGGGTCTGATGCAGACGATCATCACGACGAGTAATGAGATGCGTCCAGGGACGACGATCGCGGATTTGAATAATCCGGAAATCTCGATCATGATCGGTGCGAAGGTTTTAGGTCGAAATCTCCGGAAGTTTCCAAATAACCGAACTTCCGTTTTTCGGGCCTATAACGGGGGTCTTGGATTTGCTTCCACGGTAGCGGGTCAGCGCGATACCCCGGCCTATGCTGCGAAAGTGGAAGATAGGTTAGCACGTATTCTCTTAAAACAACCGGGCGATGAAATGGAGATCGGATAATGAAAAATTTTTGGTGGCTAGTAGCAGGGGTTTACGTTTACGGGGTCTGGATGACGAGAAAGCAAGGAACGGTCGCGGGATCGCCGGACGGGTTACTTGCGATGGATTCGGGCGTCAGTGCCGACTATGACCGAAACGCTGCGAAATTAACCGGGAGTCGCGTATGATTTTAGCTCTCATTCCTCTCATCACCGCGCTTGCGACTCCGGTCGTGAATCTGCTCGTGAAAAAACAGGAAGCGATTCCTGAGAAGCCGGGCGAAGAGAAAAAAGATTCTATTCTCGCGCTGTTTTCCGCGATCTGGGATGTTTTAGAAGATCACGGTTTTGTTACCGAGAAGTACGAAAACACCTATAAAAACGTCATCTGCCCGATGCTTGATGGAATGATCGAGGCGGCGGTCGCGAAAATGAAAGCGAAGAAAGCGGCTTAAAATTGGAAGAACGGATCGCGCTTGCTCTCATCTCTGCAATTTTTTCGGGCGGCGGCGTTTACGTCACCATGAAAGTAGAGCTCGCGATTTTAAAAGCGAGACTGATGCAGTTAGTAGGGGTAGAGATCGCGGTCGCGGTCCTGAAAGAAAAAGTAGATTATCAGGCGGGTCAAATCCGTGAGATGATCGGAAGGTTTCCGCAATAAAGCGGATTTGTAGCCTCTCAATTCCGAGGGGTGAGCACTGGAAAGAGAGAAGTTCTATCATGAATAAATCTATTATCGTTCACTTGAAAAATAAGTATCCTGGCGGTCGCGTGGACTCTAGCGATCATCACATCTCGGCTTATGACTCGAACGGAAACCTCATGGTTGCTCTCCAAAAAGACGGAATGGGCAACATGCGCGACGTTTCTGAAGAGATGGGAGCAGAAGACAAATTCTGTAACGGTCCAATCCCTAAGTGGGCGCGCGTTCACAAGCTTCATGCAGACGGTCGCATCGGGAAATCCGAAGAGCACCTTCTTCGCTCGAAAGGTGTGAAAGGAATTTCCCGCGTCGCTTCGATGAGCCATGACGATGCGAAAATGTCGAAAGACGCAAGCTGCCAAATGTATGCTCGCGCAGTCGCTGCCGAGACCCTCATGAAAGAAGATCCGAAACTTTCGCGCGTTCAGGCTGAAGTGAAAGCGGATCTCGTTTTGGCTGACCTTGCTGCAAAAGCAGAAGAGTCTAAGTCGAAATCGAAGGCTTAAGGTTTCGCATTTCCTCGAACGAGTCGACTAGGTGGGAAGGAATCTTTTCCACAGTAGAAGAAAAAGAAATCACGCCGTTCTCTGCTTTGCGCAGGGGACGGCTTTTCCCATAGAGCTGAACGCAGCGGTCATTCGTAGAGCCATCGGTTGTCTTACCGAGATAATAAGCGTCGGGGACCGTGGCCATGTGTCCAGGCGGGATGCGTATCGCCTTCGGAAATGGGGAATCCCCAAAGCGGCGGTTTGGATGTTGGTCCGTCAGAAA
>Ga0247816_10001701_pt1 | contig 10673 bp, 6 predicted proteins | sample UWRJL209509C1_FD_179930 | JGI IMG/M metagenome (GOLD analysis project Ga0247816, IMG submission 179930) | Plant litter microbial communities from Arlington Agricultural Research Station in Wisconsin, United States - UWRJ-L209-509C-1 | ecosystem: Environmental > Terrestrial > Plant litter >...
ATTCTGTCAAATCTTACAACAGTATTTTTTGTTGGATCTATTATTTTTCGGACGTCCGGAAGTATAATATTATTTTTTTCGGCAAATTCTTTTATACTGTTTTTTTTTATAAAAATACATAAAGCATAGGTACTGCTTCCGGATTTTACAAAGTAATTAGATTCAAGAGAACCATCAATTACAGATAAGTTATATTGCCATCTTCCTACGTTTTTCATGAAATTATGACCCGATAATGTTGCTTCACCATCAGTTAAATTATAATAAAACCCAATAAAATCACTATTTGTGTTTTTTTGAATCAGATTTAAATTTTTATTATATTTTACATTAAGATAATACGCTATAATACCATCTCCACAATCAAAAAAATATCTTGTGCCTGTTTGAAATTCTTCTGGTACTATAATAAAATTACCGTCTATTTTACCGCCAAATTGTTCTGCAAAATTTTCAACCCAATTTAAATCTGCACCATAGTAATGTTCAATTTTTTTCATGGTATTTGAATTTTAAGTATATAAAGTTAATTTATTTTATTTTATTATTTTGTAATAATTTGATTTGTAGTTGTATAAGTTTGTTTGTTAATAAAAAAGAATGTTTTTCTTTTCTAATAATGCCAATTTTTACATTCTAAATTTTGTGAGCAATACTGTCGATTAATAATTTAAAATTTGTCTCATATATCCTGTTAATTATGTCTTATATTATTCTAATATAAACTTTATGTGATTTTTTTAAATGTAATTGTTTCATACATTTACTTTATACAAAAGATATGCCTGAAACTTTATTAAAACTATAACAAGTTACTAGTCACTTTTGTAGAAAATTTAGAAAATATTTTTTTTGTTTTTTAAGCTGGGAATTTCGTACCAAACAGGGAAATATTACCCTGCTTACATTATTTTTTGGTTAAGTGTTTTGCGATCTATTTGTAAAATTTGAGCTGCTTTAGTTTTATTATTATTTACTGCCGCTAATACTTTTATGATCTGCTCTTTTTCATATTCTTTTAATGATTTAAGAATCCCTTTTTGTTCAGGAATATGATATTTCAGATGCTCAGGAATATGCTGTAATTCTATAATGTCATCGCTCATTACGATCATGTTTTGTATGACGTTTTCGAGTTCTCTAACATTTCCGGGCCAGGAGTATCGAAGTAAGATTTCTGTAACTTTTGAATTAATTGTGATTCCTGGTTTGTTTAATTCAGCAGAGTACTTTTTGATAAAATTGTTTAATAAGTGTATTATATCTTCTTTTCGTTCTCTTAAGGGTTCTGTCTTTATATTAATAACATTTAAGCGATAATATAAATCTTCTCTAAATGTGCCTTTTTGGACCATTTGAAATAAATCGTCATTTGTTGCGGCTATAATTCTAACATCTAATTTTTCTGGAGTTCTGGATCCAACTTTTGTGATTTCTTTTTCTTGTAATACTCTTAAAAGTCTAGTTTGTAATGCTAATGATGCTGTGCCAATTTCGTCCAGAAAAATAGTTCCGCCAGAAGCGGCCTGAAAAAAGCCAATTCTGGACTCACCGGCTCCTGTAAAGGCACCTTTTACATAACCAAACAATTCAGATTCTATTAAATTTTCCGGAATTCCTGAACAGTTTACAGATATAAACGGCATGTTAGAAAAAACTCCTTTAAAGTGAATTGCTTTTGCAATTAGTTCTTTCCCTGTGCCACTTTCGCCCTCTATAAGAACACTGACTTTGTTGTTTTCTACACGTTTTATTATTTCTACTAAATTTTTAAATTTTTTCGAACATCCAGTTATCCCTGCATAATTGTTTTCAGCTTTATCGTGTATGTTTTCTACAATAGGTTTTCTTTTTTGAAAAGAGTTTTGTATTGCTTTTTGCAATTCTTCCACTGTAAATGGTTTTATTAAATAATCTAATGCACCAGATTTTATGGCTGTCACGACATCTTCTATAGATGGTAATCCAGTTATGATCAATTTGGGTAGTAGAGGATAATGCTCTTCTGCGTATTTTAATAACTCAATGCCATTTACGTCAGGAATATTCAGGTCTGTAATTAATAAATCTATTGTATTGTGTTTTAGTACATCTAATGCCTCATTTACAGATGAAGCCTTATAAGTGTAATAATCAAATGATTTTAAATGACGTTGAAGTAAATTAAGCATATCATAATTGTCATCGACAATAAGAACGTTCTCTTTTTTAAGATTCATTATAATTAATTTAGCGGTATTTTTATTGTAAAGATTGCGCCAGTAGGCTGGTTGTCTTCTATTGTTATTTCACCTTTGTGTTTTTTTATGATACCATGAACAACGCTAAGGCCGAGTCCGTTACCATCATTTAATGGTTTGGTAGTAAAAAATGGTTCAAAGATTTTATGCTTAATATCCTCGGGTACTCCTGGCCCATGGTCTTCAATTTTTATGATCACATTTTTATAATCACTTTCAACGACAATTCTAATGGAGCTTTTTTGCGGAGAAACATATATAGCGTTTATTAATAAATTGAACAAAACCTGTGTTAGTTGTACAGAATCGACTTTTGCAATGATGTTCTCGGTTTTAAAAACAACATTACTTTTAATTTCTTTTTTTTGAAAATTTTGATTTAGAGATGAAAGGACGAAATGTATAATAGGCTTTATTTCAGCTAATTGTAATTGATGCGGCATTTCGCATGAGAAAAAAAGTAATTTTTTTACAATCTCGCGAGAATATAAAGCGGAGTTTATTATTATAGAGATATCAGAGTCAATTTCGGGATTTGTATTACTATCCTTGATGAGCTCAGAAAAACCAAGTATATTTCCTAGAGGCGTATTAAGCTCGTGTGCAATTCCAGCGGTAATTTCACCAAGAATTGCTAATCGATCTATTCTTTCTGCACTTCTCCTAAGTAAATCTTCTTTTTCTAATTTTTCGATTTTTTCAATGTGGTTGCTAACTTCAAAAGAAATAGTATCAAGCAGTTTTTGTTCATCTTCTAAAAAATGAGTTTGCATGTATTTATTTTTTGGATAATGTACTTTTATAAAGCCAATATTGTCACTATCTATATATAGGTAACTACTTTGACAGACAGTTTCCGGTAAAAGTGCTGCCGTTATATAGTGTTTATCCCGAACCTGAATTTCTACAATAGTATCTTCACTATATCTCCATGCTTTTTTTGTACTTAAAATTATTTTGTTTAAAAATTCTTCTTGATCAGAATTTGTCTTTGATATTATTTTTGAAATCTCATAAAGGCAAGTAAGTTCTTTTACTCTCTCTTTAAGTTTTTCCTCAGCGGTAGCAAATTTCATTTTGTAGGAAGTAGTCTGTATTCTGTTTTTAAATAAAGTCCAAAATTACTTAAATAATCTTCTCTGTATTCTAAATTTAGAATTTATTTAACTATTTGAAAATAAAATAAATAAGTTTTAATTTTTAGCCTTATTCTGATATTTATATACCTTATTAAGATTGTTTTTTGAGTTATATAGTTATGTAGGAAAAAAAAGGAAGATTTCTTGAGTTTTATTTACTTCTAATTTGTTTCAAACTATTTTTTAAAGCACATACGTTACTTATTCAAAAGTCCTATTTTACTATTCTAAAAGCTTTTGCGGTGAATATCAACTTTATGTTAAGAGTAATTTTGTCTTAGTCTTTTAGTAATTTAAAAATTATTGAAAAGATCAAAACAAAAACAAAAGATACCTAATTAAATAGCGGTTTAAAAGAATATGAATACTTCCAGATTTTCATTAGAGTTTGAGTTGAATGTAGCTGAAATACAGAAGTTAAACAAAATGTATTATAAAGATTTATATAAAGAAAGAGTTACTGTTTTTTTTGTATTAATTCTGACCTTTTTAATCTTTTTAGATTTTTTTAGTCTGAGTAAAGATGAAGATCTTATAATATGGGAATTAAGAAATCTTGTTGTTATTGTATTATTCTTGATGTTTCGTTATTCTTTTGTGAATACAATCTGTAAAATCATTTTTAGGATAACTAAAAAAATAACAGATTACACTACTATTTTAGGAAAGTATAAATTAAATTTCACCAATTCATTCATTTATGTTCACTCACCCTTAGGAGCTTTTGCACATAAATGGAGCCAGATAGAAAGAGCAGTTCTAACCAAAGATTTTTTCTTTTTATATGTAAAAGATGATGATCATCATATTATATCTATTTCGAATAAATTTAATAACGGCAGGAATATAAATGAATTAATTGCATTTGTAGAACGCAATGTAGTTGAGATTACAAAAATGTAATAATTGCTTATTTATTTTATTTGAAAACTAAAAATAACCAAACCGAAAGACCTTATTAATTCAGTTTTATTATTGAAGAATAATAAAAAATATAAAGATGGGAAAGAAGAATATTTTAGTATGTGACAATAAAAAAGTCTTCATGAAAATGTTTAAGCGAAAATTTAGTAATGAGTTTGAATTTACTGATAGTGCAGCCTTAGACCATACAGAAGATCAAATAATAAATTTCGACAGGATTGTTCTTGTTATCTACAATAAGTTTGAATTAATCGAATTTTTAAAATTTTATAAAAAAGGAACCAATATCTTAGTGTGCATTTTTAATAAAAAGTTATACACAGATTTAATTTTCTTAGAAGATTTTAATGATTTGCTTCTATTAGACGGTTCAAAGACCAGAAATGAAATCATGAACGATTTAAAATCTAGTTTTAAAAACACACTAGGTTTTAAACAACAAATATCTGAATCTGGTTTTTCTAATTTGTATGCACAGAAAAATCAATCTTATAGTTCGATTAAAAAAATAATAATAGCGAATGCCGGTTAATTTATTACTTACTCTTAAATAATAAGGAAAAGCAATTAAAGTTGTAAGACTAAAAAAATGCCCAAACCGAAAGGAATGGGCTTTTTGAATTAATGAAACTTTTATTTCATTTTATAAATTTCTGAACCGGCGAGTAAAAAACAACCCAATCCATAATCTTCAAAATCCGGAATTTTATCACTAGTTACCGGCTGACCATCTTTTGGTTCTTTTCCTGTGGATTGTAAATATGCCAGAAAACCGTTTGGCTGTAAACCTTCCGTAGTCATGGCATTCCATGCTTTTTGAATAACAGGTAAATAGGTTTCCTTTTTCAAAATTCCGTTATTAATGCCATAAGTTATTCCGTAAACAAATAACGCTGTTCCTGATAATTCTTTACCTCCGTAATTTATTGGATCATGCAAACTTACATTCCAGAATCCATCAGGTCTTTGAATAGGAATCAATGCTGCAGCCATCAATTTTAAATCTTTTACATATTGTTCTCTGTGTGGCGCGTTTTCAGGAATTATGGTTAATACTTTTGCCAAAGCTGCAATTACCCAGCCATTGCCACGGCTCCAATAACAATCTTCGCCGTTTGGTTCTTTATATGGGGGATCAAAATCGGCATCACGCCACCACAAACCATCTTTTACATTAAACAAACCGTGATCGCCATGATTATTTCGGGTGTACATATACATTTGATACATTTTTTCGAAATAGCGATTGTCTTTTTCTAAAACACCCATTTTGGCAAAAACAGGCATTCCCATCTGTATCGCATCAATCCACGACCAATCGTCTAATTGTGGAGTGTTCAAAAGCATATTTGTATTTGCAATTGTATTTTTTAATTTTTTAGTATCAGGTTCTAAATTATATAAATCGATATAGGTTTGTGCAGCGCAATAATTATCAGCATTGCGAGTCGTGTTTCCGCCATTAAATCCCCATTTATGAAATTCAGCCCACGAATAAGCATAATCATAATAAGCATCTTTAGGAAAAATTTCATGCAATGCCATTAATCCTTCATAATAAACACCGCGTGTCCAGATGTTACTTGGGCGTTCTTTGTTGGTAATGATAGTTTTACCGGTTTCAGGCCATTTTTGCATAAAATAATCATTCGCCAAAATCATTTGTTTTAGTACTAATTTTTTATCAAATGGCTGTTGTGCACTTATTATATTGGTATACAAAAAGCATATCGTAAAGCTTAAAAGTAATTTTTTCATCTTATATTCGGTTAATTAGTTTGTAGTTTTAATGGCGTAATCGTAACCGACCCCAATAATCCCGAAGGCATTGGATTCCATTTTGTGGCGTCAAATTTTTTATAATCCTTATCAACCATATTTATTTCGTAAAAAATCTTCCATTCTTCGCCTTTTAGTTCTTTATCCCTGATTCTGTTGGCAGAAAGATTGGTGACCTGTATTTTTAAAATGTTTTTTCCGGATTTTAAATTTTTGATATTCAGCTTGTAAGGAACAGACCATGCGGTTCCGATAAATTCATCATTAAGCCAGACTTTTGCACTTTCGCGTACATCTCCTAAATTCAAACTCCAGTTTTCTATTTTATTATTCGGATTTTCAAATTCCAAAGAGTAAGTTGCAGATCCCGAAAAAGCTTCAGCATCCGGACTTAATTTTGTCCAGGATTCCAGAGTTGAAATTGTTGCGCTTGTTGGTAATTTTGGTCCGCCTTTGTCAAAGTTAATTTTCCAGTTTCCTTTTAAAGAAATAGCTTCAGTTACAGGTTTATAATAATTCCATTTTTTTTGAGAAGCCGTATTTTCTGTTTTTAAAAAATAAGATTGTCCCGGTTCAATTTTAATTTTTACTAAAGTATTCGTATTGGATTTTTTTACAATTGTATTTCCAGCTTCTTTCGTTAATGGATCCAGAATAATAACTTCTTTATTTCCAATTTGTAACGGAATAAATTCATCAACTGTTTTAGGAGTATGGTTTACCAAATAATAGATTTTTTCTCCGTCAACATCTCTTCTTATGAATTTTAAACCAGAATTTACAAGTGTTTCCGGCTGTATTTTTGCATTTTCTAAAGCAATAAAAATATCCGAAACCGGTTTTACAAATTCATTATTCGCCTTTAAAAGATTTTGAAGTTCTTGTTCCTGTTTTTTATAATCATTAAATCCGGGAACAGATTCCGGTAATCCTTCAAAAATAATAGTTGCACCTTGTTTTTTTAAGGCTATTAATTTTTGCAAAGTGGCAAGCGGCATTTTTTTACAGGACGGAATAATTAATGACTTAAAAGTTCCACCCGGCAAACTGATTTTTCCATCAATAACCTTTGCTTCAGTAATAAAGTTATCCGATATAAAATCAACTCCATATCCTTTTTTCAGAAGGCTTTTTGTAGTATCATAAAAAGATGTTCCGTGTAACCATTCTGATAAAGAATGTATTTTAAATTGAAAAAATAAGTTGCCTTTTTGATATTGGTCCCAAACATCAAAAATGGGCCAGTAAAGCAAAATTTCGTTATCTGGTTTTCCCTGTTGCAATAAAGATTGACAATTCGAAATATAAGAAAAAAGGGCAGGAGCATCTTCCCAAATACTATTGTTGGCATTAAAATTTACCGAAGCATAAAATTGCCATCCCGGCCACGCAGCTCTTGTTGGCGAATAAGTCGATCCATGTAAAAAAACATGATTTACGCCATTTAACATCAAGTCTTCAACTTCAGGTTTACATTGAGATAGAGCTGTTTTGAAATGTTCTCTCAACCACGTAAAAGTCTCAGACGAAACCAGATTTTTCCCTGAAATATGTGCCGCCGAAGAGGAGAATTTTAGCATGACCGGATCAGCATCGCCTTCGCGGATGTCTTCTTTCTCGCGTCTAAAACCCGGAATATCAAAAGGCATAGAACCAAAAGTTTCACATTCCGGAATGTCCGCTGAAGCATACAAATCTATCAGGTTTCCGGGAGAACCGTGTGCCTGAAGTTTTGTTTTAAAGTTTTTGGAATTTGCCCATGCTGTCCATGGTTTGTCAAATTTATTGAGTAATAAATCGGCAATCGTTTGTTTGTAATCACTTCTTATTCGGTTACCAATTTCGTTATCGGTTTCATTTAATAAAAGAGGCATTTGTTGTTTTAAATCATAGCCCCTTAAAGTTTTAAATTCCTCAAAGAATTTCGGAGTAAAATCAGTTCCGTATACTTCATAACTATCATTAAAAATAGCTCTTATTTTTCCTTCGCGACCTTTAAAAGCACTATTAAACGGAACAACGTAAGCATTCAATGCTTCCTCAGAATAATGATCTAAAGTATAACCGCTTCCTCCTGGAGCCGCTCTTTTAACCTGTTGACCGGTTTTACCGCTAAAAACAGCATATATTGTATAATCTGTTTTAACAGCTTTCCATTTTAATTTATTTGGTTTTAGCGGATTCTGCAGCGAAACAGGATTTCCTTCAATTCCTTTGTCGTTTACTTTTGAATTTTTATCTTTTAACAAATCTGTTAAGTTTACATAACTTCCGTCATTTCCATAAGCGACAACATACAAAAGCTCGGCAGGTATTTTTTCTTTTGTGTTTTCGAGTGCTATATTCTTGTCAATAGTTTCATTTTTTTTAAGCTGATATTTTTCGATAATTAGTTTAGTTGCGGCATTTTGCAGTGTAACATGAGATCCGCCATAAGGCCAGCCGGTTCCTAAAACCATATCTACCTGCATATGAAGACTGTCTGAAATCTGAATGGTATAATCCAGCATTTCTAACCATTTTGGAGACAGATAATCTATAAAATTATTTTCTTCTCCTTTTACGCCATAAATGGGAGTTATTTCTACACCACCAATTCCGGCATTATGAAAATCTAAAAGGCTTTTCTTCAAATTTGGCTTATCAACCGCACTTCCCATCCACCACCAACGTGCCCATGGCTGATTGATATTGCTGGAATTTGGCCAGGGAGATTCAGACTTTTTCTGTGCAAAAGAATGAAAACTCAATACGAAGCAAAAAAATATAAAAAAATAGGTTTTGATTAGTCTCATTATTTAAGATTCAAAAGATGATTATCCAATAAGGTAAAAGTAAAAGTCCTTCTTGAAATTGCCATCCTGTAGCGTCCTGTTTGAAATGTCAAATAATCTTAAAATTAGCTAATATTTTTATCATAATTTATATTTATGCGAATTTAAATACGGATTTAAAAAAAATAAATGCATAAAATTTTTAATATCATATTTATATTTTTCGCATTGTAAATCAGTTACTTATATTGCTTTTTTGTTAAATAAAATACAAATAAAAATATAAGATATTGATAGTTAGCAGGATACTACAGGATGCTGTGCGATTCCCTTCTAAATAAATTTGGTTAAACTAATTAATTAACCAAATTAAACTTTTTATGAAAAATAATTTTAATCTATTGCTGATTATAGCCCTGTTTGGATTATTCCATTCTGTGGGTTATGCGCAAGAAAAAGTGGTTACAGGAACAGTTACAGATCCATCCAAACTCTCGGTACCGGGAGCAAATGTATTTGTAAAAGGTACAAAAAGAGCGGCCAGTACCGATTTTGATGGTAAATACAGTGTTAAGGTTTCAGAAGGAGAAACGCTCGTTTTTTCTTTTATTGGTTTTGTTACCAAAGAAGTAAAAATTGGAGCTTCAAATACTTACAACATTGTCTTAGATACTGAAAGTTCAAATTTAAATGAAGTTGTAGTTATTGGATACGGAACTCAAAAGAAAAAATTAACAACCGGAGCCATTTCGGGTATTAAAACAGAGAATTTTACCGAAAGGCCTATTTCAAGAATCGATCAGGGATTAGTAGGGCAGGTAGCCGGAGTTCGTGTCAAGCAAACTACAGGATTACCGGGACAGCCTTTTAGTATCGAAATTCGTGGAGCAGGTTCTATCACGGCAGGAAACGAACCGTTGTATGTAGTAGATGGATTTCCAATTTATACCGAAGGATCAAACAGCAACGGAGGTTTTTCAAGCGGTAGTCCGCTCGATAATATGAACCCAAATGATGTGGCTTCGATCGAAGTATTAAAAGATGCCGCGGCAGCAGCAATCTATGGATCAAGAGCCTCAAACGGAGTTGTATTAATTACCACAAAAAGAGGTAAAATAGGAAAACCAAAATTTACGTTTAACACTTACGGAGGGGTTAATAAAGAAGCCAACAGAGTAGATATGTTATCGTCAGAAGAATGGATTGGCAGAGCCAAAACTATGATCGATTCACAATGGGTTGGTTCTGGTATTGCAGGTGCATCAGCGAGTCAAAACACGGCGCAGCGTATTGCGGCTTATAATGCAGTAAACCCAACCGCCCCGCTTACAACTGCAAATTCAAGATACTTCACCTATTTGTATGATGACAGATGGGATATGCCGGGACATCCTGGGTTAGATTATATCGATTGGCAGGATAAAGTTTTCCGCACAGGAGAATTTAGCAACTATCAATTGTCTGTTTCGGGAGCGACAGAAGCCGTAAATTATTACGTATCTGCCAATTATCAAAAAAATACCGGATATATCGTAGGTACTGATTATACTTTATTTTCTGCCAGAGCAAACGTTGATGTAAAGTTGTCTGATTCTTTTAAAATGGGAATCAATATAGCACCTTCATATTCTGTAAAAAATGATCCGGGTGTTGAAGGTAAAGACAATACATTATTTAAGGCTCTTACTGCAACTCCTGTTTTTGAAAGTGCATCAAATGCTGCCGGAGAAAAATACACCACAAGATATGCCTGGGGAAGCAGTACAACCAATATGCTAAATGCGTTGGCAAGAACAGGGAAAAACTCTATGTACAGA
>Ga0247816_10001702_pt1 | contig 10662 bp, 10 predicted proteins | sample UWRJL209509C1_FD_179930 | JGI IMG/M metagenome (GOLD analysis project Ga0247816, IMG submission 179930) | Plant litter microbial communities from Arlington Agricultural Research Station in Wisconsin, United States - UWRJ-L209-509C-1 | ecosystem: Environmental > Terrestrial > Plant litter >...
TCGGTGACAGAGATGATCTTGGTGCCCAGGCGGGCGTCGGCCAGGTTGACGAACTTCTCGAAAGGTACAGCGTAAGCTTTCATTCTTCTTGTCTGCCTTAAAGTAAGTGGCTTGGGATGCTCGCCAGGCCCTGGGCGTTCATGAATCGCTCGGGCCAGGTTTGCTTAAAGAGTCAGTAATCGGAACAACGCGATTTTATTGATCTCGGCCAGTGCGCATTTGAATTCGGCGTCGGCCGAGTTGTGAATGCGCGTTTCAAACGCGGCCAGGATCTGGTGCCGGTTGCTGCCTTTTACCGCCATGATGAAGGGAAACTTGAACTTGGCCTTGTAGGCGTCGTTCAGCTCGGTGAAGCGCGAAAACTCGTCGCTCGAGCATTGGTGAATACCGGCGCCAGCCTGTTCATTGGTGCTGGCTTCGGTTAGTTGGCCCTGTACGGCAGCTTTGCCGGCCAGGTCCGGGTGAGCATTGATCAGGGCCAGTTGACTGGTGTGATCAGCGCTCAACAGGATGTCGCTCATGCGCTGGTGCAGGGTTTCGATCTCGTCGATCGAAGGGTCCTGGCCCAGGTCGAAGGCCTTTGCGGCCACCCATGGCGAATGTTCGTAGATGTCGGCGAAGGCTTTGACGAATTCGTCGCGGCTCAGGGTCGAGGGTTTCAAGGTCTGGAAGGCAGTCATTTGGCGGCTCCCTGGAAAGGGTGTACGTCATGCCAGTGACGCGCAATGTCGACCCGGCGCGTGAACCATACTTGTTCATGACTCTTGGCGTATTCGATAAAACGCTTGAGAGCGGCCAGACGTGCCGGGCGGCCGATCAGGCGGCAGTGCAAGCCGATGGAAAGCATCTTCGGTGCCTCGGCGCCTTCGGCATACAGCACGTCAAACGCGTCTTTCAGGTACTCGAAAAAGTCGTCGCCCTTGTTGAAACCCTGGACCTGGGTGAAGCGCATGTCATTGGTGTCCAGGGTGTACGGGATCACCAGGTGCGGCTTGCCGGTCGGGTTGTTCGGTTCCCAGTAGGGTAGGTCGTCGTCGTAGGTGTCGCAGTCGTAAAGGAAGCCACCTTCCTCCATCACCAGCCGCCGGGTATTGGGGCCGGTGCGCCCGGTGTACCAGCCCAGTGGGCGCTCGCCGGTGAGTTCGGTGAGGATGCGGATCGCTTCGAGCATGTGCTCGCGTTCCTGGGCCTCGTCCATGTATTGGTAGTCGATCCAGCGGTAGCCGTGGCTGCAGATCTCGTGGCCGGCGGCGACCATCGCGCGGATCACGTCCGGGTGGCGCTGGGCAGCCATGGCCACGGCGAAGATGGTCAGCGGGATATCGAATTCTTTGAATAACTTGAGGATGCGCCAAACGCCAGCACGGCTGCCGTATTCATACAGCGACTCCATGCTCATGTTGCGCTCGCCTTGCAGCGGCTGCGCCGAGACCATTTCCGAGAGGAAGGCTTCGGACTCTTTGTCGCCATGCAGAATATTGCGCTCACCGCCTTCTTCGTAATTGAGTACGAACGACAGGGCGATACGCGCCTTGCCCGGCCAGTGGGGGTGAGGAGGGTTACTGCCGTAACCGATCAGGTCGCGTGGGTAGTCAGCGCTCACTGCAGTCTTCCTTTTTGTTCGTGGTAGCAAGTGTGTGGCGGCCAGCGGAAAGACTGGGTGGCGTCACAGCGATGACTGATTGTATACAACTTGTATGACACTTTGTAAGCCTAAATTTCTGCATTTTTTCAGCATGCTCCCCTTGGCATAGCACTGCAAGAAACCTGCCTGACTGGTCAGCTAAATTGAAATAACCTCATTCACTGTAGGAGCGAGCTTGCTCGCAAAAAACCTGAGAACGCCTCGGTAACCCTGAAGCGACGCGTTATCGTTGACGATGTTCGCGAGCAAGCTCGCTCCTACAGATTCGGCGCCAGCAACGTAAAGCGGGCCTGTTGAATTTATTGTGTACAATTTTTTTGAAAAGTGTCTTAATCAGTCATCGCCGGCTTTTTCAGTGCCCTGAAAAGGTGCGGTATTTCTCTTTATTGACTTCGGGAGGCGCGCAGACGCTATGGGACGTTTGACCACACACGTATTGGACGCCGCGCACGGCTGCCCCGGCAGCGCGATCAAGGTTGAGTTGTATCGCGTTGAAGGCGCGCAGCTTGAACTGGTGGCCAGCGTATTGACCAACAATGACGGCCGCTGCGATGCGCCGCTGCTGCAAGGCGATGACTACCGCAGCGGCGTCTATCAGTTGCAGTTCAGCGCCGGCGATTACTACCGCGCCCGCGGCGTGCAATTGCCCGAACCCGCGTTTCTCGATGTAGTAGTGCTGCGCTTCGGCATCAGCGCCGAGCAGGAGCATTACCACGTGCCTTTGCTGATTTCGCCTTACAGCTACTCCACCTATCGCGGTAGCTGAGTTGTCACCTCGCTTCACACCCCCAAAGCTCTTCGTTGGTCTTCGCCCGCTCACACTGCGGGCTTTTTTTTGCCTGGTGTTTGTGACACAAGATGGCCCCAATCGCCTGCGCGATCGGGGCCTGGCGTTCAGCGGCTCAGTAGCGACGCAGCGCCAGCGCCAGTGAACAAGCCCGCACTGATCCGGTTAAACCAGCTCTGGCCCTTGCCGCTGCGCAGGTAGCGGGCCGCGCCATGGGCACCGAGGCCGTAAGCCAGCTTGCACAGCAGGTCGAGTACGGTCCAAGTGGCGATCATGATCAACAACTGCGGTAAAAACGCTTGCTGCGCGCTGAGAAATTGCGGCAGGAAGGCGGCGAAAAACAGGATGTCTTTCGGGTTGCTGGCGCCCAACACAAAGGCCCGGCCAAACAGCGTACGAAAACGCGGGGTTGCGGCCACTTGCGGCACGTCGGCACCGTGGGACGGTTGCCGGGATTGCTGCCAGCTCTGCCAGGCGAGGTAGAACAGGTACATCGCACCGACGATTTTCAGGGCGCTGAACAGCTGTTCCGAGGCCAGCAGCAAAGCGCCCAGGCCCAGGGCTGAAGCACTCAGCAGGCAAATCGAGGCGATCACCCCGCCGAGAAACGCCGGGTACGAACGGCGCAGGCCGTAGTTCAGGCTGTTGCTGATCATCAACAGGGACAGGGGGCCGGGGATCAGGATCACCACCAGCGCAGCGCCGCTGAACAGCAGCCAGGTTTCCACACTCATTGCATTCCTCCATTCGTACAAAAGCCCCACCCGACGGGGTGAGGCGGGGTGAAGCAGGTTGGCCTACAGGAACGCGAACTTGGCGATGAAGATCGCGCAAAGCACCCACAGGCTGATGGAAATTTCCTTGTGTTTACCGGTGCCGGCTTTCAGCGCCACGTAGGTGATAAAACCCAGGGCGATGCCGTCGGCGACGGAGAAGGTCAGGGGCATCATGATCGCCGTGACGATCGCCGGAATGCTGTCGGTCGCGTCGTCCCAGTTGATATGAGCCATGCCGCTCATCATCAGCATCGCCACATAAATCAAAGCGCCTGCGGTGGCGTAAGCGGGAATCATGCCAGCCAGCGGGGCGAAGAACATTGCCGCGATAAACAGCACGCCCACGGTGACGGCCGTCAGCCCTGTGCGGCCACCGGCTGCCACGCCTGCGGCGCTTTCCACATAGCTGGTGACTGGCGGCACGCCGACCATCGCGCCAAACACGCTGGAAGCACTGTCGGCTTTCAGGGCGCGGGAGAGGTTTTCGATTTTGCCGTCGGCATTCACCAGGCCGGCGCGCTGGGCGACGCCCATCAAGGTGCCGGCGGTGTCGAACATGTGCACGAACAGGAAGGCGAATACCACGCTGATCATGCTGACGTTGAATACGCCCATTACGTCCATCGCCATCCAGGTCGGCGCCAGGCTTGGCGGGGCGGCCATGATTCCGTGGTACTCCACCAGGCCCAGGCCCCAGCCGGCGAGGGTCACGGCGATAATGCTGATCAGGATCGCGCCGAATACCCGGTGATAGCTGAGGATCGCAATCAACAGAAAGCAGATGGCCGCCAGCAGCGGCGCGGGTTCATGCAGGGAGCCGAGCTTGATCAGCGTGGCCGGGCTTTGCACGATGATGCCGGCGGTTTTCAAGCCGATCACGCCAAGGAACAGTCCCACCCCGGCGCCCATCGCGTGGCGCAGGCTCACCGGAATACTGTTGAGCAACCACTCACGGATGCGCGACAGGGTCAGGATCATGAACAACACCCCGGAGATAAACACCGCACCCAGTGCGGTCTCCCAGTTGTAGCCCATGGTGCCGACCACGGTGTAGGTAAAAAACGCGTTGAGGCCCATGCCTGGTGCCAGTCCTACAGGCCAGTTGGCGTACAGGCCCATCAGCAGGCAACCCAGCGCCGCCGCAATGCAAGTGGCGACAAACGCGGCGCCGTGATCAATGCCGGCGTCGGCCATGATGTTGGGATTGACGAAGATGATGTAGGCCATGGTGATAAAGGTCGTAAGGCCGGCAATCAGCTCGGTCTTCACTGTGGTGCCATGCAGGCTCAGTTTGAAAAGGCGTTCCAGCCAGCCGTGCTTCGGCGGGGAGAGGTCCAGCGTAGGGGCTTCGGATTTGCGGCTTTCCACAGCGAGTACTCCTCAAGAGTTTTATTGTTATTTCCAGCGCCGGACACGTGAGTGGGCAGCGGCGCTTTGAGGTACTGGCGGGTTTGTTGACCATGTGGTCAGGAACTCGCACGAAGCGAATTATGCTTTTGTATACAAATAAAGCAAATAATGTTTTCTATTTTGTGTGCGAAAGGGATGAAAGGCAATTCAGGATTGGCTGCTGAGCGCCTTGTTTACCGCCAGCCAGCCATCCACGGCTGCGTCCCCGGCCTCGGTGAATGCCCGTTGCAGCAACTTCACCTGTTCGCGGCGTAACGATTGCTCGAAGCGTCGGCCTTCCTCAGTCAGCTCCAGCAAGCGCTTTCGCTTGTCGGTCTCGGACGCAATGCTGTCCACCAGGTGCATTTCCTGCAATTGGCGCAACGGAATGTTCAGCGCCTGCTTGCTCACGCCCAGCAATTCCAGCAGTTCCTTAACGCTCAAAGTGGGGTAGCGCGCGATAAAAAACACAATGCGTTGATGCACTCGGCTCAGGCCGCGACGCTCAAGCATTTCGTCGGCCTTGGCGGTGAAAGCCTGGTAGCCGAAGAAGAAAGCTTCCATGGCGGTTTGTTGGCTGGTTTGGTTTTTAAGGTCAAGCATATTGACGTATCTGCCCAAGTCGTCGTAATTTCGGTCAACCAGTTTGACGTATTTTCCTCAGGCTTTGCTACCGGTGACCCTTATGGCCTTCTCAGAACGTGTTTCGCGTCTTAAAAGCTCCTTGATCCGTGAAATCCTCGCGGCGGCCCAGCGCCCGGAAGTGATGTCCTTTGCCGGTGGCCTGCCGGCCGAAGTCATGCTGCCCAAGCTCGATTGGGAAGGCATGCCACTGAACATCGGCCAATACGGCATGAGCGAAGGCGAGCCACATTTGCGTGAATTGCTGGCAGCCGAGGCGCGCGGGCTGGGTATTCCCTGCCAGGCCAGCCAAGTGTTGGTGGTCAGCGGTTCCCAGCAAACGTTGGACCTGGCGGCCAAGCTGTACCTCGACAAAGGCACCAAGGTTTTGCTTGAAGGCCCGACCTACCTGGCCGCGTTGCAGATTTTCCAGCTGTTCGGCGCCGACTGCCTGACCGTACAACTGGAGGCCGACGGCCCCGACCTGAGTGCCCTGCGCGCCACTTTGCAGGAGCATCGGCCAGCCTTCATCTACCTGATCCCGACGTTCCAGAACCCCTCGGCGGTGCGTTACAGCGAAGCCAAGCGCGAGGCGGTGGCGGCATTGCTGGACGAGTTCGGCGTGACCCTGATCGAAGACGAGCCGTACCGCGAGCTGACATTCGATGGCGGCAGTGCGCAACCGATAGTCAGCCGTTTGAAGAAAGCCAGTTGGATCTACACCGGAACCGTTTCCAAGACCTTGCTGCCCGGTTTGCGGGTGGGTTACCTGATCGCCAGCCCCGACCTGTTCCCGCATCTGCTCAAGCTCAAGCAGTCGGCAGACTTGCACACCAACCGCGTCGGGCAATGGCAGGCGATGCAGTGGCTCGGCACCGAAAAATACCAGCAGCACCTGGTTCAGCTGCGCGGTTTTTACCGCGAGCGTCGTGATGCATTCCAGGCGGCATTGCAACGCCACTTCAGTGACTTGGCCGACTGGCAAGTGCCCCAAGGCGGATTATTCTTCTGGCTGACCTTGAAACAACCCCTGGACACCCGCACCTTGTTGGCTCCAGCGCTCGAGCAGGACGTCGCGTTCATGCCCGGTGAACCGTTCTTTTCCGAGCCAGATAATCACCTTGGTTCTTTACGGCTTAATTTCAGCCATATCGACCCGCAACGTTTGGACGAAGGTCTCAAGCGCCTTGCCGCGGTGGTCCGTCAAGCACAGCTCGCGCAAGCGGCATAAGGGGAGCTTCATGTACAAGGTTTACGGCGATTACAAATCGGGCAACTGCTACAAGGTCAAGCTGATGCTTAACCTGCTGGGCATTGATTATCAGTGGGTGGATGTCGACATTTTAAAGGGCGACACCGAGACCGCAGAATTCCTGGCCAAAAACCCCAACGGCAAGATCCCGGTGCTGGAGCTTGAAGACGGTACTTGCTTGTGGGAATCCAACGCCATCCTCAACTTCCTCGCCGACGGCAGTGAGTTCCTGCCCACCGAACCGCGCCTGCGCACCCAGGTGCTGCAATGGCAGTTTTTCGAGCAGTACAGCCACGAGCCTTACATTGCGGTCGCGCGGTTTATCCAGTTTTACCTGGGGCTGCCGGAAGATCGGTTGGAGGAATACAAGAAGCTGCAAAAGGGCGGTCACAAGGCGCTCAAGGTGATGGAACGCCAGTTGCAACTCACGCCTTATCTGGTAGGGGATCAGTTCTCGATTGCCGATGTGGCGTTGTATGCCTACACCCATGTGGCGGATGAGGGCGGGTTTGATGTCAGCGCCTATCCAGGTGTGCAGGCCTGGCTGAAACGAGTCGCCAGCCATCCAAAACACGTGGCAATGCTGGACTGAAATACGATCAACATGTGGGAGCTGGCTTGCCTGCGATAACGGTGTATCAGTCACAAATATTTCGACGGAAGGACCGTTATCGCAGGCAAGCCAGCTCCCACATAAATTGGGCCCTACCTCAATGTTGTGTTGTGGCTGACAATTGTTCACCCAGCAACTCAAAACAGCGCTGCGCCGCCGGGCTCAGCAACTGCCCACTGCGGCAGATCAACCCGATCTCCCGATTAACCCCCGGATGGTCGATCGCAATCCGCTTTAATCCCTCAAGACTGTCCGCTGCCGATTCCGGCAAAATACTGATCCCCAAACCCTGGCGCACCAGTGCCAGCACCGTTGACATGTAGTTCGCTTCCATCCCCGCGTTCATGGTCAGTTGATGCTCATCGAACAGCGCGTCCACCTGCTCGCGCACGCTGCTGTCGCGGCCGGTGAGGATGATCGGCTGGTCCACCAGTTGGTCGAGGGTCAATGTGGCATGCCGGGTCAGTGGGTGATCCTGGGGCACAAAGGCACACAGCCGATCATTGAGCACCGGCACAAACGTCAAACCATGGCTCAGCCGCGCCCTTACGCCGACGCCGAAATCCACTTCTGCCGAACGCACTTGCGCATGAATCCGATGAGCCACCAGGTCATGCAACCTCACCTCGATCCCGGCAAAACGCTCGCGAAACAGGCGCAATACGGGCGGCAAGGTGCCGGCGCACACCGACGGCAGGGCGGCGATGGTCACCACGCCTCGGCGCAAGGCGGCCAGGTCGCGGGAGCCGGTGACGATGTTATCCAGGTCCATGACCAGCTTTTCCATCGGCCCGCGGGCGTCCAGGCCGGCGGCGGTGATGCTCACGTGGCGCGGGCTGCGGTCGAGCAGGGTGACGCCCAGCCATTCCTCCAGTTGCTGCACCTGTACGGTCAGCGCGGAGGGCGATAAATGCAGCTCGTTGGCGGCCTTGGTAAAGCTGCCGGTGCGGGCGACAGCGAGGAACGCCTGAATATGCTGAATCGAATTTTTCATTTTTATTGTTCTCCAGTGTTCTGTTTTTACGAACATGAAGCGGTGAATATTCCAATTTACAAAGCGTAACGCGATTCCAATACTCCGGGTAAAACAATAACCGGCAGAAAACGCCGTTCTGGAGCTACCCCCATGCTCGCTACCCTGGGTGTCATTACCATCCTGTGTCTGCTCGCTGCCGTCATGAGCAAACGCCTCTCGCCACTGGTGGCTCTGATCGCCTTGCCGATCATCGCTGCACTGCTCGGCGGATTCGGCCTGCAAACCAGCGCCTTTATCATCACCGGTATCAAGAACGTCGCCCCTGTGGTCGGCATGTTTGTGTTTGCGATTCTATTTTTCGGGATCATGACTGATGCCGGGATGCTCGACCCAATCATCGACCGAATACTGCGCACGGTGGGCACGCGTCCTACGCGCATTGTCGTCGGCACCGCGACCCTGGCCCTGCTGGTGCATTTGGACGGTTCCGGGGCGGTGACCTTTCTGGTGACGATCCCGGCGATGCTGCCGCTGTATACACGGCTGGGGATGGACAAGCGCATCCTCGCCTGCGTCGCGGCCATGGCTGCCGGAGTCAACTTCCTGCCCTGGACCGGCCCGGTGTTGCGTTCATCGGCGGCGTTGCACGTGCCGGTGGCGGACCTGTTCCAGCCGCTGATCCCGGTGCAGATCGTCGGCCTGATCTTTGTATTTGCGTGCGCCTGGTGGCTGGGCCGCCGCGAAGAGAAACGCCTGGGCCTGGGCGCCGGTTCGAACGTGGACACGGTGCCGCAACGCGTGCTCAGCGACGATGACATTGCCCTGCGCCGCCCGCGGTTGTTCTGGGTCAACCTGATCCTGACGGTACTGGTGATGGTGGTGATGATTGCCGGCTGGGTCGATCCGGTGGTGATGTTCATGCTCGGCACGGTGGTCGCGTTGTGCATCAACTACCCCAACGTCGACGCCCAGCGTGCGCGGATCGACGCCCATGCAAAAACTGCCCTGACCATGGCCAGCATCCTGCTCGCCGCCGGAGTGTTCACCGGCATCATGCAAGGCACGGGCATGCTCAAGGCCATCGCCGAAGTGGCAGTAGCGCAGATACCTGCAGGCCATGGCAAATTGATCCCGGCGGTGGTGGGTTTCCTGTCGATGCCGTTGAGCATGTTGTTTGATCCCGATTCCTACTATTTCGGCGTGATGCCGGTGATCGCCGAAGTCGGCAAGGCCCTGGGCGTCGACCCGCTGCAGGTGGCCCAGGCGTCGTTGCTCGGCGTGCACACCACGGGTTTCCCGGTCAGCCCGCTGACGCCGGCGACCTTCCTGCTGGTGGGCCTATGCAAGATCGAGCTGGCCGATCACCAGCGCTTCACCATCCCTTTTCTGTTTGCCGCGTCAGTATTGATGACTCTGACGGCTTTGCTCCTGGGAGTGATTTGAAATGAAAACCTTGCGCATCGGTTCCGGCGCCGGCTATTCCGGCGACCGTATCGAACCTGCGGTCGAATTGGCCGAGCAGGGCGACCTGGATTACCTGGTCTTTGAATGCCTGGCCGAACGCACCATTGCTTTGGCGCAGCAGGCGCGGATCAGCGATCCCCAAGGCGGGTACGACCCGCTTCTCAGCGAGCGCATGCGCCGTGTGCTGCCCTTTGTCGGCCAGCATGAAGGGCGCCGGCGCTTGCGGGTGATCACCAATATGGGGGCGGCCAATCCAGTGGCGGCGGCTGCTGAAGTGCGGCGCATTGCTGGAGACTTGGGCTTGAGCCTCAAAGTGCTGGCGGTGGTCGGCGATGACGTGCTTGAGATTTTGCGCAGCCAGCCCGAGCAATTACTGGACAACGGCCAGACCCTCGGCTCATTGGGCGAGCGGTTGATTTCCGCGAACGCCTACCTGGGCGCCGACGGCATCATCGACGCCCTGCGCGCCGATGCCGACGTGGTCATCACTGGGCGAGTGGCGGACCCCTCGCTGTTTCTTGCGCCCCAGATGTTTGAGTTTGGCTGGGCTGCGGATGATTGGCAGCGCTTGGGGCGCGGCACGTTGGTGGGGCATCTGCTGGAATGCGCGGGGCAGGTCAGCGGTGGTTATTTCGCCGATCCTGGCTTCAAGGACGTGGACGACCTGGCGCGCCTTGGTTTTCCATTGGCCGAGATTGATGCGGATGGTGAGGCGTTGATCACCAAGGTCAGCGATTCTGGCGGCCGGGTCAGCCGGGCGACCTGCGCTGAACAATTGATCTACGAAGTGCATGATCCGGCGGCATATCTGACCCCGGACGTGTGCGCGGACTTTTCCCAGGTTGCTTTCGTCGAGGACGCGCCGGATCGGGTGCGCGCCCACGGAGCGGCGGGTCGGCCGCGGCCGGAACAGTTGAAGGTCAGCGTTGGCTATCTGGATGGCTGGATTGGCGAGGGGCAGATGTCCTACGGCGGACCGGGGGCTGTGGCGCGCGCGCAACTGGCGCGGGAGGTGGTGCTCAAGCGCCTGGAATTGACCGGCGTGCGCATGCAGGAAGTACGTGCCGAACTGATTGGCATGGACTCGCTGCACGGGCCGCGCAGTACGGTTGAGCCTTGGGAAGTCCGGCTGCGCGTCA
>Ga0247816_10001703_pt1 | contig 10661 bp, 12 predicted proteins | sample UWRJL209509C1_FD_179930 | JGI IMG/M metagenome (GOLD analysis project Ga0247816, IMG submission 179930) | Plant litter microbial communities from Arlington Agricultural Research Station in Wisconsin, United States - UWRJ-L209-509C-1 | ecosystem: Environmental > Terrestrial > Plant litter >...
TATCTCATATTTTTAGTCAAAAAAGATAGAAAAAACTTTTTAAAAAGTTTTTTCTATCTTTCATAGTGCGTCCAAGTAGACCAAATAATGACTTCTTTGGCGTCATTATCCACCGAATAAACCACCCGGTGCTGAATATTTAAACGACGTGAATATTTATCTTTTAAATTTCCGACTAACTTTTCATAAGGCGGGGGATTTTGGAACGGATTCTCTTTTAAAACTTCCATGAGATTTTTAAATTTTTGCTCTAAATGAGCCCCTTTTAAATGTTTCAGGTCTTTCGTAGCTGATTTTGCTAACTTTACAGAGTATCCCAATCGATATCCTCCAATGCAACAAACTCATTTTCTTGTTCACGCTGGTGGATCACATCTGCTACGCCAGCAGATTGAAGGTATAATGTTTCTTGAATTGCGTCCCAGTCTTTTTTACTGACCATAACCGCTTCACTTTCTTCGTTTTTGCCAGAGATATAAATGGGTTCGTTAGTTTTGTTGACGTCTTTCAATAGTTGATAAAAGACTTTTCTAGCTTGGCTAGGGTTTACGATAGACATAAGCTATTCCTCCCTTTAACATCTTTTTTACTATTGTAACGTACTTGTTTAAGTACGTCAAAGATGTTGTGAATACAGGAAATTGCTTATAACAGTGTATTGGAATTAAGGTAGATTGACAAACGAGTGATCAAATAGATATACTTCATTCAAACAATCGTTTGAATGTGAGGTGAGATGAATGAAAAAAGTTTGCCAAGTGACTATCGTACATAAAGAAAAAGTAAATGTAATAAAAAAAAAATTGGATCAAAAAGATTTTTCAAACTTACTTGTGTTAGGGAAATGTTTCAGCGATTCTTCTAGAATTAAAATTTTTTATGCTTTAGAAACCTATAAGGAAATGTGTGTCTGTGATTTAGCAGAAATACTTAATGCTAGTGTCGCTACAACGTCACACCATTTACGTTTTTTAAAAAAACATGGAATGGCAAAATCACGTCAAGATGGAAAAGTAGTTTATTACTCTTTAGCGAATGAAGACGTCCTTTCCGCTATTCGTGTTTTTTTAAAGTTATCAGAAAATCTATCTATGAAATCTTAGTTTGGAGGAAGTTATTTTGTTACAAAGTATTTTTTCAGCTATCGCTGTTTACATTTCTACGAGCATTGATTATTTGTTTATCTTGCTCATTATCTTTTCTCAAAGTCACACACAAAAAGGTATTCGACACATTTTTTGGGGTCAATATCTTGGAACAGGCATTTTGGTAGCTGTAAGTTTGTTTGCTGCTTATGTGCTGAATTTTATTCCGCAAGATTGGATCATTGGACTTCTTGGATTAATTCCAATTTATTTAGGTATCCGTGTCGCTGTGATAGGCGAAGAGGAGGAAGAAGAAGAGGAAGTCGTTGAAAAACTAGAATCTAGAGGAACCAGTCGGTTATTCTGGACTGTCGCCTTAATAACCATTGCGTCAGGTGGAGACAATTTAGGGATTTATATTCCCTACTTTACTTCGTTAGCTTTTTCAGAAATTTTAATTGCCTTAGTAGTATTCGTTATCTCGATTGCGATTCTTTGCTTTATCAGTTATAAGTTGGCAAAAATTTCCTTTGTTTCCGAAACGTTAGAAAAGTATGAACGAATCATTGTTCCAATCGTGTTTATTGGATTAGGAATCTTTATCTTGGTAGAGAACGGGACGATACAAACGCTACTAGGTTTTTAAAAATCATAATCACGAAAGATAAAAAGAGAGGCAGCGATTTGTTTAGTCGCTGCCTTTTTTGCTTTTCAAATAATGAGGTATTTTTAGTGTAGGACTATCCTAAGTGTTGTGGGAGTATCCTTTCTCAAGTTCTTCTTTACTTGTTGTTATTTCTATTGTGATATGATTTTTCACACTGGATTCATGTGCGATTTCTGCAATTACTTCTTTTATTTCCCTAGCCTTGTCTATGTCTGAAGGGTCTATAAGAACCGTGACGATAAGGGCGTTTTCTTCCCCGTCCAGTGACCAAATGTGAAAATGTGAGAGGTCTTTTACAGCAGGAACATTTTTAATGGAATTCGCCAAGCTCTTTACGTTTACATTTTCAGGCGAACCATTCAATAAAATTTTCATTGTGGTGAAAAATTCAGGAATGGTTTTGTAGAGGATATAGAGTGCAATCAAAATCGATAAGATAGGATCCAGACGATATGCCTCGGTAAAGTTCATTAGAATACTCACAATCAAGACTCCAATCCACCCTAATACGTCTTCCAGCATATGGAGGTTCAACATACCCTCATTTTTGGATGTGCCTTTGCTTAAAATCCAAGCAGCATATCCATTCAATGCAATAGCTACGAGAGAAAGCCAGAACATGCCACTATAATTTACGGGTTGTGGGTCAAGCAAACGTGGCACACTACGATAGATCATAAAGAACGAGCCACTAATTAGCACAACGCCAGTTATCAGCGCGCCCAGTAAAGAAAATCGGTTATAGCCAAAGGTGAACCGTTCATCTTGTTTTTTCTCTGAATAACCTTGAAAAAACCAAGCGAATCCAATTGAAATAGAGTCCCCTAAATCATGAACTGCGTCAGACATAATGGACACACTATTGAAAAGAAACCCAAAGAAAAATTCACTTATGGAGAAAATAAAATTTATGAAGAAAGCAATTTTAATATTTTTTTTCGATTGATCCTGATGCGAGTGATTATGATTTTTATCTGATTTTGACATTTTAAAAACCTCCTAAGTTTGTATGCTACATAACTAATTGGTTTTATTTTTCTAATTCACTGACATGAGTTAAAACTTGTTCGAGAATACTAAAAACATGAAGGTCATCTAAACTGTAAAGCATACTTTTTCCTTCTCTTCTTGATTTTACTAAGCGTGCGTCTTTCAACGTTTTTAATTGATGAGAAATAGCAGACTGTTCCATGTCCAGAGAAATAGCGATATTTCCAACACTACACTCTTTTTTCTGTAAAAGAAAGAGAACCGACAATCGTGTAGGATCACTAATCACCTTAAATAGTTTGCTTATTGACAGAATAGATTCTTTATCGATTGGAGAAGTTGTTTTTATATCCATAGTGTTTTTATTCCTTTCATATGACCTTTCGTTCATATCTATATTACCATATGAGCGAAACAATGCTAATCTTTTGTTTATAAAAGAGAAGTTGCGTTCTCTTTATCTTGACAAAACGTATATAGCGATATAAAATGAGAATACAAACATATGATTAGTTAGTCATATGTAAAGTAGATTCATTACGATTTACTTTTGGAATAGACGAAAGGATCCAGAAATAGCGGAAATTTTTGTGATTCAAGAAGTAAATGATGGAAAACAAAGGACTTATAAATTATATAGGGAGGCAATAGAAATGGAAACTGTCCAAAAACAACAGTCTCAAGAAAAGCATAATCACAACCACGGTCACGATCATGATCATGGGAAAATGCCAGTCGTTTTGTACTTTGTTGGTTTAGCATTAGCAGTGATTGCTCTATTTTTGAATGAAGATTATCAGTTGCTACAAAATGTTTTGTTCTCAATCGCTACAATCAGCGCTGGGTATCATGTCATTGTTCTTGAAGGCCTTGGAGAAACAATTGAGAACTCAAAAAACCAAAAAAAGTTCATGCCTAATTCTCATATTTTAATGGGATTAGCGGCAATCGGAGCTTCTTTAATGGGGAATTTTTGGGAAGGAACATTATTGATTCTTATTTTTTCTGGAGCACATTTTTTGGAAGATTATGCAGAAGGAAGAAGCAAACGAGAAATAACGAAATTACTCGAAATGAATCCAACGACTGCCCGGTTAATCCTACCTGATGGCAGTACAAAAAATGTAGATGTCAGTGAATTAAAAGTGGGAGATCAACTTCAAGTTTTGAATGGCGATCAAGTACCTATTGATGGCGTCATTTTGTCTGGATCTACATCCATTGATGAGTCGTCTATTAATGGAGAAAGTATCCCGAAAGAGAAATACAAAGGAGATGGCGTCTTCGGGAGTACAATTAATGGAACAGGTAGCTTCACGATGAAAGTCACCAAAGAAAACGAAGATACAGTATTTTCAAAAATTTTACAATTAGTGAACCAGAACCAAGATAACCAAACAAAAGCTGCGAGTATTATCCAAAAATTTGAACCCAAATACGTCACAGTTGTTTTAATTGCCATTCCGTTATTCATGTTATTGGCACCTTTTCTACTTGATTGGACATGGTCACAAAGTGTCTATAGAGGATTAGTCCTTTTAGTTGCAGCTTCACCGTGTGCTTTAGCAGCAGCTACTGTCTCGGCAACGCTATCGACGACTTCTAATTTAGCCAAAAAAGGAGTCCTTTCAAAAGGTAGTTCTTACCTGTCTCAATTAGCCGATATTAAAGCAATTGCATTTGATAAGACGGGCACCTTGACCAAAGGAAAACCTGAAGTAACCAATTATTATTTTGCTGATTCCGTGAACGAAGAAAACATGATTGATATCGTAGTAGCTCTTGAAAAAGAATCCAATCACCCTTTAGCAGATGCTATTCTAAGAAAGTTTGAGCAAAAAAACAAACTAACTATTGATGTAGAAAACCAGATTGGTAAAGGATTGACAGGAGATTACAAAGGGAGAAATTATCGTATAGGAAAACCGACTTCGTTTGATGATGTTTCAGATGAGTATAGTCGTTTAAATAATGAATGGGCTTCAGAAGGTAAGACAGTCGTGTACGTAGCAGTAGATGAAGAGGTTCTAGGCCTTATTGCCCTCATGGACATTCCAAGTGAACATGCAAAAGCAACCATTGAGTATTTCAGAAAACAAGGTATACACACCACATTAATTACTGGTGACTCAGAAATGACGGGAAAAGCGGTTGCTAAACAATTGGGAATAGATGAAGTGATTGCAAATGTCATGCCGGAAGACAAATCCAGAATAATAGACGAACAAAAAGAAAAATACGGTGTGACCGCCATGGTTGGAGACGGTGTAAATGATGCTCCTGCTCTTGTTAATGCAGATGTGGGAATCGCTATGGGAGATGGGACTGATGTGGCAGTAGAGGTATCTGATTTAGTTTTAATGCAAAACAATTTATCAAAATTGGTACAATCTCATAATATTTCTTCGAAAATGAACCGTGTTATTTGGCAGAATATTATTTTTTCAATGGCCGTTGTTGCTTTTTTAATTGTCGTTAGTTTCTTGGGCTTAACGGATATTGCCATCAGTGTCATTATTCATGAAGGAAGTACATTGGTTGTTATTTTGAATGGACTTCGATTGCTAAGGGCAGTCTAAAGAATGATTGCACACCTTCAAATTAATCGAGTAATAGAGATAATTAAGGATTACACTACATTTTTTATCTCTATTATTTATTTATATTTATCTAGATGTTCAAAGTCAAAATGATATGTCAACCATACTCTTGTGGCGTGACTTGAATACAAGACACATGAAATTAGATAAAAACGTGTATCCGGAATCCTATTCCAATAGGGTTCTTTTTTTGTAGTACTCTACAACACATGATTTTGTGGTATACTAAACAAAATCATGTATCACTTTTGTGAGAGGAGAGGGCTTTTAAATGAGTTACAACGTCCAACCATTACGGACTCAACAAGAAATAAACGACTTTTTATTCTGTTTAAGGCGCAATAAAAACGCGGATCGGGATGTTTTTCTGTTTTTAATCGGCATTAATAGCGGTTTGCGCATGTCAGACATTGTTAAATTAAAGAAACAAGACCTTATTTCCTCCAAAAACCCCCGAATCGTCGAGAAAAAAACAGGCAAAACCCGCATTTTATATTTGAGTAGTCTACAGGACTTGATTCAAGATTATACAAAAGATCTAGAAGCAGAGGATTATTTGTTTCCGAGCACCAAAGGTGGTCATGTAGAAGTCAATACGGTCTACCAAATGTTTCAAAAGGTCGCTAAGCTCTTAGGAAGAGACGATATTGGCACGCACACGCTGCGTAAGACGTTTGGTTACCACTATTATAAGAAAACAAAAGACGTGGCCACTCTGATGGAAATAGTTGGCCATAGCAACGAGAAGATTACGAAACGTTATATTGGAATCAATGAAGATGAAATCAGCGAGACCTTATTTAATTTCAGATTAGGTTTTTAATATTCTTTTAGGTATATTTTTACTAATTCTATAAAAATTCAATTTTAAATACTCCTCTTATATTTTTTTGTTGATATACTATTCTACAAATGATATTATTTGTATGTATAAATCTAATTTAACTTGCTCTTCTTGCTTATGTTTTAGAATGAGAGCTATTTAAATCTGAACAGGCGGTGGACATGTAAAAGGTCCATGCAGCCGGGCTGCAATTTTTGTGGCAGCAGAGTATGTAAATAATAAGGGCATACCTGTGGGACAGTTAATTCTGTTCTATAGGTGTGCCCTTTTTTATGTTTATTTGTGAAAAAAGGAGAGTGAGAGTATTAGACGTGCTGTTTTATTGAAAACATGCTAGTAAGTAAAAATTATAAAATAGGAAGAGGGTTTTAGAAATGGTTCATTATCTAACAAAAAGTAGGCAAGGTCAGTTTTTAGTTATCGGTGTTCTGTTTACGATTTTAGGGTTTGTATTTATCCGACTAAATGGTGCGTACAGTTCCACATCCTTTTATATTGCGATTTTCTTTTTAGGCTTCTACGCGGCAAAGGACGCTGTTGTTAATACTGTCAGAGATCGCTCACCAAACGTGGATTTACTCATGGTACTGGCTGCTGTTGGTGCAGTAATCATTAATTTTGAGTCAGAAGGAGCGGCCCTACTACTGATATTTGCTGCAGCGGAAGTGTTGGAGGACTATTCAACGGATAAATCTACCAGCGCCATTTCAGAGTTAATGGCGCAAGTACCGGATACCGCTCAGGTTCTAAAAGAAAACGGGGATGTAGTGGTTACCCCTACGGAGGAGTTAGCAATTGGAGACATTGTCGTGGTATCAAAGGGTGCGCAAATTCCCATTGATGGTTTCATCGACCGAAAAGCAATCGTGAATGAAGCAGCTTTAACAGGCGAATCGATTCCTGTAGAAAAAGAGTTAAAGGATGAAGTTTTTGCCGGAACAATTAACGAAGGAAATGTTTTTCATGTAGAAGTAAACAAAAAAATGGATGAAACCATGTTTTCAAATATCATCCGGATGGTTGAAGAAGCGCAAAACAGACCTTCTCGAATCGCCAAGTTTATTGATCGTATCGAAAGCAAATATGTGATCGGTGTTCTCATCATCGTACCCATTTTCATCTTTGTTCTCTATCAGTTCTTGGGACTGTCATTGGAAGAGGCCTTTTATCGAGGAATGGTGCTTTTAACAGTGGCCAGCCCATGTGCATTATGTGCCTCCGTTACACCAGCTACGTTAAGTGCGATTAGTAATGGAGCCAAAAATGGTGTGCTTTTTAAAGGTGGAGCTGCCATGGAAGCGTTGAGTACGATGGATATTTTATATACAGATAAGACTGGAACATTGACTTACGGTGACTTCCAAGTAGTAGATTATGCTGTGGATGAAGATGTTTTAAAAGAAGTCATTTATATGGAGCAGCAATCCAGTCATCCGATCGGAAGAGCAATCGTTTCTGCCTTTAAGGATATCGACCTAACAGAAGTTGAGCAATCGGAATCGATTGAAGAAATTGCTGGATCAGGGATTAAAAAAGGGGATATCTTAGTAGGGAAACCGGGTGCTTTTAAGCACTATGATAAATTTAACCAGTTCCAAAAAGTATTGGAAAAAGGGGATACGAGCATATTGGTAGCAGATGGCAATGAAGTGGTAGGTTACTTCTCATTCCGGGATCAAATTCGCCCGCAATCAGCGAGTACGGTTGCAGATTTCCAAAAAGAGGGGATTAAAGTTTGTCTTTTAACGGGAGATAACGAGAAGGTGGCTGCCCAAGTTGCCAAGCTTGTAAAAGTAGATGACTATATTGCTTCGATGTTACCGGAAGATAAAATAGAATTTGTAATGAATAGCCAAGGAAAAGAAGAAGTCGTTGGGATGATTGGTGATGGGATTAACGATGCGCCCGCTCTAGCAAATGCAGACATCGGGATTGCGATGGGGAGTGGCTCCTCAGTAGCGATGGAATCTTCTGATGTCGTTATAGTGAAGAATGATTTATCTAAATTGTTTTATAGCTATAAGCTAAGTAAAAAGTTATATGGTATTATTATTCAAAATGTCATTTTCTCTCTCGTTGTCATTGTCACATTGACCACTTTAAATATGTTCGGCGTTCTTGGGCTCCCATTGGCGGTCCTTTTCCATGAGGGTTCAACAATTTTGGTTATCTTGAACGGGCTACGTTTATTGCAAAAGGAGAAAAAAGTGTAGCCTCAATGTAATTAAATAAAAGACAAGTTGATACTAAAACAGAGTGAGAAAACGGGGATCTAGGAATCAATCTTAATTTCCTCCTTTTCTTACTCTATTTTTTATAAAAAAATAAATTTCTCAATAACAAACTTCTCTAGAAAAAAGGAGCTTTTAATTCTTTAATTGTTTGCTTTCGGTATAAAATTCTTTGTATGCCATGTAACTAGCCATAACAGATGCAATACTTGTTGTAGAAAGCAACATAAAGGTAACCATAATCTGGTACTTTATTGCATGTGTTGGATCTACACCAGCAAACATTAATCCTGACATCATTCCGGGTAAACTAACGATTCCTATTGTTTTTGCAGACTCTATGGTAGGCAACATACCTGAGCGAATACTGTCACGTACGATTGTAATAGAGGCTTGTTTTAAATTTGCTCCTAGAGCTAACTTTTCTAATACTTGTTGACGTTGGTCTTTAAATTTTGCATTTAAGTTTCGATAACAAATTCCAATCGCAATCATTGAATTACTAGCAATCATTCCTGATATTGGAATCACCTGCGAAGGAATGAATAAAACAGCTCCCGATAGAAGGAGCACTACTAAAGTCAAACTAGTTGCTGTTAATATAGCAATAAACGATATTTTAAATGCATTTGATATGCCATTGCTTTTCTTACCAGCATTAAAAGAGGCGTTAAAAATAATGACTAAAACAAGTGCTAATGTCACAATAATATTATTTAAATTAAAAACGTAGCCCAACAAAAAACCAACTGCAACTAATTGAATAACTGCTCGAACCACACCGATTAAAATATCTTTACCTAATCCTAATTTTTCTTTATAAACAACAATAAGTGCTATTCCAACCAAAGCTGTTGCAAATAATAAAGATGCATTATTAATAGCTAAGTTCATTTAGGTTCCTCCATTTCTCCATTAACTAAGTGGACAATACGATTTGAAGATTGAATCTCTACTGTATTATGTGTGACCCATACTATCGTAATGCCTTGCTCTTGATTTAGATTACGGATCAAGGAACGAATAATAGTCTGATTTTCTTCATCCAATGCGCTTGTCACTTCATCTAGCAATAGAACCTTAGGCATAAACAATATATTACGAATTAACGCTACTCTTTGCTTTTCACCGCCAGATAATGCATGGACTGATTTAGTTAGGTACTCTTTTCCTAAACCAACGCTTTTTAAAGCAGATAAGGCCTTTTTTTCATTAAAAGGCTGATTTCTAATATCATAAGGAAACGTTAAATTATCTTTTACTGTTTCTCCAAAAAGAGTCGCCGTTTGAAAACAGTAGGATACTTCTTTTCGGTAATCAGTCGGTTCATATTCTTCAACTGGTTTATTTTGATAACATAATTTGCCTTCGGTGGGCGATAACATTGAGGCAATAATTTTTAATAATGTACTTTTACCACTACCAGATGGACCTGTAATCGTTAAAAAATCTCCTTTTTCAATAGTTAGAGTGATACCTTTTAAAATAGTTTTACCATCTACCTCGAATTCTAAATTTGTTGTTTTTAATAATGGTGCCTCCATATATTTACCTCCTCAAATCGTTCATATGTAGGTTTATTTCAAAAAAATAAAAAAGAACCCAAAAATAAAAGTAGAACTCAAATTTTTGGGCTTAAATCATTATTTTTTCAGTAATTTTTTTTAATGTTCGTTTGGATCATTTTTTGCATCTTCATGGGTTGGATGAACGGTTCCTTCAATATGATCAGGTCCAGCATAAATGGTATATAACTTTAAGGGAGTATCTCCAGTGTTTTTGATATTATGCCACATATCTGCTGGAACAAAAACTGCCTCATCTTCAGAAACGGATTGTTCAAAATTCAAGTTGTCTTCGGACGGTCCCATAAGGCATAATCCTTGCCCTTCTTCGATACGAATAAATTGATCGATTCCTTTATGAACTTCTAAACCAATATCATCGTTCGGTTGAATAGTCATTACCGTTACTTGTAATTTTTCTCCTGTCCATATTGTTGTCCGATAATTATCGTTTTGCACAGTAGCCTCTTCAATATTGACTACATAAGGTTTTTTGCCATGATCTTTAAAATCAATACTCATTATCCTAATCCCTCCGTTTTTATACTAATTATTTAATAATATTTATTACAATCTAATTTTATCTTATCATTATCTAAAAAGCAAGTATTTTAAATCCTATTTTAACATTTACTTAACATAATCACCCATTAACATAAGTACTCGTAACTATCAGAAG
>Ga0247816_10001705_pt1 | contig 10657 bp, 6 predicted proteins | sample UWRJL209509C1_FD_179930 | JGI IMG/M metagenome (GOLD analysis project Ga0247816, IMG submission 179930) | Plant litter microbial communities from Arlington Agricultural Research Station in Wisconsin, United States - UWRJ-L209-509C-1 | ecosystem: Environmental > Terrestrial > Plant litter >...
AGGCAGTACGGAGGTTCACAATGTGATCATTAATCATAAGAACAAGCGGATCATCAATCCCTGCTTTGGGATTAATAAAATGCCATGGCTCATCAACGGATGGACTTTTGCTTTTAATGCCGTCTGGGCCATTCCTTCCTTCGAAATGGAGGATTTCTTTAGTTGTCGGGAAATGAACACCGGGAAGATGCTTTACGAGATGTTTTCGTGCAACGCGATCAATTCGCTGGTGCACGCCAACAATGTTACCTGAGTGGTGTCGAAATGTTGTTCCTGCGTACATATGTGTTTAGTTGAGGGTTGTCAGTCGTTGATAAAAATGGACCTGACTCGCCAATACCTTGTATTGTAGCAAATCCTCTCCTGATTCGACGAATGATTGTGCGGCTTTTTGCGCCCGGGAAATTAGCTGCGTATCAGCAAGAGTTGCTACCTGAAGATTCAAGTCACCATGCTGCGCTCGCCCGTAAATTTCGCCCGGTCCACGCATAGAAAGATCGACCTCGGCCAAGTAAAACCCGTCGTTACTTTTTTCAATTTCCTTCAATCGCTTGCTCGGCGCTTTAGAAGAACTCACCATTAAGTAGCAGTAGCTTTGTTGGCTACTACGCCCGACTCGTCCACGGAGCTGATGAAGCTGAGCCAGCCCGAATCGATCAGCATCCTCAATAAGAATAACGGTCGCATTTGGCACATCCACACCGACCTCAACCACCGTTGTGCTGACAAGAATATCGAGTTCGGCGTTTGCGAATGACTGCATCACTGCCTCTTTTTCGGCTGGCTTCAGCTTTCCGTGGAGTAATCCAATTCGACGATGCTTGAAGACCGATGATTCCAATCGTTTGTATTCCGCTTGAACGCTTTTGAGCTCATTATCAGGATTGTCATCAATAATGTTACAAATCACATATGCCTGCCGCCCCGCTTCGAGCTCGGCATCGATAAGCTTGTAGAGCTGCGGTCGACTATTCGGAGACCAAATCTTTGTTTCGATAGGCTTTCGGCCTTTTGGACGTTCGTTTAAGATCGAAATATCCAGTTCGCCGTAGACGGTTAAGGCAAGACTTCGTGGAATTGGTGTCGCGGTCATGGCAAGCAAATGTGGCATGTGTGCGGATTTTTTCAATAGCTCTTGGCGTTGGGCCACACCAAAACGATGCTGCTCGTCAATTACGACAAAGCCAAGCTTATGAAACACAACGGTCGCCTGAATCAGTGCATGCGTCCCAACCACCACGTCAACATCACCATGTGCGATTGCTTTCAATAATTCAGTACGCGCTTTGCCTTTGACACTTCCCGTCAGTAACCCAACCGTCACACCAAACGGTTCGAGAAGTTTGTGAAGCGTCGCTGCATGTTGAGAAGCTAGAATCTCAGTCGGCGCCATAACGGCAGTCTGAAAACCTTCGTGTGCCGCCTGTCGTGCCGCAAGTCCGGCAACAACCGTCTTACCCGAGCCCACATCACCTTGGAGTAATCGATTCATTGGTTCTTTCTTTTCGAAACTCTGTAAAATATCCCATGCAGCAATACGTTGTGCATTAGTGAGTGTAAATGGCAGATTACTCACAAAATCTTTCACCACCTTTTGGTCAAACGGAATATGCCAACCCTCAAGCTTGGCGTTTTCTTTCTTATTGAACTGGCTCGCAAGAAGCAACTGGAATAGCTCCTCAAATGCAATGCGCTCCTTGGCATCAGCAACACTCTGCGCTGTCTCGGGAAAATGCATCCCCAAAACTGCTTCGCTATGTGAAACAAGCTTCTCGCGCTTCACAATATCTTTAGGGAGCGTTTCAGGGAGCATCACCATCATTGGGCGCAGTTCATTGACGATCTTACGAGCAAGTGTTGTTTTTAACCCAGCAATTGCTCGATAAATTGGAACAATGCGATCGGTGTGAATCGGTGTATCGCTCACCTTTTCTGCACTTGGGTTGGTTAGTTGATACTTGTTATAACGAAACTCAAATTCGCCAGAAAAGAAGAATTCATCGCCAGATTTTAATTGTGTTTCACGATAGGGTTGATTAAACCAAACAGCCTGTAACTTGCCCGTTCCATCGCTCAACGTTGCCGTCGTAACGCGCATCCCGCGACGAACCGGTCGCGTTGCAATTGACTCACAGACGGCCTTAATCGTTGCTTTTCCTGGGACAACATCGATAATCTTGCTGACATGTGAATAATCCTCATATGCCCGAGGAAGAAAGTGAATCAAATCCCCCACAGTCCGAATACCGGCTGCGGCAAATTGACCAGCAGTGACGTCACCGACACCTTTGACCTGCTCGAGGGAAGTGATCGTGTTCATAAGGCTATTGTAGCAACAAAGAAGAGGTGCTCGCTATTTAGCGAACAAGCACAAAGCCGTTTTTACCCTTTTTAATCAAAGATTTTGTGGTGAGTTGTGTATCTTCCGTGATTTTTTCGCCGTTCACTGATACCGCACCGCCATCAATGAGACGACGTGCTTCACCGTTACTTGCTGCAAGTCCAGCGGCAACGAGTGTTTCAATAACGGTTGAACCGGTTGAGACTGTTGTAATTTCACCCGCAAGGACATCAAGATCTTCGTCAGAAAGCTCATCAAAAGCGATTGCGCCAAAGAGGACACCCGTTACTTTTTCAACACTTGCTGTTCGATCAGCACCATGAACCAGTGTCGTGACTTCATGTGCCAAGCGACGCTGTGCGGTTCGAGCTCCAGGGTTTTCTTGCTGTTCGGCCGCAAGTGCTTCAACAACATCACGAGAAAGTGTCGTGTAGATCTTCATGTAATCAATCACACCAGCATCGTCAGTATTAAGCCAGAATTGGTAGAACTGGTACACACTCGTCTTCTTTTCGTCGAGCCAGATTGCGCCGCCTTCAGACTTACCGAACTTCACACCAGTTGTTTTGTTAACCAAGAGTGGTGTTGAGTAAACATGCGCTTCTTTCGCGTCAATGCGGCGAATAAGGTCAACGCCTGCAATTGAATTACCCCATTGATCTGCACCACAAAGTTGGAGCGTGACACCGAATTCACGATTAAGATGCAAGAAGTCGTACCCTTGAATCAATGAGTAGCTAAATTCTGCATAGCTAATACCTGAGCCGTCTTCACCAAGGCGAGATTGCACAAAATCACGGCCAAGCATTTGACTCAACGGAACATTCTTTCCAACAATGCGGAGGAAGTCGAGGTAATTAATATCCTTAAACCAGTCGTAGTTATCAACGACAGTAAATTCTTTACCTGCAAATACCTGGTGGTACTGTGCGGCGATTGCTGCTTTGTTTCGCGCAACATCTTCAAGTGTTTGAAGGTTTCGTTCATCCTTCTTGCCATCCGGGTCGCCAATCATACCGGTTGCCCCACCCACTAATAAGTAGGCTTTGTGCCCCGCTTCAATGAAGTGTCGGACCATCATTGCTGCCGCAAGATTACCAATTGTCATACTGTCTGCGCTTGGATCAACGCCAAAATAGAAAGAGATAGGACCATTGTTTAGGGCTGTTATGTCGGGGTAGGTCATCTGGTTTACAAAACCACGCCACTGCAATTCATCTGAAAGCGCCATGCTTCACTCCTTATCTCTTTATTACAAGTGGTAGTATAACAAATAATCATGCTTTACGCATCGAATTAGGTGCTATAATAGGAGAGATATTGCTTATGAGAAATAACGAGTTGTGACTAAGAAAAAACCATCGCGCAAATTGAGCGTGTACTCCAATTTATCCCACCGTCGTAAGACGAAGAAGGATGCTTCAGCACGTGCACGCGCTGAGTATCTTGCTACCCTTCCAAAACATCCCGTAAAGCGTTTTCTCTACCGAATGCACCCGAAGCGATTCTGGGCATTTTGGTTCAGTAAGAAAGGTGCAATCCTTGCGCTCAAGATCACTGGTGTGGCGATTCTTCTTATTGCCCTGCTTGTCGGTGGGCTCTTCGCCTACTTCCGTAAAGACCTCGATCAGATTCGCCCCGGTGAAATTGACAAGCGCGTGCAATCGACTGTTACGAAGTACTATGACCGTAACGGTGCGCTCCTCTGGGAAGACAAGGGCGACGGTAACTACAAGCTCGTTGTTGAGAGTAAAGATCTCAGCGACAACCTCAAGAAAGCTACCATTGCTATTGAGGACCGCGACTTCTTGACCCACAGTGGTGTCAGTGTCACTGGTACAGTTCGCGCAGCCTTTAACAACTTTACTGGTGGGTCAGTACAGGGTGGCTCCACGCTTACACAGCAACTCGTCAAGCAGGTATTCTTTGCCGATGAAGCGGGCGACCGTGGCCTCGGAGGTATCCCTCGTAAGATTAAAGAGCTCATTCTCGCTGTTGAGATCGAACGTATGTATGACAAAGATCAGATTCTGACACTCTACCTCAATGAATCGCCGTATGGTGGTCGTCGAAACGGTGCCGAATCTGGTGCCCGAACCTACTTCGATAAGCCTGCAAAAGACCTATCGCTTGCAGAGGCATCCCTTCTCGCAGCTATCCCTCAAAACCCGTCTGTCTTTGACCCTTATAACATCGCTGGTCACCCAGCACTCATTAAGCGTCAGCATCACGTACTAAGCGCCATGAAAGAAATGGGCTTCATTACGCAAGCACAAGAAGATGAAGCAAAGGCCGTACCGATCATCGACAGTATCAAGCCAGCTTCAAGCCAATACGAAAATATTAAGGCTCCTCACTTCGTGCAAATGGTTCGTGCTGAACTTGAACAAGAACTTGGTAAAACGACAGTTGGGCGTGGTGGGCTATCAGTCACGACAACCCTCGACCTTCGTGTTCAGGATAAAACCCAAGAAGCAATGAATGACATGTTCTCATCATATGTCCCTAACTGGGCAGGCTTCACAAATGGCGCCGCAACAGTTGAAGATTCTCAAACTGGGCAAATCATCGCCCTTGTCGGAAGCCGTGACTTTGCCTACGATGGCTTCGGTCAAGACAATGCAACAACCGCTTCAATTCAACCAGGTTCATCAATTAAGTCACTTGTCTTCGCCGAACTCTTTGAACAAAAAGAAGATGGCAAGCAGAACTATGGAAGCGGCAGCATTCTCGTTGACGAACCAATCGATTCAATTTATGGCGGTAAACTACAGAATGCAGATCGCACATTCAAGGGAAGCATTCCGATTCGTAGCAGCCTTGCGACTTCTCGAAACATTCCTGCGGTAAAGGCAATGCACATCTCAGGTATCGATCCGACACTTGAAACGATCCGAGCACTCGGTGCAAAGAGCTACTGTACCATTGGTGAAGATCGCCTCGCACAACTCGCCTCAGCGATTGGTGGGTGTGGTGTTAAGCAAGTTGACCTCGTCAACGCATATGCCTCACTTGCTCGTGGTGGTGTGTACAAGCCACAAGTCAGCATCCTTGAAGTAAAGAACAGCTCTGGTGATGTCCTCAAGAAATGGTCTGACACAGAAGGCAAGCAAGTAATCGATCAGCAGTCTGCATTTATCGTGACTGACATCCTGAGCGATGTAAACGCAAGTGCAGCACTTGGTAACTACGCTGGTAAAAACATTCCTGGCGTAAAGACAGCAACAAAGACTGGTACATCCGACAAGGGCGGAAACGCAAAAGACCTTTGGATGATGAGCTACTCTCCAGCACTCACAATGGGCGTCTGGCTTGGTAACCCTGATACAACTATCCTCAAGAACGGTAACTCGTCACTCGGAAGTCCAATCATTGCTAAGGTAATGGAATTCGCGCACAAAGAAGTCTACGCAGCCGAAGGCAAGTGGAAAACTGGCGACTGGTTCACGCAACCAGCAGGCATCCAACGAGTTGGTAAAGAAGTGTATCCATCATGGTGGAACAAAACTCAGGGTCAATCAAACGCCACCCTTACTTTTGACCGTGTTTCTATGAAGAAGGCAACGGACTGTACACCTCCTGCTGCTCGCATCGATCATGCTGTTATTAAGGTCACTGACCCTGTCACAAAGAAAGACTCGTACAGCAACGTCCCCGATGGCTACGATGCAACCAAAGACGATGACCGGCATGCGTGTGGCGATGCACTACCAAAGCTCTCGACCGCAACGGTTGAAGGAGCTGCTGGATCATGGACGATTAGGGTGCCTGTGACGGCCGGGACATTCCCTCTCTCAGACAGTGGCGTCTCAATCGTCGCTGGCGGCGCGACGCTACAAGCAACGCGCAACGGTGCTACATACCAGGCAACTTATACCGGCTCAACTAAACCGACTGGTACTATAACCGTGACCGACACCGGTTATTACACATCAAGCGGATCGTTCTAAAGATTCGAATAGGCTAAAAAGAAATACCCCTGCATGACGCGGGGGTATTTTTTATAGATTAAAACCAGGAGACGGTACTATCGGTTTGCTAGCTCTACGAGGCTATCTTCGTGCGTCTTACGACGTCGGTTGTTGCGTTGGTTACCGCCAGCATTATTATTGCTGCCGTTACCTTGAGGCTGTTGCTGATTTGGCTGCTGGCCTTGTGCTTGGTTCTGAGATTGAGCCTGTTGTTCAGCTTGTGGCTGGCGAGTGCGCGGCTGTTGCTGACGAGGTGCTCGCTGCACACGCTGAGGCTTCGCCTGTGCTTCTTGCTGCTCTTGAACCGGTTTCTGTTCAACCTGGGCTTGTTGCGCTGGCTGGCGGCCTTGAGACTTCTGCTTGACTGCAGCGATACGTGGCGCAGGTGTCTTCTTTGAAGGAATTGGCGTCACAAGTTTTGCAAACATCATTTTACCGGCTGCTGTTTGTAGGCTTCGAATGAATTCGATTTCGACTGTTTTACCAAGCCCTGCATGCGCATGCTCAACGACAACCATCGTGCCGTCAGGAAGATGACCAACTGCCTGGTGTCCATCATTCCCCTTTTGAGTAAGTTCAAGCATGATCTTTTCACCGGGCAAGTATGCCATACGGAGTGATTTCGCAAGCTCGTTCACATTCAAGACAGCGATACCCTCAACTTGCGCAACCTTATTGAGGTTGTAATCAATGGTACAGATAGATCCACCGTGCTTTTTCGCAAGCTCAAGCAAACGATTATCAACACCTTCTTCAGCACGAGTACTATCTGGGAAGATCTCCGTTCGTACTTGTGTGAGTGCTTGAAGTTCTGCGACGATATCGAGCCCGTGACGAGCGCGGGTTCGCTTTTCAGTGTCGCCGTTATCGGCAAGAAACTGTAGCTCACCAATCACACTACGAGGGACGCAAAGTGTACTGGTCACAAATCCTGATTCTGCGACGGCGATAATGCGTCCGTCAATTAATACTGAGGTGTCGACAAATACCGGGGCGTGACCACGGGCTGGGCTTTTTGCACGGCGAGTGGTTGCGACGGTAATGTATGTTGTCTGTGCTGCAATTGCTAGCAACACAATGATAATAAATATATCCATATATTCCTTTACTTTTGTAGATAGTCGATCAGTGCACTTCGCACATCACCGACTTCTGTGATAAATGTTGAACGAGACGCTCTTGATTGTTTTGGGGCAATCGCTTTCGTAAATCCAAGCTTTTTTGCCTCAGCAATACGCTTGTCACTCCCGATAACTGAGCGGATCTCTCCACCAAGCCCAACTTCCCCAAAGACGACAATTCCGTCATCAACTTGGCGCTGAGCCGCGGCACTGGCAATTGCCATACACACCGCAAGGTCTGCTGCTTGGTCATTGAGTCGGATACCTCCTACGACATTGATATATATGTCTTTGTCCGATAAATTCAATTTTGTTCTTCGTTCTAGAACAGCAATTAAAAGATTAAGGCGATTCAAATCAAATCCACTAGCAGTACGCTTAGGATACCCGAAACTCGTCGGATTCACAAGTGCCTGGATCTCAACGAGCAGTGGTCGAGTGCCTTCGAGTGTTGCCAAAACTACTGAGCCGTCCGCCGATTGTCGCTCAGCAAGTAACGCTGCCGATGGGTTTTCAACAACCCGAAGCCCCTCTTTATACATTTCAAAAATAGCTGCCTCGCTCGTTGCTCCGAAACGATTCTTAACCGCGCGCACAACCTTAAAGCCTCCGTAGCGGTCACCTTCAAACTGCAAGACAACATCGACAAGGTGCTCAAGAACTTTTGGCCCCGCAATGCTGCCTTCTTTGGTGACATGCCCCACAAGAATCACTGCAGCACCCGCTGCTTTAGCTGCACGAATAAGCACATTACTACTATTGGTAATTTGGCTGACCGTGCCGGGTGCGCTAGTCATCTCGTCGAGCGACATTGTTTGAATCGAGTCAACGACCACCAGTTTATGTTCGCCCTTGAGGATTGTTGCAGCGATATCATTTGCACTGGTACTTGAAGCAAAACTTAATTGTTCGTGTGTCTGCGCACCGAGTCGTTCAGCACGAAGCACAACTTGGTTCGCTGATTCCTCACCACTAACATAAAGGACTGGGAAACTTTGGGCAATATGAGCCGTTACCTGAAGGAGCAAGGTACTCTTACCAATACCTGGCTGCCCAGCCAAAAGAACGACCGAACCCGGCACTACGCCACCGCCAAGGACGATATCGAGATCAGCAACACCTGTCTTTAAACGATCATCGCCCTGCTCTGAGCTCATCGAGCGAATTGACTGAACTTCAAGAGATTTCCCGCTACTTCCGGCCTTAGCTACAGAGGACTGTGCTTTTTCGGTTGCTTGCTCAACAAGTGTATTCCACTCGCCACAATTTTCGCAGCGACCAGCCCACTTACCGTAAACAGTGCCACACTGTTGACACGTATATTGTGTTCGTAACTTAACCATATTCGTTAGTATATCACCCTATTCTTACGTTCTTATAGTGCTGAACCAGCTTCGAGAAGCTCGTAGCTATCGATGCTTTTATTAAGGACATCAAGTTCTTTCGCAAGTTCTTGATACTGTGCATAGTATGTACCGTACAGCGTAATATCACCGTTAATCGAATCACGTTCGGCATCAAGTTGACGTGAGGTATTCATTAATATCGCGCGCTCATTCATGAACTGACTCGTTGAAGAGAATTGTCCGCTGGTTGCTCTAGCGTTAAAGGCGTCCACTTGTGCAGAGAACGAACTTGATCGTGCAGTATAACTTGCACTTTTATCATCAATGCTCTTTCCCAGTGTCGTCATTTGTGTCGCAAGCGTTTCGAGTTGGGCAAGGATCCCGACATATACCGTATTATATTGTTCATACAGTGCAACGACCTTCTGCCGATCTGTAAAGTACTGGGCATAGTGACGTTCTAGTTCGGGGGTTAGCTTGGCTTGCTCCGTGCCAAGAATGGCATATAATTCATTTTGAAATTCACCCGGTTCGTTTCGTTGGTAATATGACATTCGATTCTTAAACGTTTCATCAGTACTTTTTGCGTACACCGCTTCAAGCTGTTGACCAAGTCGTTTCTGCTCAGCACTATCCATTCGATGCCATACCGCATGAAGCATTTCATGAGCAGCGGTCACCTCCTCAATACCATTCAAACGCTCGTCGGCAACGTTGTAAATGTAAATCCTATCCTCGGAAGTGTAACAACCAAGAATTGGACTTTGCGTTTCTTGGCGCGGGCAGAGCTCGTTGAAACGCTCAGCGGTCGCAACTTCAGGATGCGTTGCATAAAACACAAACTGGCCACGATTCGTCATGGCCGTCTTACTTTCGATCGATTCAATTTCCGAAGAAGGAGTATACGCCCATACCGCCAGTTGATCCATGACAAATTGACGGTTAAGGAATACGAAGCTGCTAATAAGAATAAAAAGACCGGCAACAACAAATGATATTGCTGCGCCGACTCGATTTGTTCGATGCTTCTGCATCTTCTTACTTCTCCGTATCTACAGTTAAGATAACCTTGCCCTTTTGTGCCGTTGCACGGAGCACAGTTCCCTTATCGTATTCACCAGAAAGAATTCCGTCAGCAATATCATGCTCGAGCATGTCTTGCATTGCACGGCGAAGTGGCCGGGCGCCAAATTTCTCATCGTAACCCTGAGCGATAATCGCCTTTTTAGCCGTCGGCGTCACAACCAAGTGCACGCCCTTACGAACAAGCCGTTCTTGCAACTCGGCGAGCAGCGATTCGAAGATCTTTCCAATTTCTTTACGAGTGAGTGCACGGAAAGTAACCACAGCGTCAAAACGGTTAATGAGCTCAGGGCGCATAAACTTCGCAAGTGCTTGCTGTGTTGCCTTGGCGTTCTCTTCATGCGCTTCTTCAAGCTGTTTTTGATCTTTCTTGGTTACCGCGTGGAAGCCGAGGCTTGATTCTTTCATCATTCGATCAGCACCAAGATTACTCGTCAGGATAATAATCGTATTTGTGAAATCTACCTTGCGGCCTTTGGCGTCAGTCAGCGTGCCGTCTTCAAGTACCTGTAGCAACAAGTGGAAGATCTCAGAACTCGCCTTTTCAATCTCATCAAAGAGCACAACACTGTATGGCTGGCGACGAACCTTATCGGTCAACTGGCCACCATCGTCATACCCCACATACCCAGCAGGCGCACCGAGCAAACGGCTCGCCATATGCTTTTCGCCGAGTTCGCTCATGTCGATCTTAATAAGCGCGTCTGAGCTCCCAAATACTTCACGAGCAAGCACGCGGGCAAGTTCAGTCTTACCAACACCAGTTGGCCCCATAAATACGAATGATCCAATCGG
>Ga0247816_10001706_pt1 | contig 10657 bp, 5 predicted proteins | sample UWRJL209509C1_FD_179930 | JGI IMG/M metagenome (GOLD analysis project Ga0247816, IMG submission 179930) | Plant litter microbial communities from Arlington Agricultural Research Station in Wisconsin, United States - UWRJ-L209-509C-1 | ecosystem: Environmental > Terrestrial > Plant litter >...
CAGGGAATTGTGGATAAAGTTTTTGTAACCGGATGTCTTTCTGAACGTTACAAACCAGATTTAATTAAGGAAATTCCAAATGTGGATCAATATTTTGGAACCACAGAATTGCCTGGATTATTAAAAGCTCTTGGTGCCGATTACCGCCATGAATTGCTTGGAGAACGCTTAACTACGACTCCAAAAAATTATGCTTATTTAAAAATTGCAGAAGGTTGCGACAGACCTTGCAGTTTTTGCGCGATTCCGTTAATGCGTGGCAAACACGTTTCACAACCCATTGAAAAATTGGTAAATGAAGCAAAAGGTTTGGCAAAAAATGGTGTAAAAGAATTGATTTTAATTGCCCAAGACTTAACTTATTATGGTCTTGATTTATATAAAAAGAGAAATCTTGCTGAATTATTAGAAAATTTGGCTGCGGTTGAAGGTATTGAATGGATTCGTTTGCATTACGCTTTCCCAACAGGATTTCCGATGGATGTTTTAGATTTAATGAAACGTGAGCCTAAGATTTGTAACTACTTAGATATTCCATTGCAACATATTTCTGATTCGATTTTAAAGTCAATGCGAAGAGGAACGACTCAGGCAAAAACTACAAAATTGATCAATGAATTCAGAGAAAAAGTACCCGGAATGACAATCAGAACCACTTTGATTGTTGGATATCCTGGAGAAACTGAAGAAGATTTTCAAATCTTGAAAAATTGGGTTGAAGAAATGCGTTTTGAAAGATTGGGCTGTTTTGCTTATTCTCATGAAGAAAATACGCACGCTTATTTATTGGAAGATGACGTTCCTGCAGAAGTAAAACAACAGCGCGCCAATGAAATTATGGAGCTTCAATCTCAAATTTCATGGGAATTAAACCAAGAAAAAATCGGACAAAATTTTCGTTGCATCATTGACAGAAAAGAAGGCGGCCACTTTATTGGCAGAACTGAATTTGATAGTCCAGATGTCGATAACGAAGTTTTAATTGATGCCACAAAAGCATATTTAAAAACTGGAGAATTTATAAATGTAAAAATTACAGACGCCGCAGAATTTGATCTTTATGGCGAAGCTATAATTGAGTAACAAACTAACATATTCAATTATTAAACAGAGTAGCCCTAAATATTTAGGGCTACTCTGTTTTTAATTTTAATGTCCGCCTTCTGCTTCGATGGCATCTACATCAATATTTTGTTTTTTCAAGATTCCTTTTACTGCAAAACCATAAAAAGCAATGTAAGCAAAACAAAGAACCGGAATAAAATACGACTCGTGTATTCCTATGATATCAGAAATTTTTCCTTGCAATGGCGGGATAATTCCACCACCCAAAATCATCATTACTAATAAAGCCGAACCTTGAGAAGTATATTTTCCTAAACCAGTAATTCCTAATGCGAAAATTGCCGGCCACATGATACTGCAGAATAATCCGCCACTCATGAAAGCGTAAATCGCAATAGTTCCTGTAGAAAACAATCCGATAATCATGGCAATCATTCCGAAAAGGCCAAAAATCATCAATGTTTTTGCAGGTTTGTCTTGACCTAAAAAGAATCCAGCGATTTGAATTGCGACAACAGCAGCGTAAGCATATAACGGCGTAATATCTTGACCTGAAACATAATTTACGGCAAGAACAACTCCAAACGCAATATAAGGAACGATAATCAACAAAATCTTTCTCAAACTATTTGACGGATTGAAAACAGAAATTGCACCAGCCCAACGACCAATCATCATGCTTCCCCAATACATTGAAATATAAGGTGCAATTGCAGCACCAGTGATTTCTCCGAAAGCCGGAGTTCCTAATAATTCAGCCAAGTTACTTTGGATCGTAACTTCTACTCCAACATATGTAAAAAGTGCCAACATTCCCAAAACTAATTGCGGATAACGCATTGCGCCCCAACCTTCTGGCGATTTTTGAGCTGCTGTATTTGCATAAAGCAATCCGAAAACGATTACAAGCAAAGTTCCAATTGTCAAACAAAGACCTAAATAATCTTTCTCTTTATTTTCAAGAAATCTTGTGATAAATTCTGGATCTTCATAACGAGAAAAGATGTAAGCAAAAATTACGATCAAAACTAAAGTGATTGCAACCAAGATGTTCCTAGCTTTGTTTGCAGGTTCAAAAACAGATTCGCTTTTTCCTGCTGGCAATTTTTTAGAGAAGAAAAATAAAGCAGCGGCGATTAAAAACAAAGCTCCGACAGCCATATAAAGAATTTCCATTTTGTCAAGAGAATCTGCTTTTTTGGCAAATTCTTCTAAATTTACTCCAGCGATAACTCCAAAAAGCGCAATAGAAACTACGATTGGCCCGATTGTCGTTCCGAAGGAATTAACTCCTCCAGCCAAATTCAATCTATTAGAGGCAGTTTGTGGCGAACCTAAAGATGCTGCAAAAGGCTGTGCTGAAGTTTGTTGCAATGAAAAACCTAAAGCAACTACAAACAATGCTGCCAAAATCAGTGCATAACTTCCTTGAGTTACTGCAAAAATCATAAACGCGGCACCAAAAGCACTCACAATCAATCCATTGATAATTCCTTTTTTAAATCCCCAAGAATTCAAAATATCTTTTTTTGCAAGACCGCTAAAAATAAAAAGCAACAAAGCTCCGATATAATACGCTCCGTAAAAAGCGAAGTCAATCAGCTGGCTTTGAAATTGGTCAAGACCAAATTTAATTTTGCAAAAGGGAATGAAAACACCGTTCGATGCTCCGATAAATCCCCAAAAGAAAAAAACTGTAATCAGCGTGTAAAGCGCCGAATTATTAGATTTTGTTTGTTCTGAATTCATAAAGTTGAGGGTTAATTATTATTTGTTTTTGCTATCTGATTAAGAATATTTCATTTATCTAATTGGAAAATTACGATAACTTAAAAAAATATTGGTTAAATATACATTTATAAGAAATTAAGAAACAAAATAACCAAATAAGTTATTAACGAAAACGATTTCTTAAGACTAAATTTTTCAATGTTATAACGTTTGCGACATGCTTTTTACTGAATTCCTATTATTCTGATTTTTTAACTTCAGATTTTGGTCCGATTCCGTTATTATTGAACGCTTCAATTTGGAAATAATACGCTTCTGAACGATCCAATCCGTTGAAATAATATTCATTTTTTCCGTAAACCATTATAGAACCATACAATTTGTCAGGAGATTTTCCGAAATAAATCACATATCCGTCAGCATTTTCTTCTTGTTGCCACTTGAACCAAACGCTTCTTCTCTCGCCTTTTTTCTTAGGTTCTGCTCTCAATGGAGTAAAGTTTTGAACTAAATTTGGTTTTTGTCCAGAGCCTTTTCCAAAAACTCTAAAACCACTGATCGCGAATTTTCCGGTTGGCATTTGGATGTTTTCTAATTTCAAATAACGTGCAGAAGCTGGTTTTTCTAGTTCAATATAATCGTGCGGCACGTCTTTTGTGTTCTTGCTTTTATCAACCAAAACCTTCCAATTTTTATTATCATTTGAAGAATAAATAATGTATTTGTGTCCGGTTGTAGTTTCCGGTTTTCCCATCAACTCTACATCTTGATCAGCATAATTAATTTGGATGGCGTTAATTGTAGATTTTTCTCCCAAATCAGAAATTAGATATTCCCCTTTGTTCGAAGTTTTTGCAGACCAATACGTTTTTATATCTTCATCGGTACTAAAATTTGGCTGAAAACCACCCAAGGTAGAAGAAACTTGAACTGGTTTGTTATAATTCAAAAGCATCCAACCCGAGAAATTTTCATTTAAATGATCTTTCTTTTCTGAAGGCAAAAACGTTGGATAATCGCCGTAAGCTGTGTTGGAATACATCACGCCATCTTTGTCAAAACCAGCCGGCCAAATCCCAATTCTTCTTTCAAAATTATTTTTTGTAGAAAGTACGATTGTAGAAACGTGCCAATAATCATTGCTTTTATCCTGATAGGTTGCGCCATGTCCAGCGCCTCTTGCAAAACCTCCAGGTTTATAAGAAAATGGATTATGGGATTGGTATTCAAAAGGTCCAAGCGGATTATTTCCTACGTAAACTCCGTCGGCATAACCGCTGAATTCTGTTCCTGGCGCGCCATATTGAAGGTAATATTTGTTGTTGTGTTTGGTCATAAAAGCACCTTCCAGAAAGGGTTGCAAAAATGTATTGTCATTATTTTCGCCAAATCTTTCCCAACCGTGTTCCTCATCATTTAAGGCCAAAACCGGAATTCTTTCGCCTTCTGGCTGAAATGTTTTTCGGTTCAATTTCATTCCATATAATGGATACATATTGCTTGAACCATAATACATATAAACTTCATCTTTTTCTTTGTCCCAAAATAGCTGCGGATCCCAAGCTCCTGCTTCTGACTTATGAACCAGCTCTTTCCAATCATCTGTTTTTGGATTTTTGCTCATCCATAACGGAAAATCTTTGGTTTGCGTGGAACCAATTACTAGCAAAGTATCGTTTACAAAAGAAACTGACGGCGCACAAAGTTCATCATATACTTTGTGTTCTGGACGAAGAAATTTTCTTGGGATAAATTTCCAATCGAGCATATTTGCACTATGCCAATATCCCCATTGATTTGTGGAAAACAGATAATATTCTCCTTTGAAATTTGTAATTACCGGATCAGCCGTGGCACGATGTTTTCCTTGAGCAGTAAAATTAGGAATCGGACTGTAGCCATAATCAATATTGATCGGATTACAATAGGTTTTTTGTTGGGCAAAACCATTCATTGACAACAAGGCAATCCATAGTACCAAACTATATTTTTTTTGTTCTTTTAAAAAGTCAATTTTCATAAGCTTTCTTTTTTAACCATTCTAATAGTTGAAAAAAAACCCTTCAGACTTAACTGAAGGGTTTCTTCAAACTCACAAAAAAATTTATTTAACTAACTCAAACTCCTTGTCTAAAACCTCATCCGAATTTGTTCCTACAAACACCTGAAATTTTCCTGGTTCTGCAACAAAGTCTAAATCTGAATTATAAAATTTCAAATCTTCAACTGAAATTTCGAATGTAATGTTTTTGGTTTCTCCTTTTTTCAATACTACTTTTTGGAAACCTTTCAACTCTTTAACTGGCCTTGTTACTGAACCAACTAAATCTCTGATGTATAATTGAATTACTTCTTTTCCATCATAATTGCCACTATTTTTTACATCAACAGAAACCGTTAATTTTTGATTTGCATTAATTTTATCTGCAGAAAGTTTCAAATTGCTGTAATCAAATTTTGTGTAGCTCAAACCAAATCCGAATGGAAATAATGGCTCGTTTCTTTCATCGATATAATTTGAACGAAATTTTTCAAACTTGCCTTCTTTGTTCGCAAGCGGTCTTCCTGTTTTCTTGTGGCTATAAAAAATTGGCACCTGGCCCACACTTCTTGGAAAAGTTGCTGATAATTTTGCCGAAGGATTTACATCTCCAAACAAAACATCTGTAATTGCATAACCTGCTTCGCTTCCTGGAAACCAAACATTTAATAACGCATTTGTCTTATCCATATCATTTGTCAAAACTAACGGACGACCAGTGAATAAAACTACAACAATTGGTTTTCCTGTTTTTGACAAAGCCTCTAACAAATCTTTTTGAGATTGTGGAATTTCAAGATTTGTTCTGCTGCTGCTTTCACCGCTCATTTCAGCAGATTCACCAATTGCAGCAATAACTACATCTGATTTTAAAGCAATCGCAACAGCTTCGTCAATAATTTCTTTTGGCGTTCTGCTATCTCTTTTCATGTCTTTTGAAAAAACAGTCGCATTTTTTTGAAACTCTGCATCATAATCTAAATTAGAACCATGAGCGTAAAGAACATTTACTTTATTTCCTAAAACTTCTTTCATGGCATCTTTGAAAGATTTTGTTCTAGTTTGGTTTGTAGCAACACTCCAAGTTCCTGACATATTGTTTCCTGCATCAGCTAAAGGCCCGATCAAAGCTACAGTTCCTGATTTTTTTAATGGCAAAAGTTGGTTGTCATTTTTCATTAAAACCATTGATTCAGAAGCAATTTTTCTAGCTTCAGCTCTGAAACCAGTAGTATATATTTCAGTTTTTGCTCTTTTTTCATCACAATATTTGTATGGATCTTGAAAAAGTCCCAAATCATATTTTGCATTTAAAATTAAACGAACCGCGTTATCAATTTCAGCAAGTGTAACCTTTCCTTCATCAAGTGATTTTTTCAACGTAGTTAAAAAACCATCGCCAACCATATCCATTTCAACTCCAGCTTTTAAGGCTAACGCTGTAACAGTTTGCAAATCTCCCATTCCGTGTTCTATCATTTCTGGAATTCCGGTAAAGTCTGTTACGACAAAACCTTTAAATTTCCATTGATTTCTAAGAACTTCTGTTAATAACCATTTGTTTCCTGTTGCCGGAATTCCGTCAACTTCGTTAAATGAAGCCATAACGCTACCTGCTCCAGCTTCAATAGCCGCTTTATATGGAGGCAAATATTCATTATACATTCTAATGTGACTCATGTCAACAGTATTATAATCTCTTCCCGCATCTGGTGCGCCATAAAGTGCGAAGTGTTTAACGCAAGCCAAAATTGTATTGTTTTTTGACAAATCATCGCCTTGGTAACCTCTTACCATTGCCGCTCCAATTTTACCTCCTAAATAAGGGTCTTCTCCATTTCCTTCTGCAATTCTTCCCCATCTTGGGTCACGAGCCACATCTAACATTGGTGAAAATGTCCAATTGATTCCGTCAGCACTGGCTTCAATTGCTGCGATTCTGGCACTTCTTTCAACAGCATCCATATCCCAAGAAGTTGACAAACCTAAAGGAATTGGAAATGTCGTTTCATAACCGTGAATTACATCCATTCCAAAAATTAATGGAATTTTTAAACGGCTTTTTTCAACTGCAATTCTTTGAACATCTTTAATTTTTGCAACAGATTTTATATTGAATAATCCACCAACTTGACCATTTTCAATTTTTTTGGCAATGTCTGAACTTTTGACTTCACCTGTAGTAATATCTCCGGAAGTTGGCAAATTTAATTGTCCGATTTTTTCGTCAAGAGTCATTTTTGAGATTAATTCAGAAACGAATTCTTGTTTTGGTTTGATAGCACTTTTTTTCTTGTCTTTTTGGGCTTGAACCGAAAAAGAAGCTGCTAATGCTAATAATACTATTGCTTTTAATTTCATTATAATTGTATTTATTTATTGGGAAACGATATTGTAAAAATTTAAAACGTGCGTTTATCTGCTGGCTTTTTGGCATTTATAATTTAGAAAAAGTGGCGTTTGAATTATTTTTTGGCATTCTCAATTAACTTAAAAATCAGAAAGCTTTTTTATTAAAAAGTTTCTTTGAATTTGAATAGCATTTTTGTAGCTTGAAATTAACTACATATTAAATCATAAAAAACGCTGGTTTAAAAAGCGTATTTCCCAGAATGAAAACCTAATTTTAATAAGCCTTCACGAACTTCAGGAGCATTCATGAAAAGATTCCAAAGCAAACCAGAACGATAATTTTCTAACATAACAACCATTGGACCCTGGTCAATGGCAAGGTATCTTTTTGCAGACCATCCAAATTGTTTTGAATGAGCGTCATAAAAACCTGCCGGTCCCCAAAGTGATCCGCTGTTATTTTCATAAAAATTTCGCATTGCAGCCAGTGATTCTGTTGGTGTGTAAACAATTGATGAAATTGCTGCTGTTGGAGAAATCACACCTTTGTCATTTGATGGCATGTGCGCATCATATCCGACAGAGCCGTCATTATTTCTGCTATAAGAAGCTGTTAATCCCCAGTAATCTGGACCATATCCAGCAAAACGTCCGGGATTTTCAACGCAATGTTGATAATTGATTTTTGTGTGATTAACATTTACATCCCAGTAATTTGCATATTGGTCTGTAAGCCGTGTTGGATCTAATCCCAAATAAGAATAATGAGCCCAAAATAAAGGACCTCCAGCTTGTTCTGCACCATTATGTTTTAAAATAAGCGGAATTCCATATTTTGTATTAGCCGAAACAATTCCTCCATTTCTGGCCCAACCTTGATGATAAGGTGCTGCAGTTATTGGGTGCGTTGGCGAAGCACTTGCCAATACATAAGTAATCAAACATTCATTATAACCTTGAAGCGGAAAGTCCATTTCCCAAGCATAATTTGGTGACCAGTGCCAATACAAAACATTTTGACCGTTTCTATACCAATTCCAATCGACGCCTTTCCACAAGTTATCAAATTTTTGAGCTAAAGCTTGTTCTTCCGGAGAACCGTTCTTGAAAAATTCACGAACGCAGATAATTCCTTGGCATAAAAAAGCAGTTTCTACTAAATCGCCACCGTTGTCTTTTGTACCAAAAGGTTTTACCCTTCCTGTATTTCCATCTATCCAATGTGGCCAAGCTCCGTGGAATCTGTCAGCATTTTCAAGAAAGTCAGCAATTGTATTTAATCTTGTCACTGCTTCTGTTCTTGAAACATAGTTTCTTGAAACTGCAGCTACAATTGACATTAATCCAAAACCAGAACCACCAGTTGTTACAATGTTTGAATCGTTTTCTGGATAATTTCCGTCAGGATGGTATCTTTCTCTGGCCAATTTTGAATTTGGCTCGGCAAAATCCCAAAAATATTTTGTGGTTTGCTTTTGTACCAAATCGACCAACTGTTCATTAGTTAATGGTGTTTGAGGTTCAGGAGTGGCTGAATCGCCTCCGGTTGGAGACGATTCATTTGAACCACAACTAAATAGTATTGTAATCGATAATATGAAAAGTAGGTTTTTCATTGAAAAATTTTAAAATTAATAGCCAGGATTTGGAACCATTCCTGGTGTTTGAATTAACTGGTTGTTTGGAATTGGGAACAATTCGTGTCTTCCAACGACAAAGGTTTTTCCGTCAGCCTGCATAGCTGCTGCCGCTTCGCCTGTTCTAATCAAGTCAAACCATCTGTCATGTTCAAAAGCTAATTCTAACCTTCTTTCTTTCCAGATTGCTTTTCTCAATAAACCTTGGTCAGTAGTTGTTACAAAACCTAAATTAACTCTGTCTCTTACTTCATTAAGCGCATCAAGAGCTGTATCTTGGTCATTTAACTCATTTGCAGCCTCGGCTTTGATCAAATAGATTTCTGCTAATCTTAATACTCTGATGTTTTTATCACCATCAGCTGCACTTAAATTTGCACTAGAATATGCTTTTTCATTATACATTGGGTTTTCAACTGCTTCACTCACAATACGTCCATCATACATTGTTTCGCCTCTAAAAATAATCGTTGCATCTCTTCTGATGTTATCGCCTTCAGCATTGTATGCATCTAAAAGGTTTTGTGATGGCGTATTAAATCCCCAACCCCATCCACTTGGTCCACGAGCACCCTGCGTTTCAGAATATTGATGCACTCCATGAGCGATAGATTCTCCACGGCCTTGTACTTCAAAGATAGATTCTGTTCCATTTTCAGTTTCTGCTCTCCATAATGTCGCATAATCACCTTCAAGTCCATATTCACCTGAATTAAGTACATCATTAGCATATCTCAAAGCGTTTGTCCAATCTTTTTGGTATAAATATACTTTTGCAAGCAACGCTCTTGCGGCGCCTTTTGTAGCTCTTCCTAAATCTGCTGGAGCATACTCACTTTTTTCTGGTAAAACCTCGATTGCTTCTAAAAGATCTTGCTTGATAAAATCATAAACCTGCTCTTTTGGAGCTCTGTTAATCAAGCTAATATGTTGCAATGGCACATCGCCCCATCCTCTTACTAAAAAGAAATAGTGATAAGCTCTTAAAAATTTTGCCTCACCAATCAATCTATTTTTATAAGCTTCATCAGTCAAACCATAGTTTTCAGTATACTGAATTGAATAAGTTGCTCTTCCGATAGTTTTATACCAGTTTGTCCACATGGCTTCAAATGAACCCGCCGAAGCTGTGTGTGCAAGCAAATCTAATTGACCTTTATCGCCACCTGGATCGCCTGGAGAACTTCCTTTGTCAGCATTGTCAGATAAGATTTCTGTAATTCCTAAATAAGAAAATGCATAATCCCATTCTGTCATCATTCCATATATTCCATTTACAAATGCAACAGGTTCTAAATTTGCTGGACTATCTTCCTCAGCTAAATTTTCTCTCTGATCTACATCAATAAAATCATCGCATCCAATCATTACACCTAAGGCAAATGTGAAGCAAGCTATTTTTATATAATTAATTTTCATATTTTTTTTCTTAAAATTCAATATTTACACCAAAAATGAAAGTCTTGATATTTGGATAAGCATCCACTTCAATACCAGCAGTTTCTCTTGGATCACCACTACCCGCTATTTCTGGAGTAAATCCTGAATAGTTTGTTATCATAAATGGATTTTGTGCTGTTCCATAAAGTCTTAAACGAGACATTCCGAAGGCATCTCTAAAGGTGTATCCTAAAGTAATGTTGTTCATTCTGAAGTAGTCTCCATTTTCCAAGAAATAGCTTGAAGAAAGTGCATCTCTGCTAGCTCCTGGATTTTTATTACTTGTTCCTGGACCTGTCCAACGTGTATTGAAAGTTTCTGCGGCGATATTTTCTCCAGCATCAATACGCTTTCCTTTTAATCCATTGTATATTTTATTTCCACCTGCTCC
>Ga0247816_10001707_pt1 | contig 10651 bp, 12 predicted proteins | sample UWRJL209509C1_FD_179930 | JGI IMG/M metagenome (GOLD analysis project Ga0247816, IMG submission 179930) | Plant litter microbial communities from Arlington Agricultural Research Station in Wisconsin, United States - UWRJ-L209-509C-1 | ecosystem: Environmental > Terrestrial > Plant litter >...
TCCATGGCCTCGGCGAAGGCCTCCGGAACGATCTCGACCCCCGAGCCGGCGAAGCGGGTGTCGGCCAGGCGCCGGTCGGCGCGGTCGAGGAAACTTTCGATGCGTTCGAGCGCAGCCTCGGCCTCGGCCAAGGATCCCTCGTGGTAGTCGAGGGTGGACCGGTAGTGCGCGGCGCCGAGGTAGTAGCGCACCACGATCGCGCGGGCCTGGTCGAGCAGTTCGGCCGCGAACACCGAATTACCCAGTGACTTGGACATCTTCTGGCCGTTGGTGTTGACCAGGCCGTTGTGCACCCAGAAGTTCGCGAACGCGTCGCCCGCCGCGGTGGACTGGGCCAGTTCATTCTCGTGGTGCGGGAAGCGCAGGTCGAGGCCGCCGCCGTGGATGTCGAACTGCGGGCCGAGGTAGCGCGCGGCCATGGCGGAGCACTCGATGTGCCAGCCGGGCCGGCCGGCGCCCCACGGGGAGGCCCAGGCGGAGGAGGCCGGTTCGTCGGTCTTGTGGCCCTTCCACAGCGCGAAATCGCGCGGGTCGCGCTTACCGCGCGGGTCAGCGTCGGCGGCGGCTTCCATGTTGTCGAGGTGCTGGCGGGTGAGCTCGCCGTAGGCCGGCCAGCTGCGGGTGTCGAAGTAGACGTCGCCGGAGCCGTCCTCGGCCGGGTAGGCGTGGCCGTTGTCGATCAAACGCACCACGATGTCCTGCATCTCGTGCACGCTGGCGGTGGCGCGGGGTTCGTAGGTGGGGGCGAGGATGCCCAGTCGCTGGTAGCCGGCGGTGAACTCCAGCTCGAACCGGTAGGCGAGCGCCCACCACTGTTCGCTGGTGCCCTGGGCGTTGATCAGGATCTTGTCGTCGATGTCGGTGACGTTGCGCACGAAGGTGACATCGTTGCCACGGTAGCTCAGCCAGCGTCGGAGCTGGTCGTAGACCAGGGCGCTGCGCAGGTGTCCGATGTGGGGCGACGACTGCACGGTGGGTCCACAGACGTAGATTCCCACCTGGCCGGGAACGATCGGCAGGAAATCGCGAAGGGTTTGGGCCTTCGAGTCGTATAGTCGCATGCTCACTGCTTCAGTTTAGGCGAGGGCCGTTGGATGCTCGGGTAGAGCACCGCGGAAGCGAGCGCCGCGACGCCCTCACCCCGCCCGGTGAAGCCGAGGGCGTCGGTGGTCGTGGCCGACACCGAGACGGGGGCGTGCAGCAGCGCGGAGAGCAACGTCTCGGCCTCGATTCGCCGGGGGGCGAGCTTGGGTCGGTTGCCGATGATCTGCACCGACACGTTGCCGACCCGGTACCCGGCAGCGCCGATCAGCCGCAGAGTCTCGGTGAGGAACACCTCGCCGTGCGCGTTCGCGAGCCGCGGGTCCGCGGTGCCGAAGATCTGGCCGACGTCGCCGAGCCCGGCGGCGGCAAGGAGGGCGTCGCAGATGGCGTGCACAGCCGCGTCGCCGTCGCTGTGCCCGCTGAGCCCGCGCTCCCCCGGCCAGTGCAGGCCGGCCAGCCACAGGTCGCTGGTGTCGTCGAACGCGTGCACATCCATGCCGGTACCCACCCGCGGGTCGGCCGGGGCGGGGACAGTGCCGCCGAGCAGCAGTTCGGCCCGGTTTAGGTCCCAGGCGGTGGTGACCTTGAAGGCGAGCGGGTCACCCGGAACGATACCGACGGGATTGCCGGCGGCGGCCACCAGAGCGGCGTCGTCGGTGAGGTCACGGCCGGCGGCATCCGTGGCCGGGAGCGTCGCCGCCCAGGCGAACGCGGCGTCGAGCATGGCGCGGGGGAACCCCTGCGGCGTCTGCACGGCGGAGAGCGGCTCCCGGTCGACGGTGCCGAGGATGGTGCCGTCGGCGTCGACCCGCTTGATGGTGTCGACAACGGGCAGGCCGGGCACGATGCCGTGGCCGGTGGCGCGCACGGCCGCGACGACGGCATCGCTCTGGCCGGCGGGGGTGAGCGCTCTGGCCGCGTCGTGCACGAGCACCACCTGCACGCCGGGGCGCACCGCGGCCAGACCGCGGGCGACGGATGCCTGCCGGCTGTCACCGCCGGCGACCACCTCGAGATAGGCGGCGGCGGGGCCCGCCACCCGGGCGGCGATGGTCTCAGCCTCGGCCAGCTGGGCGTCGGGGGCCACCACGATCACCTGGGCGGCCTCGCTCATGCCGAACACCCCGGTCAGGGCGTGTTCCAGGATGGGACGGCCGGCCAAGGGCACAAAGGCCTTGGGCTGGTCGCGGCCGAGGCGGCTGCCGCTGCCGGCGGCGACGACGATGACCGCGACGGCGGGAACCGGGTAATCAGTCATGTCTGGAGGCTATCTGAGTGGGGCGCGGTGAGGCGGGCGGGCTGAGAGCAGTGGAACGAGAACATGCGGAAAGGCGGCACCGGACGGGTGCCGCCTCTCCGCAAGCGGGATCGGTTAGGAGGCGAGGACCTCGTCGAGCACGGTGGAGGCCTGCTCTTCGTCGGTCTTCTCGGCCAGGGCCAGTTCGGAAATGAGGATCTGCCGCGCCTTCGCGAGCATCCGCTTCTCTCCGGCTGACAGGCCGCGGTCCTGATCTCGGCGCCACAGGTCGCGAACGACCTCTGACACCTTGATCACGTCGCCGGAGGCCAGCTTCTCGAGATTGGCCTTGTACCGGCGGGACCAGTTGGTGGGTTCTTCGGTGAATGGCGCGCGGAGAACCTCGAAGACCTTATCGAGGCCGTCCTGGCCGATCACGTCGCGCACTCCGACAAGATCGACGTTCTCGGCCGGAACCTCGATGGTGAGATCGCCCTGGGTGACGTTCAGCTTCAGATACAGCTTCTCTTCGCCCTTGATGATCCGCGTTTTCACCTCGGTTATGGTCGCGGCGCCGTGGTGGGGATAAACGACTGTTTCGCCTACTTCAAAAAGCATGTATTGATATCCCTTCAGCAACGTCTATGATACCACCCCTCCCCGACACCCATCCGGGATGGCTCGGGGCGGCCGCCGGACGGAGACGTTTGCGTAAGGTAAACTCATCGGACATCTGCAGCGTTCACGCCACTTCGGCTGAACGCTGAACTCTTGTGGAGGTCTTGTGAGAGCGCGAATCATGGCAAGCGTCGTCGTTGCGGCCGGTGTCCTCTTGGGCACCAGCGGCTGCAACCTGTTCGCGCCGCAGGCGACAACCATGCAGTACGAGGCCGGCGACGGGGTCAGCGGCAGCGTGGGCAGCCTCGACATCCGCAACGCGATCCTGCTCACCGACGACGGCGAGAACGCCAACCTGCTCGTCACCGTGGTCAACTCCACCGGTGACGACATCGAGCTGCTCGTGCAGTACGAGGGTGTCGAGGAGAAGGTCGACAAGACCGTCGACGTCGAGGCGAACTCGTCCACCACCTTCGGCGGCACCGACGCCCCCAGCCTGGCCTTCGACAGCCTGAACGCCGCCAAGGGTTCGCTCTTCCCGGTGTTCTTCCAGTACGGCGACAACACCGGCGTGGAACTGTTGGTGCCGGTGCTCGACGGCAGCCTGTCGCAGTACTCAGAGTTCGTGCCGACCGAGAAGCCGACGCCCACGGCAACGCCGTCACCGGCGTCGACCGAGGAGCCGACCAGCGAGCCGACCCCGACCCCTGAGGCCACCGTCGCGCCGTAGTTCCCCCAGTCAACGCACAATGCCCCTTGGCTCAGGCTCAAGGGGCATTGTGCTGTCTGCGGTGTCTCGACCCGATAGTCCCGGGTCAGGCCTCGAACCGGTAGCCGAGACCGCGCACGGTGACCAGCATGGTCGGATCGGACGGGGTGTCCTCGATGCGGGAGCGGATGCGCTTGATGTGCACGTCGAGGGTCTTGGTGTCCCCGAAGTAGTCGGTTCCCCAGACCCGGTCGATCAACTGACCGCGGGTGAGCACCCGGCCGGCGTTGCGCAGCAGGAACTCGAGCAGCTCGAATTCTTTCAGCGGCATGTTCACCACGGCCCCGGACACCGACACGGTGTGCCGTTCCAGGTCCATCCGCACCGTGCCGGCGGCGAGCACCGCGTCGCCCTCGTCGGCCGGGTCGGTGTGCCGACGTGAGACGGCGCGGATGCGGGCCAGCAGCTCCCGGGTCGAGTACGGCTTGGTGACGTAGTCGTCTGCGCCCAACTCGAGCCCCACGACGATGTCCACCTCGGAGTCCTTGGCGGTGAGCATGATGATCGGCACCGCCGAGCGGGTGCGGATCTCCCGGCACACCTCGGTTCCGGGGATGCCGGGCAGCATCAGGTCGAGCAGCACCAGGTCGGCGCCGGCGCGGTCGAACTCAGCGAGCGCGCTCGGCCCGTCCTCGGCCACGACGACCTCGTAGCCCTCACGCTCCAGCAGGAAGCTCAGCGGTTCGCTCAGCGCCTGCTCGTCTTCGACCAGAAGGATTCGGCTCATGGGGTGTCTCCTGTCGCCGCCGGAACGGCATGGGGGGCCTCGGGAAGGCGGATGGTGAAGGTGGAACCAGAGCCCGGTTGGGACCAGACCCGGATGTCGCCGCCGTGGATCTGCACGACGTGCTTGACGATGGACAGTCCCAGCCCGGTGCCGCCGGTATTGCGGGCGCGGGCCTGGTCGACACGGAAGAACCGCTCGAAAATGCGGTCCAGATCGCTCTCGGGGATGCCGATGCCCTGATCGGTGACGGTGATCTCGACAACACTGTCGGTGACGCGCACCCCCACCCCCACCCGGGAGCCGATCGCGGAGTAGTGCACGGCGTTGGCGACCAGGTTGTGCACCGCCATCACCAGTAGTCGCTCATCGCCGTACACCTTGGCCTTGGACTTGCGGCCGACGGCGATGGTGATGCGGTCGGCCTCGGCCACCACGCGGCTCTGGTCCACCCCGGCGGCGACGAGGGCGTCGATGTCGAGCAGCTCCGGCTGAGCCAGCGCGTCCTGCGCCTGCAGCCGGGACAGTTCGATGATCTCCTGGGTGAGGCGGGCGAGCCGGCCGGCCTCGGTGGTGAGCCGGTCGGCGAAGCGGCGCACCTGCACGGGTTCGTCCGCCGCCTGACCCAGGGCCTCGGCGAGCAGCCCGACAGCGGCGATCGGGGTTTTCAGTTCGTGGCTGATGTTCGCGACGAAGTCCCGGCGCACCTCGTCGAGCCGGAACGCCTCGGTGCGGTCCTCGGCCAGCAGCAACACGTACCGGGAGCCCAGCCGGGCCAGCCGCACGTGCACGTGCATGCTGGCGTCACCGAACGGCCCGCGGGAGAGCACCAGCTCCTCGTCCACGGACTCGCCGGTGCGGCGCACCCCCCTGGCCAGGTCGAGCAGTTCCGGATGCGCCAGCTGCGAGTTGACCACCAGCCCCATGCTCAGCGCACCCGGGGAGGTCTTGATCACGTTGTTCGACGGGTCCAGCACCACACCGGCGCTCTCCAGGGCATCCAACACCTGGTCGATACCGTCGGGGACGGCCGGGTTGACCACTTCGGCGGCGCGGGCGCCGTGCCGTTCCGCGAGGTGCAGCAGGGCCACGAACCCGGCACCGACCGTGAGGCCAAGTGCCAGGGACAGCAACACCAGCCACGTTGATTCCATTTGTCCAGATTAGTGACTATCCCCCGCGCCGATCAGCGTCGCACGGGTGGGCGCACGCTACTTTAGGAACTGTTCAAGCGAACGGCACCTGCTGTTAACCTTGATGCTGAACAATCGACCGGGGGCCAGGCGGGCCTCACGGGTTTGCGCGCTTCGGCGCGTTCAGGAAGGACCGAAATACATGCGCGAAGTATTCCAGCAGGAACTCGCCGAGGTGCAGGACCGCCTCGCCGAGATCGCTCGTCTGGTGGCGATCTCCATCGAGAAGGCCACTCAGGCTTTCAACAAGTCCGATGTCGCACTGGCCGAAGAGGTCATCGCGGACGACGACAAGATCGACGAACTCACGGTGGAGCTCGATGAACTGGCCATCACCATTCTGGCGCGCCAGCAGCCGGTGGCCCGCGACCTGCGCATCGTGGTCAGCGCCCTGCGCATCAGCGCGTCGTTGGAGCGGATGGGCGACATGTCCACCCACATCTCCCAGCTCGCCCGGTACCGGTTCCCCGACAAGGTGATCCCGAAGTCGCTGCGACCCACCTTCGCCGAGATGGGCGCGCTCGACGTGAAGATCGCCAAGATGCTCGCCGAGCTGCTCACCACCGAGGACATGCAGCTGGCCGAGGCCATCCGCAACGAGGACGACAAGGTCGACGCGCTGCACCTGAGCGTGTTCGACGCCGTTCTCGGCGAAACCTGGAAGGGTCAGGCCGCCGACACCGTCGACGCCACCCTCGCCAGCCGGTACCACGAACGTTTCGCCGACCACGCGGTCTCGATCGCCAAGAAGGTGCAGTACCTGGGCACCGGCGACTGGCAGCAGTCCTCGCCGGTCGACGCGTAACTCTCGACTCGCTCCAGCACACGAAAAAGCCCCCGTCGACCGACGGGGGCTTTTTGGTGTGCTGCTTTGGTTACTTCTTGCCCTGCGCGGCGACGGCGGCGGCACCGGCCGCTGCAGCGTCGGGGTCGAGGTACTCGCCGGCACCGATCGGCTTGAGGTCCTCGTCGAGACGGTAGACCAGCGGGATGCCGGTGGGGATGTTCAGCTCGGCGATGTCGGCGTCGGAGATGCCGTCGAGGTGCTTCACCAGCGCGCGCAGCGAGTTGCCGTGGGCGGTGACGAGCACGGTCTTGCCGGTGCGCAGGTCGGTGGCGATGTCGGACTCCCAGTAGGGCAGCATCCGTGCGATGACGTCCTTAAGGCTCTCGGTGCGCGGCAGGTCGTCGCCGAGGTCCGCGTAGCGGGCGTCGGCGGCCTGGGACCACTCGGAGGAGTCGTCGAGCAGGGGCGGCGGCACGTCGAACGAACGGCGCCAGGTCTGGAACTGCTCCGGGCCGTATTTGGCGAGCGTCTCGGCCTTGTCCAGGCCCTGCAGGGCGCCGTAGTGACGCTCGTTGAGACGCCAGGACCGCTTCACGTCGATCCACAGACGGTCGGCCTCTTCGAGTGCGATGTCGGCGGTCTGGATGGCGCGGGTGAGACGCGAGGTGTGCAGGATGTCCGGCAGCAGACCGGACTCGGCCAGCAACTGACCGGCGCGCAGAGCCTCGGCGCGGCCCTGGTCGCTCAGACGAACATCCACCCAACCGGTGAAGAGGTTCTGCTGGTTCCAGGTGCTGTTGCCGTGACGGAGAAGAATGAGGGTATAAGGAGCAGACATGCTCCAACTCTAGCGAGACGACCAGCGCCCGCGCGCACTCGCGGGCACGACGAAAGTCCCGCCCCGCGGCGTCGCTCAGCCGCGCGGTGCGCGCACGCCGAGCCGGGGCAGCCGGGGAATCTCGGCCACCGAACCGGCCGATTCCGGCACGATGACTTCCTGACTGGCGGTGATCGACAGTCCCTGGGACAGCACGTGCAGGGTCACGGTGCCGGGCACGGTGCGCTTGACCACGGCGAGGGCGATCGGGCCCAGTTCGTAGTGGATGGCGCTGGACGTGATGGTGCCGACGGTGCGGCGTTCGGGGTCCCCGCCCGCCACGAACCGGTCGCCCTGCACCTCGTCGCCGTGCGCGGGCAGCACTGCGTCGGAGCCGTCCAGGTGCAGCAGCACCAGCCGGCGGGGCGGGTGGCCGAGGTTGTGCACCTTGGCGACGGTCTCTTGCCCGCGGTAGCAGCCCTTGGTGAGGTGGACCGCGGTGCGCAACCAGTCCAGCTCGTGCGGGATGGTGCGATCGTCGACTTCGGTCGCGCCGCGCGGGCGCCAGGCGGCGATGCGCAGGGCCTCCAGGGCGAGCAGACCCGCGGCCGACACGGTTCCGGCGGAGACGGCGTCCCGCAGGGCGGGCAGCGCGGCACGCGGGATGAGCACCTCGCTGAACGTCCAGGCCGCACCGGGGTGCTCGGCGGCGGAGGCGTACTGGTACCCGCCGGGCGTCACGGCGTTCCACGGGTCGTGCCAGATCAGCGGCACCCCGTTGGGCGCGGCCGGTTCGAGGGCGACCGCGGCCGGGTCGGCGGTCATGCTGCCGATGGTGGCGTAGGCGAGGGTGTGATCGACCACCTGCACCCGCAGGGTGAAGCGCATCCGGTCGAGCCACGCGTGCAGCCCGGCCAGCTCGGCGGCCTCCACCAGCAGCCAGGCCTCCACCCCGTCGTCGACGAGGGCGATGGCATACTCGACCCGGCCGGCGGGGTCCAGCAGCAGCGTTTCGGTGGACTGGCCCGGGGTGAGTCCGCGCAGTTCCTGGCTGGACATGGAGTTGAGCCAGGTGAGCCGGTCGGGGCCGGAGACCGAGAGCACCCCGCGGTGGGACAGGTCGACGATGGCCTGACCGGCGACGAGCTTGCGCTGTTCGGCGAGCGGGCTGCCGTAGTGGGCGGCCACTCCAGCGTCTGTACCCTCGGCCTGCACGGCGGCCTCGAGTTCGAGCAGCGGCGAGACCGGGCCGGGAGCGGGGGTGTCGGCGGTGGTGCTCATGGGGCTCTCCTTCACGGGATGCGCTGCGTCCGGCGGCTGCCGGTCAGGCTCGTCAATCGGCCGGGAGACCCTGGCGGTCGACAGCCGGGAACCCGGCCCATATGCTAACCCAACGGACTGTACGGGAGCGGGTATTCCCGCCCAGCGGGATCCGCTCACCCGAGGAGTCACCGATGACTGTTCCCACCCGGCTCGTGGCGGTGCTGCGCCTGGTCGCCGCCGGCATCACCCTCGTCGCCGTCACGGCCACCTACCTCGACTCCGCCGCGCGGGCGATCGTCAACCCGTTCAACTTTTTCGGCTTCTTCACCATTCAGAGCAACGTGTTGGCGGCGGTCGTGCTGGCGACGACGGCGGTGCTCACCCTCGCCGGCCGCCGCGCGCCCGACGCCTTGGTCTTGGCCCGCGCCGCGGTGACCGCGTACATGGTCGTGGTGGGGGTGGTCTACAACACCCTCCTCACCGGGGTGCCTGGCGGGGTGGAGCTGGCCTGGGCGAACACCGTGATGCACGTCCTGTTCCCGGTCTACTGTCTGCTGGATTGGGCTCTGGTTCGTGACCGGGCGGCGCCGCCATGGCGACGGCTCTGGCTGGTGCTGGTCTACCCGGTGCTGTGGTGCGCCGTGGTTTTGCTGCGCGGCGCCACGGACGGTTGGGTGCCGTACCCGTTCCTCAACCCGGTCACTGGATACGGTTCGGTTGTGTTCTACGTGTTTCTGATCGCGGCGGCGTTCGTCCTGGCCGGGGCCGGGGTGTTCGCGCTCGGCCGGCTGCGACCGGTCAGGCCACGCGGCTGAGCCGACCGGACGCGTGGGTGCGCAGGTCCTGACCGAGCGCGGCAATGTCCCACGCCCAAAGCAGGTGGTTGTCGACCAGACCGTACAGCCGGGTCGCCGCCGCGTACGGCTTGGCCCCACTGCTCTGCACGATGGCATCGGTGGTGAGGTCGATCCGGGGGCCTTTCACCTGGCCGAGGTAGAGCTCGAGGGTTCCACCCGGGTGCACCAGGCTGACCTCGATGTCGAACCCGCCGGCGGCGTTGCGCAGCGTCTCGACGGCTTCGGCGGTCTGGAACGGGGTCTCCCCCACGCCGGGCAGCAGCCCGGGTCCGGCGTCACCGTCCTGCTGCGGACGGCTGAGCCGCCAGTAGCCGGTTTCGGTCATCAACGGGACGGATGCTGCGGCATCGGCGTCGGCGTCGGCCGGGTCGGCGTCGAGCCAGGTGTACGAGCTGTAACCGAGGTGCGGCAGGCCGTCGTGGCTGAAGCTGATCCGCTGCCCGAACTCCCGGGTGACGGTTTCGCCGTTCACCGTGTAGTCCAGCACCCCGGAGCCTTCCCAGACCCCGATCAGCCAGGACAGCGGAACCAATTCGGACGGCAGGCCGACCGGGAGTTCATACACTGCGGCTACCGCTGGCCCCGGAACAGCTTGAACAGCACGATGCCGGAGACCCAGGCGATCGACAGGCTGGCGAGCGCCAGGAGGCCCAGGAACAGGATTTCGAGTGCGAGCAATGACATGCCCCCAACTCTAGCCGTTGACCGGGCGGAACCGTCTAGACCAGGCCGAGCAGGGCGAAGAGACCGGTCGCGGCGCCGAGAACGAGGATCGCGCCGACGACGCTGCTGATCACCCGGCTGACGTAGCCCTCTTTCTGCCCGGTGGACAGCTGGGCCGCCAGGGTGAGAATGGTGCAGCCGGCCAGCGACAGGCTGATCCAGACCAGACGATTTTCGGGGGCGACGAGCAGCCCGGTCAGTACCGCGCAAATGACGGCGACCAGCCAAATCATCACTACACTCAATCGCTTCCAGCTCACCCCACCATTCTGCACGCCAGCACTGCTTTCCGTGGCACGCTAGGATTGGCCGCACGATACTTGGAGGACCTGCGTGGCGCAGCTGTTGATCCTAACCTCGGCAATGAACGACGAAGTTCTTCCCGCCCTGGCGTTGCTGTCACACAGCACACGACTCATTCCGGCCCAACCGGATCAGCTCATCACCGCGCCCGATTCCGACCTGATCCTGGTTGACGCGCGCAGCAATCTGATGGCCGCCAAGTCGCTCTGCCAGATCCTGCGCACCACGGGCAGTGCCGTGCCCCTGCTGCTGGTCATCACCGAGGGCGGCCTCACCGCGGTCAGCCCCGACTGGGGTGTCGACGATGTCGTGCTCG
>Ga0247816_10001708_pt1 | contig 10645 bp, 9 predicted proteins | sample UWRJL209509C1_FD_179930 | JGI IMG/M metagenome (GOLD analysis project Ga0247816, IMG submission 179930) | Plant litter microbial communities from Arlington Agricultural Research Station in Wisconsin, United States - UWRJ-L209-509C-1 | ecosystem: Environmental > Terrestrial > Plant litter >...
TCACATGTCTGTTTGATATCTTGAAGAATTTGACCGATATTTTTTTCACTAGAGCTTACGATAATAAATTCAGTAGTAGTTGTTTCCAATGAATCACCGGTCTCCACAAATATAATAAAACCTTTAGACCATTCAAATAGTTCTTTCTTAGACGCAACTGCTCTCAGTATTTCCTTCCTTTCAGCAAAAACACCATAATAAGATCGTCCCAATTCTAAGTCGTAGTTTTCATTTGCTTCTTTTTTCAACGATTCTGTATATATACCTTCTGATTGGATAATTTGTTTCAAGAGGTTATTTTTTGCCGCTCTATTCTCTTCTTTTTGTTTATATATATTTAATTCTTCAATAAGGAGTAGCGAGACTGTTTTAACAATTTTTGTGAATGGACGAACTTCATTAGGATCACCTGTAATTCCGACTACTCCAATGATAGTACCTTCATATATTATTGGCTCATTCGTCCCTTTTTTCTCTAAATGTGCGTCTTGATAAACCTCTATGATTTTCTTTTCTTTAATTGCACGTTCAGCTGCTCTATGCGAAGTTCCGATACGATTACTGTCGCCACTTGCAATAATAGTACCTAAGTCATTCATAATATTGATATTGTAAGGAATATCTTCCATAAGTTTACTGACGATTAGACTAGCCTGACTATTCGTTAACACGTTATTTCTGCCACCTTTTCTATACAAAAAACAGTTTAGAATTATACATCCTAAACTGTTTTTTTCTTATCTTCTAAGTTAAAGTATCTTCTTATAAACTTAAAATATCAAGTTTATCTTCCAAAATAAATGTGACTTATTCCTGTACACTGCTTAAGAATAAGATTCGAGCAATGTTTTCGCATGTTCGTTCTAGATTTGATTCACCATTTTCCAAAGCTTCTTCAAGCGATGCTGCTTTTGAGAGAATCCCAAAAATAGCCGTCATCCCTTCGTCATATAGCACATCAACATCTTTCCCAATATAACCAGCACAAGCAAAGACGGGTTTTTGATAGTGTTTTGCAACTTTTGCGACCCCATATGGCGCTTTTCCGAATTTAGTTTGAAAATCCATGCCACCTTCACCAGTAAAAATAAAATCGGCTTCAGCAATCTGTTCCTCTAATTGATTGATCTCAATGACAATATCAATTCCAGGTCTTAGTGTTGCATTTGTAAAGGCTAATAAGCCAGCGCCTAACCCACCTGCTGCTCCAGCTCCAGGTAAATGTTCAATAGATTTTTGAACATCTTTTTGAATAATATGCGCGTAATGTTTTAAATTAGAGTCTAATTGCTCCACCATTTCTGGAGTAGCTCCTTTTTGAGGGCCAAATACATGAGCAGCCCCATGCTCTCCAGTCAATGGGTTTGTAACATCGCTAGCCACTTCAATTTCGATTTCTTTTATTCGAGGATCTAATTCAGAGGTATCAATTGATACTAACTGATTCAAAGAGCCTCCTCCTCGGGGAATTGATTGACCATGTTCGTCTAAAAACTTCACACCTAATGCTTCGGCCATCCCAGCCCCACCATCATTCGTTACGCTACCGCCAATTCCGATAATGATTTTTTCTACACCGTTATCCAGAGCCGCTTTGATCAATTCTCCAGTACCATATGTAGATGTAATCAATGGATTTCGACGCTCTTTTGCTAATAATTCAATCCCGTTTGCTTTTGCCATTTCAATCACTGCTGTTTTATTGTCACCTAAAATCCCAAAATATGCCATTACTTTTTCTTCAGGGATCGGACCAGATACTTCAACATTGATTCGTCTTCCTTCTGTTGCATCTACTAAAGAATCAACCGTTCCTTCGCCTCCATCAGCCATTGGAACAAGACTGATTTCTGCATCCTTAAATACTTTTTTGATTCCTCTAGCCATTGCTTCACAAGCTTCTTTTGCGCTCATACTTTCCTTAAACGAATCTGGTGCAACAACAAATCTTTTTACCATTGTATTTGCCTCTTTTCCCTTAATTAGTTAAGAATAAATCCATACAAAATAGTTGCAACTACAGTCATTGCCCCACCTATACACATCTCGTAAGGGATAACCTTCAATCTTTCTTTTATCGTCATGTTCATACTATTTGCACTAATATGGAAATAATTTCCTTGAGGAACACTATCGATAACGGTTGATCCTGTATGAACCATTACAGATGCTGCTAAAGAAGAAGTTCCTGTATCTAGAATAGCTTGTCCAAATGATCCAGTAGCCAATATAACAGCAGTAGACGTTGAACCTACAGCTAACCCCATCAAGATACCTGAAATTGGCGCTAAGAATGTTCCAGAAATACCTATCGTATCAATTAATTTTACAACTTGAACAGATAAATCAGAAGCAGATATCAATCCTGCAATTGCACCGGCTCCAATCAAAATAAGTACCGTATCCGTTACCCGTCTAATTCCTGAAGAAGCGTATTCACTAATTTTATTTGCATGTCCCATTGCAAGCGTTCCTACGATTGAAGCAAAAGGAAGAATATATAACGCATCAATTTTTAAATTTGTGAGGACCTCTATTTTTAATAGGGTCCCAATTGGGTTGATCAATAAAAGAACAATTGAAAGCATCGGCGCAATCAACGCTTTTCCCAATGGCATTAATTCTTTTGCTTCTTTTTTCGGAATATCCCTATCTCTTACCATTTCACCTTTATTTTTAATTAAATTTGCTACAATAACAGCGGTTGCAAGCCCGAATAAAGCAGGAATAAATCCAGCTAACATCACACTACTCAAATTCAAACCAAAACCATCTGCTGCTGCAATTGTATTTGGATTAGGAGAAATAATATTTCCTGCTTTTCCTCCACCAGATAAGGCCGTTAATAATGCAATCTTACTAATCCCTGTTTGTTTGCCAACCGATAATGCAATTGGAGCAACAATTAGTACTGCCACTGGAATAAATACCCCTACAGCCGTTATGATCATGGTCGAAAGAGCCAATGATAAGATGGCTTTCTTATCTCCAAGTTTCGTTACAATCGCGTTCGCAATGGATTCTGCTGCTCCAGATTCCATCATTACACCTGCAAGCATTCCTGCAGCAAGAACACGGATAGCGGTTCCAATAACGCTTTGTGTACCGCTGATTAGAATATCGATAGTATCCACCAAGGAAGCTCCACCTACTAAACAACCAACGATGGCTCCAAAAAATAAAGAATACACTGGATTGAATTTTTTCAATATAAGTACAATTGCAACGATCAATCCAATAATTGCTGCAAACCATGGAATCGTAATATCTAACATCTTTAAACATCTCCCAACTTCATCTGTGTGCGCTTACATTATATTTTTCATTACTAGAAAAAGCTATTGTCAGGTTAACAAAATTGTTTGTGCAAACGCACAAACAATTTATAAATAACTGAAGCTGAGATTTTTTATTTCATGAAAGTATATCTTGTGCTGAATAATTGACAATTACCATTACTGTAGATAAAGTGAAAATAAGTCGTTAGGGAAGGCGGTAGTGAAATGAAAATATTATTGATTGGTGAAGTCTATTCTGAAAACCTAGGAGACGGAATTATTTGTGAAACAGTAGCTAATTTAATAAAAAATGCCTATCCAAACTGCGAAATTATAATGGGAGATTTATCAGGAAAAAGTGGCTACGAACACAATAACATAAAGCAGAAAAATGAAAAAGTACATCATCTTTTTAAATTTAATCGCCACTTTCCTGCTTCACTAGAATACCCTATGTATCTTCTTTTGAACCAAGATAAAGCTAAAAAACAACACATTAAAGAAATTTGTAATGATGATTATGATTTTGCTATCTTTGCTGGAGGACAAATGTTGTTTAACCATTTTGTCATTCCAATTTCAAGATACGTCAAACAATTGAAAAAAAAGAATATTCCAATTATTTTTCATTCTTGTGGTGTTGGAACGATTAATGGAAAGAGATTAAAAAAGAAATTAAAAAAAGCTCTTACCAGAAAAAACATTTCATCTATCTCGATACGTGATGATATTGAAATGGTTAAAAATGTTTATTTGCCTGAGAATAAACAGGTAATTTATAAAACCTTTGATACAGCCTTATGGTCTGCCCCGGAATACCACATTCAGAAACAAGAAAGTTCTATTATTGGCTTAGGAATTATGTTTGTTCCAAGACAAGAAAAAAATTTAATCCACTTTTGGAAACAAATTATCCATCATTTAAATCAAGGAAATATGCAATGGCAATTGTTTTGCAATGGAGATAAAGCAGATTATAAACTCGCCGAACAAATTATAGCTGCTGTAAATAAAGATGATCCGTTACATGTAAGTAATCCTTTAGCTGAAAGACCGACAAAAGGAAAAGAATTGGTTCAACAAATTGCTCAGTATAAAAGCATTATTTCCTTTCGACTCCACAGTCATATTGTCGCCGCGTCTTTAGGCGTGCCAAGTATCGCTTTAGACTGGGACAAAAAGTTGACTTTTTTCTTTGAAAGTATTCATTATCCTGAAAGAGTAAGTACGCATAATGATGATCCTAAACAAATTATTGCTAAATTAAAAGTGGCTGAAATCCAAAAATATTCTGAAGCACCCATTGAAGAACAAAAGCAACAAGTACTCACTCATTTATATACCAGCATAGAGAGCACTAAAAATGAAACAGACTTCAGCCTAAATAATACATTGCTTTAAATTTCTACTAATAAAATGATAATTAACTAATTAAAAAATACCCTGACCGGATTGATCATAAAATCAAGCCGGTCAGGGTACTTCATTTATACTCATTAATCGAAATCTTCACTCAAAATTTCTACATGTTCTTCAAAAGAAACTTCGCGATGAATTTTATGCAACATCCATACATAACCAAAGCAATCTAAAAACATAACATTTGAAATGCCCATTTCTTCCATTTTCGTAACAGGTTGTACTTGCATTGCCCCGGCTGCAATGGCTTTATCAAATACTTCTTGAATATCTGGTACTACTACATTAAACCAGAAAGATTGACTGCTGCCTTCTTTTGGTGCAAATAATTGGTATTCAGGATTCTCATCAAGCATATGAAAACGCGTTCCGTAAATAGTGAATACTGCCTCGTTGTTCCCTACTTTAAAATTTATTGCCTCAACTACCTGAAGTCATTTGTGCACCCTCCTATTAGTGGATTTTTTAACCACATATAGTATGCCATCCAGACTTTGTAATCTATCTAGTAAAGACATTCGAACCAACTATTATCCTATTGACTTACTCCGAGAAAAAAATAGTTGAAAATGCAAGTTCGATTCATTTAATAATGAATCGACTACCAGATAACAGGAATAAACATGTACGAGAGGGAATAAATCTAGTAAAGTTGTTGGAGTTAAACTTATATAGAAACTAGAAAAAGGAATATGAAAATGACGTATTTAGTAGATGTTTTAAAAGGCATTATTATCGGCATAGCCAATAACAGAGTTCCCAAGCATTACCGTTCACTTTAGTAGGTTTAGTACTATTGATTATTTGTTATTATGGGATTTACCAGTTAGGTAAAAGTGAAGCCAATTAGATAAAAATTGTACTGTTAATATGCATATGAAAAACGTATTTTAGAACCGAATATTTTATATCTACTCTTCTGCTAGAAAGGGTAAACAAAAGAGATTTAGACATTTAACATGTCCAAATCTCTTTTATTTTATCATCTCGAGTTGTAAATTTTTCTTATTTTCATTGGTGTTCACCTCGTAATATCCAGCACTTTAGTCCACCTTTACTGCTGCGAATTCAAGGCTATATAAGTTTGATGGATAAATATAGTAGAGAAACCTTTTATTATCATCAGTTTCCGACTTTACATATACGGCTGTCTTAGTTACTTCTCTGCCTTTCGTTACTGTTAGTCTAAAATAATCCGTTTCATTTGGAACGTTTACAAAAAGGCCACCCAATGGATCAACACTACCAAATGGATGTTTTGCACTGCTTTTAGTGAAATGAGTTCCATCTTCTTCAGCCCAACGGAAACCTTCTCCTGTTGAAAATTTAGTTCCTTGATTTGGTTGATTATCTGCATAACCGGAAGTGTATTCAACTGTTTTACTAACTCTTTCATATTCATATATTGGATGTTGCGGAACAGTTATTACCTTTACTTGATCATTAAAAGGGCTAGTTATATTGGTCTCTTCAGTATAATTTCGATCAATTCTTGTAAAAACTAAAATGACTCCCATTAAAATAAAAAGGAACCAATAAAAAGGCTTTTGTTTCATAGACCTTATCTCCTTAATTTATTCATTCATGTTTAAAATTTGAGAGACAATTTCAGCACTACCGGGTAAAAACATAAAGAGTGAAATTAAAACAAGTAAACTGCCTGAAATAAACAATATCATGACCAGTTTAATTTCACGCGAAACACCTTTCTTTAACCCACCTACTATAAGCAAAGCAATACCTAAAAATAATAATAAAAAATACCAAAATCCCATTCTATCTCCTACTTCCTATAATGATTGTCCTTCGTTAAATTCAATAAAAAAAGCGCTTTATTCCTACTATGATTATACCCCTTAATTCCATATTGAGCAGTTACTATTTCTATTCATTAAGAATTTTAATAGAAAAGATACTACATTCAATTATCATGATTGCTTGTGAGAAAAAAATAATTTCATGTCTTAATCGATCATTATTTATTAAAGTTAATTCATCAATAGACCATTCATCTAATCCTCGATTAAATAATATTTGTTGAGTTTCAAATCGCTTCCATTTATTATCTCTAATTTTGATTGAAAAGTAACGCACCTATTGGTTTACATTTAGCAACCAGCTGTTTACATCTAGTAAAAATCAAACTAAATAAGTTTCAATTTGTTTTTCTAATTTTTAAATAAGAGTCTAATTATAGGTTTAGCTTTTATCAATTTACAGTAATAGATATGTTACTATGAAACTAGCAGTTATTCTATTCAAATGAAATCTCAAAAGTGTTTACATTATTAATGATCAGTGACGTTTCTTTCTTGGTTGTTTTCAACTCCTTGTAAGATTCAATCTTATCTAATATAACAGCATAAACAGATTAAACAGACCTACTTAAGAAGGAGACTAGTTTTATGAAGTATTTTAAACATTCAAAATTATTATTATGGACATTATGGGTCTTAGCAATGGTGCTGATTATTTACTTTGCAACTAAGATCAGCTTTGTTTTCCAACCACTATTTGTTTTATTTTCAACACTTTTTATTCCTGTTTTAAGTGCTGGATTTTTATTTTACTTGTTGAATCCTTTGATTAATGTAATGCAAAAATTAAAAATCAAACGCAGCTATGCGATTATTTTAGTTATGGTTCTATTTCTTAGTGGAGCTACTATTTTTATTATTAAAACTTTTCCCGTCTTGATGAACCAACTATCCGATTTAGTTACTAATAGTCCTGCTATTCTCTCAGATATTGAGACTCAAACGAAAGACATAGCATTATTCTCTACATTTAATAATGTTGATTTAGAAGAAACTTTAAATCAGCTGAATCTTTCACTTGATGCTTTTTCCAAAACCATTTTATCTAGTTTCACTACCAGCATTAGTTCCATCATTGGAGCTGTCGCTAATTTAACAATCGTATTAATCACGGTACCAATTGTTCTATTTTATATGTTCCATGATGGGGAAAAATTACAATCAGCTGTGACTCACTTATTTCCCAAAAAATATCAAAAACATGTCTTTGAATTACTCCATCAGACTAATCTTGTGATTACTGCTTATATCAGTGGAAAAGGCTTAGCGAGTATCGTTGTTGCTGTTTTGATGTATTTTGGCTTTTTATTAATTGGATTACCTTACACCTTATTATTGGCGATTGTTAATGGATTTACTAACCTTATCCCTTATATAGGCCCTTTCATCGGCGCTGTACCGGCAATTTTAGTCGCCTTAACGGTCTCTCCAACAACTGCTTTATTGGTCGCTTTAATCGTACTAGTCGTTCAACAACTTGATGCTAACTTTCTGACACCGAAATTTGTTGGAAAATCATTAGCTATTCATCCACTAACAATTATCATCATTTTATTAGTAGCTGGAAAAATGCTTGGAATTGTTGGAATTATTTTTGGAGTTCCCGCTTTTGCTGTGATTAAAACAATAGTTGTTTATATTAAAAATACTCGAATTGCTGAAGATAAGCATTAATAATAGAATTCCCCTTAGTACAAAGATCGTAGTTCTTACTTCATTAAGTGTAGGTATATCACTAGTAATTCTACTAGAAAAAATAAAAAATTTATTATTGCGCATTTTTTTATATTCAAAAACACCTTCGAGCTGGCATACTAAAGTATGCCAGCTCGAAGGTGTTTTGTATTTCCCGATTAAATTGAGTCAGCCTATCATTAATCAGTTTTTTATTTTTTCAATTCATTCATATGAAACTGAATATGTTCTTCTATGAATGTCGCGATTGTAAAGTAACTATGATCGTATCCTTCTTCTGACTTGTATAGGACAGGTTTATCTCCGGCTGCTTTTAAAAATTCATTTTCTTGCAACTGTACATCATAAAAATTATCGGACGTGCCTTGAGTAATTAGGATAGGCGGAACCTTTTCAGTCTGTTCAATCAAACTTGTAGAATCCCATTCTTGCCATGAAGATTCATCTGAACCTAAATAAGCTGTGAATGCTTTTTGTCCCCATGGTACCTGTGAGGGATTTAAAATAGGAGCGAATGCTGAAATGGAAGCAAAACGGTCTGTTTCTTTCAAACCCATCATGATCGCTCCATGTCCCCCCATTGAATGTCCCATGATACTTTCTTTTCCCGAAAAATGTGGAATCAGACTATAAACTATTTGAGGTAATTCTTCTGTTAAATAAGAGTACATTTGATAATTTTTAACCCAAGGATCTTGTGTTGCATTTAGGTAGAAACTTGCACCTTTCCCTAAGTCCCATCCTTCATCATCAGGTGCCTTGTCTCCCCGTGGAGAGGTATCTGGAATAATCACGGCTACTGTCTGATCTGCAGCAGTTTTTTGAAAGCCACTTTTTTGACTAAAATTATCATCTGTACATGTCAAGCCAGATAACCACCAAATAAGCGATAGTTCCTTTTCTTCAAATGATGGCGGCAAATAAAGGCTAAACACCATATCACAATTTAATATTTTGGAAAAATGACGGTATTTACGTTGCTCTCCTTGAAAAGAGAGATGCATTTCAAGTTGTTCGACAACCATTTAATCACTCCTAATACGTTAAAATAGTGCGGATTGATTCACCTTTGTGCAATAAATCAAACGCTTCGTTAATATCTTTGAATGCTAAGTGATGAGTAATAAACGAATCTAAATCAATTTCACCATCCATAAAATCTTGAACCATTCCTGGCAACTCCGTGCGCCCTTTTACTCCGCCAAATGCTGACCCGCGCCATACACGGCCAGTTACTAATTGGAATGGACGTGTGTGGATTTCTTTCCCTGCACCGGCTACACCGATGATAATACTTTCTCCCCATCCTTTATGACAGGCTTCAAGGGCAGATTTCATTACTTCAACGTTACCAATACATTCAAAACTGTAATCTACACCACCATTTGTCATTTCTACAATAACTTCTTGAATTGGTCGATCGTAATCAGCGGGATTAACGAAATCAGTCGCTCCCATTTGTTTAGCTAATTCCCATTTATCAGGATTTAAATCTACAGCAATAATACGTTTTGCATTTGCTTTCTTTAACCCTTGAATAACCGCTAAACCAATTGCTCCTAATCCAAATACTGCTGTGACAGCACCTTCTTCGACTTTTGCAGTATGTTTAACAGCTCCAAGACCAGTAGTGACTCCACAACCAAACAAACAAACTTTGTCTAAAGGAGCATCTTCATCAACTTTTACTAAATTGATTTCATTGACTACCGTATATTCACTGAATGTACTTGTTCCCATATAATGATAAATAGGTTCTCCCTTATACGAGAATCTTGTTGTTCCGTCAGGCATTAAACCTTTTCCTTGGGTCTCACGAACCGCACTACATAAATTAGTTTTGCCAGAAAGACAGAACTCACATTTCCCACATTCTGGTGTGTATAAAGGAATGACATGATCTCCTGATTTTACAGAGGTTACTCCTTTACCCACGGATACAACTACTCCAGCCCCCTCATGTCCTAAAACAGCTGGGAAAATCCCCTCTGGATCTTCTCCTGATAATGTAAATGCATCTGTGTGACAAACAGATGTGTATAATATTTTCACTAATACTTCATTTTCTTTTGGTTCTTCTACATCAATTTCAATGATTTTAAGTGGCTCATTCGGGCCAAATGCAACTGCTGCTTTACTTTTCATACTTTTTCCTTCTTTCTTTTAAAACTATTCTTTCTAGTAAACCTATTGTATTGTACAATGATAAAAAAGTTAATACTGATATTTTTGTCACTATGAACTTTTAAACTAAGTACTGAGAAAGGATTGGACTAAATTGATCAATTATAAAGATAAAGATTTTTATACAAGTAAAGATTTAGCTCTCTCTGTCATTGGTGGGCGCTGGAAAATTGCGATTATTTGGGCATTACTGCATGAGTCTCCATTACGTCTAAGTGAATTACAAAGACAATTTCCAGATATTAATCAAAG
>Ga0247816_10001709_pt1 | contig 10634 bp, 8 predicted proteins | sample UWRJL209509C1_FD_179930 | JGI IMG/M metagenome (GOLD analysis project Ga0247816, IMG submission 179930) | Plant litter microbial communities from Arlington Agricultural Research Station in Wisconsin, United States - UWRJ-L209-509C-1 | ecosystem: Environmental > Terrestrial > Plant litter >...
GGCCACGAAATTGCGGCTGATTTTCAGGTCGGGCTGGGGCGCCGGCGACAGCGGAATGCGATAACTGGCCACCAGGCCGAGGATGGCGGTGAACAAGGCGCCGCCGGCCACCAGCGCCAGTCCCCATGGTTGCTGCATGACCAGCACGTCGCCCAGGATTTGCCCGAACAGGATGCCGACGAACGTCCCCATCTCGATCATCCCATTGCCGCCGACCAGTTCTTCCGTTTTCAGGTTTTGCGGCAGGTAGGCGTATTTGACGGGACCGAACAGCGTCGAGTGGATGCCCATGCCGATCACGGCGGCAATCAACAGCCACAGCGTGTGCGTCATCCAGCCGATACCGGCAATGGCCATGATGGCGATTTCCAGCATCTTGACGTAGCGCGACAGGCGGCCCTTTTCGACCTTTTCGGCGATCTGCCCGGCCGTCGCGGAAAACAGCACGTACGGCAGGATGAACAGGCCCGGAATCAGGTTGGTGATCAGCGACGAGGACATATTGGTCCAGGTGAGCGCGTCGTAGGTCAGCGTGACCAGCAAGGCGGTCTTGAACAGGTTGTCGTTGAACGCCCCCAGGAACTGGGTCCAGAAAAACGGGGCGAAACGCTTTTGCGTCAATAGAGAGAACTGGCTCGGATGGCTCATTCGTCGGACTCGCAAAGGTGAAGGGGGCTGGCGCATACTAATCGTTACTGACAGGAAAGGCCATAGGCCAGGGCCGCATTTCAGTATAACGATAGACTTGAAGCAAGCGTAGCAGTTGGTGGCGCGCCTGGTAGCGCGGTCCGGTACGCTGAAAATGCCCGGAACCTCGACCCTTGCGCTCCCTCAAACAGGATCAGCCGCGCGGGCATTGTGATGCCTTGTAGCGTCCGCGTAGAATCGGCGCATGACTGCAACGATCCCACCCAATGTGCATGAGGAACTGGCACTGCTCGACGCGATCGAGCGGGAGCTGGTGCGGCTGACAACGGCGGACCTGGAGAGTTGCACGAGGGTGCCGGATGCACGTGTCGCGACGCCGGCGCCACCATTACCCGCCAGCTTGAAAACCGTCATACCGGCGCAAGCCGATACCCATGCCGAGTGTGACGTTCCCACTGAAAATGAAGGCGCTGCAATGCGGAGGGGTGATGGGTCCCCGCCTTCGCTGTTCGTTATTCCGGCCAATCGCCGGAATAACGAACACCACGGTAATAATTAGCGAACCTAGCTCAAATTCTCCAGCCGGATCTTCGTCACGCTCCCCACCACCGTGGGCAGATCCTCGATTTCCACGATCGCCGCATCGACCTTCTTTTCCTGCGTCTGGTGCGTCAGCATGATGATGTCGGTGCGGGTCTCGCCTTCGCCCGGTTCCTTCTGCAGCACGGCGTCGATCGAAATGCCGGCGTCGGCCAGGATGCGGGTCAGATCGGCCATCACCCCCAGCTGGTCGACGACGTACACGCGCAGGTAGTAGCACGTCGAAATTTCCGCCATCGGCAGGATCGCCACGTCCGTCAATTCGTTCGGCTGGAACGCCAGGTGCGGCACGCGCGAGTACGGGTCGGCCGTGGCCAGGCGCGTCACGTCGACCAGGTCGGCAATGACGGCCGACGCGGTCGGCTCGGCGCCGGCGCCCTTGCCGTAGTACAGCGTGGCGCCGACCGCATCGGCCTGCACCAGCACCGCGTTCATCGCGCCTTCGACGTTGGCGATCAGGCGCCGGGTCGGAATCAGGGTGGGATGGACGCGCAGCTCGATGCCTTCGACGCCATCGACCACGGTGCGGCGCGTGATGCCCAGCAGCTTGATGCGGTAGCCCAGCTGCTCGGCGTAGCGGATGTCCTTTGCCTGCAGCGTGCTGATGCCTTCCACGTGGGCCTTGTCGAACTGCATCGGGATGCCGAACGCAATCGCGGCCATGATCGACAATTTATGCGCGGCGTCGACGCCTTCGATGTCGAAGGTGGGATCGGCTTCGGCGTAACCGAGCTTCTGCGCTTGCGCGAGGACGGTCGCAAAATCGAGACCCTTGTCGCGCATTTCGGACAGGATGAAATTGGTGGTGCCGTTGATGATGCCTGCCACCGATTCGATGCGGTTGGCCGACAAGCCTTCGCGCAGCGCCTTGATGATCGGAATGCCGCCGGCCACGGCCGCCTCAAAAGCGACCATCACGCCAGCCGCCTGGGCCGCAGCGAAAATTTCATTGCCGTGGTGGGCGATCAGCGCCTTGTTGGCCGTGACGACATGCTTGCCATTGGCGATGGCCCGCAGCACGAGCTCGCGCGCAAGCGTCGTGCCGCCGATCAGCTCGACGACGATGTCGATGGCGGGGTCGTCGACCACCTGGAACACATCGTCGACGATGCGGCACGGGTTGTCCCCATGCGCGCCAACCAGGTCCCGGGCTTTCTCGAGATTGCGGGCGCCGACCATGGCGATGTCGATGCCGCGACCGGCGCGGCGACGGATTTCCTGCTGGTTACGCTTGAGGACGTTGTACGTGCCGGCGCCGACGGTACCGATGCCGAGCAGGCCTACTTGGATGGGATTCATATTTATACTAAGAAAGAGGATGGGCGCCCGTGGCGACGCCGGTAGCCGTCGAGAAAGCGGGCGATGCGCGCGCAGGCGTCGGTGAGGTCGTCGGTATTGGGCAAAAACACCAGCCGGAAATGGTCGGGGGCGATCCAGTTGAAGCCGGTGCCCTGCACCAGCAACACTTTTTCCTCGGCCAGCAGTTCGCAGATGAATTGGCGGTCGTCGGCGATGGGATACATCGCCGGGTCCAGCTTGGGGAACATGTACAGCGCGGCTTTTGGCTTCACGCAGGTCACGCCCGGAATATCGGTCAGGAGTTTGTAGGCCAGGTCGCGCTGGCGCAGCAGGCGCCCGCCCGGGCCCACCAGTTCGCCGATCGACTGGTAGCCGCCCAGGGCGGTCTGGATCGCGAACTGGCCCGGCGCATTCGCGCACAGGCGCATCGACGCGAGCATGTTCAGGCCTTCGATGTAGCCCCTGGCGTGGCGCTTGTCGCCCGACAGCGTCATCCAGCCGGCGCGAAAGCCGCACGAACGGTAATTCTTCGACAGGCCGTTCAGCGTCACGATCAGCACGTCTTCGGCCAGCGACGCGATCGACACGTGTTCGGCCAGGTCGTACAGGGTCTTGTCGTAGATTTCGTCGGCGTAGATGATCAGCTGGTGCTGGCGCGCCAGTTCGACGATCTCGAGCAGCACTTCGCGTGGATACAGCGCGCCGGTCGGGTTGTTCGGGTTGATGACGACGAGCGCACGCGTGTTCGGCGTGATCTTCTTGCGCATGTCGTCGATGTCGGGAAACCAGCCGGCCTGCTCGTCGCAGATGTAGTGCACCGGGTTGCCGCCGGCCAGGCTGACGGCCGCGGTCCACAGCGGATAGTCCGGCGCCGGCACCAGCACCTCGTCGCCGGTGTTGAGCAAGCCCTGCATGCACATCACGATCAGTTCGGACGCGCCATTGCCCAGGTACACATCGTCGATCGTCACGCCCTGGATGTGCTTGGACTGCGTGTAGTGCACCACCGCGCGGCGCGGCGCGAACATGCCTTTCGAATCCGTGTAGCCGGCCGCGCCGTGCATGTTGCGGATCATGTCCTGCACGATTTCGTCCGGCGCATCGAAACCGAACACGGCCAGGTTGCCGATGTTCAGTTTGATGATCTTCTGGCCGTCTTCTTCCATCTGGCGCGCCAGGTCCATGGCCGGGCCACGGATTTCATACAGGACGTCGTCGAGCTTGTTGGATTTCAGAATCGGTCGCAATTGATCACCTCGGCGGGGACGCACCATGTTGCAGTGCAAGAAAGAGTTCCCCATTCTGCCGAAAGCGGAGCATTTAAGCAACTCAACACTTGGTGGTCGGCGTGCGGCGGCATGCCCGAAACAGCGCCGGTCGTTCACCAAACCTTAAGTTATCCTTCATGCTTGAGCGGGTACAATACGCTCCCTTGGCGGTCCCCCTTGCGCTTTCCTGCCCGCCCCACTTTCGCGCCGACAGAACGATGAAGCTCCACTCCACCGAACCGAACCAGAAATACCAGACCGTCACCGGCTACGATGCCAGCGGCGTCGAGATCAACCTCCAGCATTTCGACTACAGCCTGATCGTGCTGCCGGAAACGCCGCCGCGCCCATGGCCGGTCGGCGATTTCTCCGACCTGACTGCCGAACATTTCGAACAGATTGCCGCGGACACGCCCGACCTGGTCATCCTCGGCACCGGCGAGCGCCAGCGCTTCGTCCATCCGCGCCTGGTGGCCAGCCTGTCGTCCCAGCGCATCGGCGTCGAATGCATGGACAGCCACGCAGCCTGCCGCACCTACAACATCCTGATGGGCGAAGGCCGCAAGGTCACGCTCGCGCTGATTATCGAGGCATCCGGGCCAGCTGCGCCGGCAGCATGAAGCAGCCGCACAGCAGCCGCACGCTGCTCTGGAGCTTGCTGATCGGTTTTGTGCTGGTGTCGCTGTTCGTCCTGGGCATCCGCACGCTGGTGCCGCCCGATGAGGGCCGTTACGCCGAGATGGCGCGCGAGATGTTCGTGTCCGGCGACTGGATCACCACGCGCCTGAACGGCATCAAGTACTTCGAAAAACCGCCGCTGCAGACCTGGATGAATGCCCTGACGTTCACGCTGTTCGGGCTGGGCGACTGGCAGGCGCGCCTGTGGACGGGCCTGTGCGGCATCTTCGGCGTCCTGCTCACCGGGTACGCCGGCGCCCGCGTCTACAGCCCGCGCGTGGGCCTGTACGCCGCACTGGTGCTCGGATCGAGCTTCTACTGGATCGCCTGCAGCCAGATCAATTCGCTCGACATGGGCCTGTCCGGCATGATGACGCTGGCCTTGTGCGCCCTGCTCGTCGCCCAGCGCGACACTGCCACGCCGCGCGAGCAGCGCAACGCGATGCTGGCCTGCTGGGCCGGCATGGCGCTGGCCGTGCTGTCGAAAGGCCTGATCGGCCTGATCCTGCCGGGCGGCGTGCTGGTGGTGTATACGTTGTGCGCGCGCGACTGGCGCATCTGGACCCGCCTGCATGCGGGCAAGGGATTGCTGCTGTTCTGCGCGATCGCCGCGCCGTGGTTCATCCTGGTGGGCCTGAGAAACCCCGAGCAGCCCCACTTCTTCTTCATCCACGAACATTTCGACCGCTTCCTGCTCAAGGAACACAACCGCGAAGCGTCGTGGTGGATGTTCTTCGCGCTGCTGGCGGCCGGCGTCATCCCGTGGTTCGGCGTCTTGCTGCAAAGCCTGGTACAAGGCGTCAAGCGCCATACCAACGCGGCCGGTACCGGCCCGGAACAATTCCGGCCCGGCGTGATGCTGCTGGTCTGGGTGGTATTCATCCTGGCCTTTTTCACGAACTCCGAATCGAAACTGCCCGGCTACCTGCTGCCGGTGTTTCCGGCCGCGGCGCTGCTGATCGGCACCTACCTGGAAGTGGGCACGCGCCGCAGCCACCTGGTCAATGCGGCGCTGATGGTGTTGCTGGGCGTGATCTTGCTGGGCCTGGTCCCGTTCATGACAAAGCTGGGCACCCACACCAACGAGCAGGCGCTGTACCTGCTGTACCGGCCCTGGGTCGTTGCCGCTGGCTGCGTCGCGCTGGCGGGCGGGTTCGCCACGCTGCGCTATACGCGTCACAACCAGCGCGAACTGGCCGTGATCGTGCTGGCCGTGGCCGGTTTTGCGACGACCCACCTGATGCTGGCCGGGTTCGAGCCAATCGGCCGGGCCCGCGCCGGCGCACAGATGCTGCCTGCCATCAAAGCGGAATTGACACCGACGACGACCATCTTTGCGGTCGGCATGTACGAGCAGTCGCTGACCTTCTATCTGGAACGCCCCGTCGTGCTGGTCGCCTACCTGGATGAATTCGCCTTTGGCCTGCAACAGGAACCGCACCTGGCCATGGCGACGGTGACGCCCTTCCTGCACCAATGGCGCGCCGATGCCAAGGCCGGCATCAAGGACATCGCCATCACCAGTGCCTATGTGGCGCGCGAAATGCAGCGCACGGGCGAGCCGGTGCGCATCGTGGCTGCCGACGCCCGCCGCACCGTCATCGCCAATTTCTAAGCCGCCGCCATGACCCTCCCGACCTTCGCCCTCATCCTCACCGGCGTGCTGCTCAACGCCTGCGCCCAGTTGCTGCTCAAGGCCGGCACCAATGCGCTGGGCGGGGCGATCACGCTCAACGCGCAGAACTGGTTCCCGGTGTTCGTCAAGGTGTTGACGCAGTGGCCGATTGTCGCGGGCCTGGCCTGCTATGGCATCTCGGTGGTGGTCTGGATCATCGGGCTGTCGCGCACCGACGTGACGATTGCCTACCCGATGCTCTCGCTGGGCTATGTAGTCAGCGCAATTGGCGCATGGCTGTTTCTGGGCGAAATCGTCTCGCCGCAGCGCATGGTGGCCCTGGCCGTCATCATTGCCGGCGTGGTTTTGCTGGCGCGGTCGTAGTTAAGATTCGATTAAATGGCCACTGCTAGAATTCACCAGCCGGCAGCCTGACGATTCCATTCTAAAAATTAAAATTCGCCCCCACCATCCATGAACGCCGAAACCTTTTTGCCGTTTTCCCGTCCTACCATCGATGAAGAGACCATCGCCAACGTCGGGGACGTGCTGCGCTCGGGATGGATTACCTCCGGCCCGCAAAACGCCGCGTTTGAAGCGCAGCTGTCCGACTACTTCGGCGGGCGCCCGGTGCGCACGTTCAATTCCGGCACCTGCACGATGGAGATCGCGCTGCGGATCGCCGGGATCGGCAAGGGAGACGAGGTGATCACGACCCCTCTTTCCTGGCCGGCCACGGCCAATGTCATTCTGGCCGTGGGCGCCACGCCCGTGTTCGCCGACATCGACCCCGTCACGCGCAACATCGACCTCGACCGGCTGGAAGCGGCCATCACGCCGCGCACGAAAGCGCTGCTGCCCGTCTTCCTGTCCGGCCTGCCGGTGGACATGGACCGCCTGTACGCCATCGCCCGCAAGCACGGCCTGCGCGTGCTGGAAGACGCGGCCCAGGCCTTCGGGTCGCTGTGGCAGGGCCGGCGCATCGGCGCGTTCGGCGACCTGGTGTCGTTCAGCTTCCAGGCCAATAAAAACCTGACCACCGGCGAAGGCGGTTGCCTGGTCATGAACACGCCTGAAGAAGCGCGCCTGGCGGAAAAATACCGGCTGCAGGGCGTCACGCGCAGCGGCGTCGACGGCATCGATGTCGACGTCCTGGGCGGCAAATTCAATATGAGCGACATCATGGCCACCATTGGCCTGGGCCAGTTGAAGACCATCGCGGCCGTCACCAGCGAGCGCCGCGCATTGGCCGCCCACTATTTTGCTGCGTTCGGCAGCGACTTCGAAGCGGACACCGGCGCGCAGTTGCCGGTGCAGGCGTTCGACACGTCGAACTGGCACCTGTTCCAGATCATCCTGCCGGACCGCGGTCCCGGCACCCGCGCCGCGTTCATGACGCGCATGCAGCAGGAGTGCAATATCGGCACCGGCTTCCACTACGCGCCGATCCACCTGTTCTCGCTGTACCGCGCACTGGGTTTCAAGGAGGGCATGTTTCCGCATGCAGAACGTGTCGGCCGCCTGACGGTGACCTTGCCGCTGTTTTACACGATGACCGCGCAGGATGTCGAACGCGTCGTCGCCGCCACCCGGAAAGTACTGGCAACATGACCGTCGTTCCCCTGAAGCTGGCATTGTCGGTCGTCATTCCGATCTATAACGAGGAAGACGGCCTGCCCAAACTGTTTGCGCGCCTGTACCCGGCGCTCGATGCGCTGGCCCTGCCCTACGAAATCATTTTCGTCAACGACGGCAGCCGCGACAATTCCGTGGCGATTTTGGCGGAACAATTTCGCCAGCGCCCCGACGTCACGCGCGTGGTGCTGTTCAACGGTAACTACGGCCAGCACATGGCGATCCTGGCCGGCTTCGAAGAAACCCGCGGCGAGATCACCGTCACGCTCGACGCCGACCTGCAAAACCCGCCCGAAGAAATCTGGAAGCTGCTGGAAAAAATGCGCGAAGGCTACGACTACGTCGGCTCGATCCGGCGCGTGCGCCAGGATTCCGCGTGGCGCACCATCTCCTCGAAACTGATGAACCGCCTGCGCGAACGGATCACCAATATCCGCATCACCGACCAGGGCAACATGCTGCGCGCCTATGGCCGCAACATCATCGACCTGGTCAACCAGTGCGGCGAAGTCAATACCTTCGTGCCGGCGCTGGCCTACAAATTTGCGCGCCGCCCGACCGAGATCATCGTCGAGCACGAAGAACGCGCGGCCGGCGAATCGAAGTATTCGCTCTACAGCCTGATCCGCCTGAACTTCGACCTCGTCACCGGGTTTTCGCTGGTGCCGCTGCAGGCATTTTCCATGGCCGGCATGGTGCTGGCGCTGGGCTCGGCCGGCATGGTGCTGTACCTGCTGGCGCGCCGCATTTTTGTGGGCGCCGAGGCCGACGGCGTCTTCACGCTGTTTGCCGTGAACTTTTTCCTGATGGGCGTGATCCTGTTCGGGATCGGCCTGGTGGGCGAGTACGTCGGGCGTATCCTCCAGCAGGTGCGCGCCCGGCCCCGCTACGTGGTGCAGGCCATCCTGCAGCACGACGCCGGCCAGGACGACCGCGCGCAGCAGGACGCCGTCGAAAAACGCCGGGTGAGCCGGTGAGCGGCGCCGTTCCCCGCGTGGTGGTGTTCGGCTACCACAACGTCGGCGTGCGCTGCCTGAAAGTGTTGCTGGCGGCCGGCGTGGACGTGGCGCTGGTCGTGACTCACGCTGACAATGCGGCAGAAAATATCTGGTTCGAATCGATGGCCGGCTTGTGCGAGACGGAAGGCATTCCCGCCATCACGCCAACCGATGCCAGCGACCCCGAACTACTGGCGCGCGTGGCCGCCGCCAGGCCGGATTTTCTCTTCAGTTTTTACTACCGCAACATGCTGCCCGCCAGCATCCTGGCCATCGCGCCCGCGTTCAATATGCACGGCTCGCTGCTGCCCGCTTTCCGCGGCCGCGCACCGGTCAACTGGGCCGTGCTGCATGGCGCCACCAACAGCGGCGCCACCCTGCACGAGATGACCGTCAAACCGGACGCCGGCGCCATCGTGGCGCAGACGGCCGTGCCGATCCTGCCCGACGACACCGCCTTCGAAGTCTTCGGCAAAGTCACCGTGGCGGCTGAGCAGACGCTGTGGCAGGTGTTGCCTGCCTTGCTGGCCGGCGCCGCACCGCGCAGCCACAACGACCTCACCCAGGGCGGCTACTTCGGCGGGCGCACGCCCGAGGACGGGCGCATCGACTGGAGCGAACCGGCGCAGCAGGTCTACAACCTGCACCGGGCCGTGGCGCCGCCCTACCCGGGCGCATTCACGGACGTCGCAGGCAGCCGCTACATCATCGAACGGGCCCGGCTGGCCCGCACCGTGCCGCCGGCGCTGCAAGGTTTGCCTGCCGGGCTGTGCGTGGCCGGCAATGCCATCTACGGACTGTGTGGCGATGGCCGTGCGCTGCACATCCTGGGCCTGGTCGACGCGGATGGCAACCCCGTTTCACCGTCACAACTGCAAACGCGTCTCGCCCTTTAAAAACATCACCCGGCAATCCATGAAAAAAGTCCTCATCCTCGGCGTCAACGGCTTCATCGGCCACCACCTGTCGAAACGCATCCTCGCCACCACCGACTGGCACGTGTACGGCATGGACATGCAGTCGGACCGCATCAGCGAACTGATGGATCATCCGCGGATGCACTTCTTCGAGGGCGACATCACCATCAACAAGGAATGGGTCGAGTACCACGTCAAGAAATGCGACGTGATCCTGCCGTTGGTTGCCATCGCCACGCCGGCGACCTATGTGAAAGAACCGCTGCGCGTGTTCGAGCTGGACTTCGAGGCGAACCTGCCGATCGTGCGGTCGGCGGCAAAGTACGGCAAGCACCTGGTGTTCCCGTCGACGTCGGAAGTGTACGGGATGAGCACGGACGCCGAATTCGATCCGGCCGCGTCGAACCTGGTCTACGGCCCGATCGACAAGCCGCGCTGGATCTACGCCTGCGCCAAGCAACTGATGGACCGCGTGATCTGGGGCTACGGCATGGAAGGCCTGAATTTCACGCTGTTCCGGCCCTTTAACTGGATTGGTGCAGGGCTCGATTCGATCCACACGGCGAAAGAAGGTTCGTCGCGCGTGCTGACCCAGTTCCTCGGCCACATCGTGCGCGGCGAAAACATCTCGCTGGTCGACGGCGGCGCACAAAAGCGCGCGTTCACCTATGTCGACGACGGCATCGACGCGCTCATGCGCATCATCGCCAACGAGGGCGGCGTCGCCAGCGGCAAGATCTATAACGTCGGCAATCCGCTGAACAATTACTCGATCCGGGAACTGGCCACGATGATGCTGGACCTGGCCGCCGGCTATCCGGAATATGCAGCAGGCGCAGCCAGGGTGCAAATCGTCGACACCACGGCCGGCGTCTATTACGGCGCCGGCTACCAGGACGTGCAGAACCGCGTGCCGAAAATCACCAATACCTGTGACGACCTGGGCTGGGCGCCGACAGTCACCATGGCCGATGCA
>Ga0247816_10001711_pt1 | contig 10626 bp, 9 predicted proteins | sample UWRJL209509C1_FD_179930 | JGI IMG/M metagenome (GOLD analysis project Ga0247816, IMG submission 179930) | Plant litter microbial communities from Arlington Agricultural Research Station in Wisconsin, United States - UWRJ-L209-509C-1 | ecosystem: Environmental > Terrestrial > Plant litter >...
CGATTCTGTTTGTGATCAAGCTGGGCTGGTTCAACGCATGACTTTTGACGCCGCAAGCTACACCGCTCAACTGCAAGACAAGGTCACGCGCTTGCGTGACCTGCTGGCGCCGTTCGACGCGCCAGAGCCGCAGGTTTTCGACTCGCCCTTGCAGAACTTCCGCCTGCGGGCCGAGTTCCGCCTGTGGCGCGAAGCCGGTGAACGCCACTACGCCATGTTCTCCCAGGACGACAAACGCACGCCGATCCTGATCGAAGAATTTCCGATTGCCAGCCTGCGCATCAACCAGTTGATGCCGCAACTCAAGGCCGCGTGGCAAGCCAGCGCCGCCCTGAGCCACAAGCTGTTCCAGGTGGAATTCCTCACCACCCTGGCTGGCGACGCGATGATCACCCTGTGCTATCACCGCCCGCTGGACGAGCATTGGCACACTGCCGCGAACAAGCTGGCGGCGGACTTGAATGTCAGCATCATTGGCCGCTCCAAGGGCAAGCGCGACGTGATCGGCCGCGATTACGTGGTCGAGAAACTCGACGTGGGCGGTCGCACCTTCAGCTATCGCCAACCCGAAGGCGCCTTCACCCAGCCCAACGGCACGGTGAACCAGAAGATGCTCAACTGGGCGTATGAAGCCCTGGGCGATCGCAGTGATGACCTGTTGGAGCTGTATTGCGGCAATGGCAACTTCACCCTGCCGCTGGCCACACGCGTGCGCAAAGTGCTGGCCACCGAGATCAGCAAGACCTCGGTCAGCGCAGCCCTGAGCAACCTTGATGAAAACGCGGTGGGTAACGTCACCCTGGTGCGCTTGTCTGCCGAAGAACTGACCGAAGCCCTGAACGAAGTGCGGCCGTTCCGTCGCCTGCACGGTATCGACCTCAAGAGCTACGAGTTCGGCAGCGTATTCGTCGACCCGCCGCGTGCAGGCATGGACCCGGACACCTGCGAACTGACCCGGCGTTTCGAGAACATCCTGTACATCTCCTGCAACCCCGAGACGCTGGCGGCGAACATTGCGCAACTGCATGACACCCACCGGATTACCCAGTGCGCGTTGTTTGACCAGTTCCCGTGGACCCACCATATGGAATCGGGTGTGTTGCTGACCCGGCGTTGAGCAAACCGAAATCAACTATGGGAGCTATCAAGCTCCCATTTTTTTTCTGTGCCAAACACCTTCTCGGCTTCTTTGGCGTTCGATAATCGCCCGCTTCCGTCGCCGTCGGTTGACCGAATTAACCATTCAGTACATTTTGTCTCCACTGATAAAAACAACAGTGGAGATACCCTTATGCCGCCCATCGTGCTGGTGCTCAACGGCCCCAACCTCAACCTGCTCGGCACCCGCGAGCCGGCCACTTATGGCCATGAAACCCTGGCCGACGTCGCCGCCCTGTGTGGCCGCAGCGCCGAGCAGTTGGGGCTGAAAGTGGAGTTTCGCCAGACCAACCATGAAGGTGAATTGCTGGACTGGATCCACGGTGCCCGTGCCCGGTGCGCCGGGATTGTGATCAACCCCGCCGCGTGGACCCACACTTCGGTGGCAATCCGCGACGCCCTGGTGGCCAGCGAAGTGCCGGTGATCGAAGTGCATCTGTCCAACGTGCATGCCCGCGAGCCCTTTCGTCATCACTCCTTTGTGTCGCCGATTGCCAAGGCCGTGCTCGCCGGATTTGGCAGCCACGGCTATCACTTGGCCCTCGAACATTTCAGCCAGACACTGAAGAGATGAACGCCATGCCCCAACGCCGAATTCTGGCCGGCCTGATCGGCGCCGGCATCCAGGCATCCCGTACTCCGGCCCTGCATGAACACGAAGGCGATGCCCAGGGTTTGCGTTACCTGTATCGCCTGATCGACCTGGATCAATTGCATCTCGACACCAATGCCCTGCCCGACTTGCTGCGCGCGGCCGAGCAGATGAATTTCACCGGTTTGAACATTACTTACCCCTGCAAGCAGGTGATTTTGCCGCTGCTGGATGAGCTGTCGCCCGAAGCGCGAGGCATAGGTGCGGTCAATACCGTGGTGTGGCGCGATGGCAAACGCATTGGCCACAACACCGACTGCCTGGGGTTTGCCGAAGGCTTTCGCAGGGGGTTGAGCGGTGCTGCGCGCAAGCGCGTGGTGCAGATGGGCGCGGGCGGCGCCGGGGCGGCAGTGGCGCATGCGCTGCTGGGCGAGGGTGTTGAGCAGTTAAGTATTTTTGATGTGGACGCCGAGCGTGCGCGTAGCTTGGCCGACAATCTTAACCAACACTTCGGCGCGGGTCGGGCCCAGGCGGGCAACGACCTCGACGGTGCCATGGCCGAGGCCGACGGCCTGGTGAATACCACGCCAATGGGCATGGCCAAGCTGCCGGGCATGCCGGTGCCGCTGGACACTTTGCGCGCTGATTTGTGGGTGGCAGAGATCGTGTATTTCCCGCTGGAAACCGAACTGCTGCGCAACGCCCGCGCCCTGGGTTGCCGCACGCTGGATGGAGGGAACATGGCCGTATTTCAGGCGGTGAAGGCGTTTGAGTTGTTCAGTGGGGAAGTGGCGGATGCCGACCGTATGCTGGCGCACTTCCAGAACATGAATACCTCTGTGTAGAAACCGAATCAAAAATGTGGGAGCTGGCTTGCCTTGATCGTTCCCACGCTCCGCGTGGGAATGCCGCCTGGGACGCTCCGCGTCCGGCTGTTGACGCAAGACTTGAGTCCTGCGCAATGGTGACGCGGAGCGTCACGGGATGCATTCCCACGCAGAGCGTGGGAACGATCAACTGACGGAGTCAACTCAAGCCTGCAAGTAGCGCAACACCGACTCGCAAATCATTGCCCGATGCCGCTGCTTGACCGCCTCATCCGACAGTTCGATCTGAAAAATCTCACTGAAGGTGTGCCGGTTGGACACCCGGTAAAAGCTGAACGAGTTGATCAGCAGGTGCACGTCCAGCGGCTCCAGCCCTTCGCGAAATACCCCAAGCTCGGCGCCCCGGCGCAAGGTGGTGCCGAGGGCTTCAAGAATGTTGCTGTTCATCGCCTTGATCGCCGTTGACTGCTTCACATAGTCGGCATTGTGGATGTTCTCGATGCTGACAATCCGCACAAAATCCACGTTCTGATCATGGTGATCAAAGGTGAATTCCACCAGGCGCCGAATCGCTTCCCGTGGCTCAAGGGCCGTCAGGTTCATCCGGGTTTCGGTGTTGCGAATGTCGCCGTAGAGCTTCTCCAGCACCTCGACGTACAACTGCTCCTTGCTGCCGAAGTAGTAATAGATCATGCGCTTGGAGGTCTGGATACGCTCTGCGATAGCATCCACGCGTGCGCCGGAAAGGCCCTGGGTGACAAACTCGACGATGGCTTCCTGGAGGATGTTCTCGCGGGTCTTTTCCGGGTTGTTCTTGCGACTCTTGCGCGGCATAGTGGCCGCGGCGGGGAGTTCGGAGGTGGAGGTCATGGTGCGCTCACAGCCATTTATGCAGGCGCTGATTATGGGCCGCCGCGAACCTCGAAGGAAGCACCAGGCGCCTACAACCTGGCCTGGCGCACGGCACCGCTGCGGGATTTGGCCATAGCCGCCAGGCGCACCGCCACGTTGGCCGCGCCATACCCGGCATAGCCGTTCCTGCGCTGGATGATCTCGAAGAAAAACCGCCCTTCGAACGGCTCGGTGTACACGTGGAACAGCTCACCGCCTTGGGCATCGCGGTCGTACAGCACGTTGTAATAAGCCAGCTCGCTGAGAAATTCCTCGTCGAAATCAAACCGCGCCGCCAAGTCGTCGTAGTAGTTCAGCGGGATATCCAGCAAAGGCACGCCCGCCGCCTTGGCCCGGCTGACCTCGGCGAAAATGTCTGCACAGTCGAAGGCAATGTGATGCACACCCGAGCCGCGATAGCTGGACAGCGCGTGGGAAATGGCCGTGTTGCGGTTCTCGGAAATATTCAGCGGCAACCGAATCGAGCTGCAGCGGCTGCGCAGCGCACGGCTTTTTACCAGACCGTAAGGGTCGGGCAGCACCACTTCGTCGTCGGCTTCAAAGTCCAGCAGGCTTTTGTAGAACAGCACCCAACTGTCGAGGCTGTCGGCCGGTAACGCCATGGCCATGTGGTCGATGCGCAGCAGGCCGCCGCTGGAAGCGTTTGAGGCTTGCAGGTTGAAGTCGGTGTCGTAGAGGCCGCCTTCGTTCTGGTCCACCAAATAAATCAAACTGCCATCCGGTGCGCGCACCGCCGCGAGTTCCAGCTCGTTGGGCCCGACCAGCCCACGATACGGCTGGCCCTTGTAAGCCACCGCCCGTTGCAGGGCCTTGGCGCTGTTTTTGACCCGAATTGCCGTGGCGCACAACGAAGGGCCATGGGCCTCGAAAAAATTGTGGGCGAAGGAATAGGGTTCGCAATTGAGGATCAGGTTGATGTCACCCTGGCGCAGCAGGCTGACACTCTTGGAGCGGTGCTGCCCGGCCTTGACGAAGCCCAGGCGTTCCAGCCATTGCGAGAGCTTGGCGCCGAGGCTTTCGTCCACGGCGAACTCCAAAAACTCAATGCCGTCGTAGTCGCTGGCGGGCGGTGTTTCGAACAGGATCGCGGGGGCAGGTTTTGCTTGCTGCTCCAGGCGCTGGCGGGTTTTCTCTTCCAGGTAGAGCAGCGAGCGCAAACCGTCGGCGGCGTTGGCGCGGGTCGGCGCGGCACGAAAGCCGTCGTTGAAGATTTCCAGGGACAAGGGCCCGGTGTAACCACTCTTGATGATCGGCGCGAGAAAGCCGGCCAAATCGAACTCGCCTTGCCCAGGGAAGCAGCGAAAGTGCCGGCTCCACTCCAGCACATCCATGGCCAGGATCGGCGCGTCGGCCATTTGCACGAAGAAGATCTTGTCGCCGGGAATCTCGGCGATGGCGCTCGGATCGCCCTTGAGCGACAGCGTATGGAAGCTGTCGAGCAACACGCCGAGGCTTGGGTGATCGACCTTGCGCACCAGGTTCCACACCTGCTGCCAGGTGTTGACGTGTCGGCCCCAGGCGAGCGCTTCGTAGCCAATGCGCAAACCGCGCCGGCCCGCGTGTTCGGCCAGCAGGCTCAAGTCATCCAGCAGAATGCTTTCATCGCCGACGGAATCGGCTGACGCGTTGCTGCACACCAACACCAGGTCGGTGCCCAACTCCTGCATCAAATCGAACTTGCGCTCGGCCCGCTCCAGGTTGCGCGCCAGGCGATCGCGACGGCAGCCTTCAAAGTCCCGGAATGGCTGGAACAAGGTGATCGCGATACCGAGGTCGGCGCACATCTGCCGGACTTCACGCGGGCTGCCGTCGTAATACAGCAGGTCGTTTTCGAAGATTTCCACACCATCAAAACCGGCAGCCGCAATGGCTTCGAGTTTTTCCGGCAGGGTTCCGCTCAAGGAAACGGTGGCGATGGAGCGTTGCATGGGGCGACTCCCGACATTTGAGGCAGGTCTTGTTTGGGCTAAATTATTGGCCGCTAAACTCACCACAGCAATCATAATGTACGAACCGGTTAGTTTTATGGGCGATTATCGAACAAAATGGCATTCGGCGAATTGACGATTTTTTAGCCACTGCGCACCATCGACTCCGTATCAAAGACCCAGAACACACCATAAAAATTTCAAAAACGGGTACTTCCTCATGCCTTCGCAAAATCCCGCCGTGGCCGTGCGCCCTGGCAATCCGCAAAGCGGTATCGGCGACAAAATCCGCGGCGCCATGGCCGTCGGCAAAACCCGTTGGGGCATGCTGGCCCTGGTGTTTTTCGCCACCACCCTGAACTACATCGACCGCGCCGCCCTTGGCGTAATGCAGCCTATCCTCGCCAAGGAAATGAACTGGACGGCGATGGATTACGCCAACATCAACTTCTGGTTCCAGGTCGGTTATGCCATTGGTTTTGTGCTGCAAGGCCGGCTGATCGACCGGGTCGGCGTCAAGCGCGTGTTCTTCTGCGCGGTGTTGTTGTGGAGCCTGGCCACCGGCGCCCACGGGCTGGCGACCTCGGCGGTGGGCTTTATGGTCTGCCGGTTTATTCTCGGGCTGACTGAGGCGGCCAACTACCCGGCCTGCGTCAAGACCACTCGCCTGTGGTTCCCCGCTGGCGAACGAGCGGTGGCCACCGGAATCTTCAATGCCGGGACCAACGTCGGCGCAATGATGACGCCGATGCTGCTGCCGCTGATTCTCCATGTGTGGGGCTGGCAGGCGGCGTTCCTGTGCATGGCGTCGCTGGGCGGGATCTGGCTGGTGTTCTGGGGGCTGAAGTACTACAACCCCGAAGACCATCCGAGCGTTAAACAATCGGAACTGGACTACGTGCAGCAGGAAGTTGAGCCGGAACAACCCCGCGTGCCTTTCAGCCGTATCCTGCGGATGCGTGGCACCTGGGCCTTCGCCCTCGCCTACTCGATGACCGCGCCGGTGTTCTGGTTTTACCTGTACTGGCTGCCGCCGTTTCTCAACCAGCAATACAACCTGGGCATCAACGTGACCCAAATGGGTATCCCGCTGATCATCATCTACCTGACGGCAGACTTCGGCAGTATTGGCGGCGGGATTCTGTCTTCATTCCTGATCGGCCGTGGGATGAATCCGATCAAGGCGCGGCTGTTGTCGATGCTGCTGTTTGCCTGCTGCATCGTCGGGGTGATCATGGCCGCCGGCTCAAGCCAGCTGTGGGTCGCAGTGTTCGCCATCTCCCTGGCCATCGGTGCGCACCAGGCCTGGACCGCCAACATCTGGAGCCTGGTGATGGACTACACGCCCAAGCACATGATGAGTACGGTGTTTGGCTTTGGCGGCATGTGCGCGGCCATCGGCGGGATGTTCATGACCCAGATCGTCGGGCATATCCTGACGGTGACCAACAACAACTACACGGTGCTGTTCACCCTGATTCCGGCGATGTACTTCATCGCGCTGATCTGGATGTACTTCATGGCACCGCGCAAGCTTCCTACCGTCGAAGCCTGACGTTCCTACCTGCGCCGCTGCTGCCAGGCAGCGGCCAACCCGCTCATACAAATCACCCCGATCCCGACCACGGTGGTCAGGTCCGGGGTGTGGTTGAACACCAGCCAGCCCAACAACCCCGCAAACACGATCTGGCAGTAGCCGAACGGCGCCAGCAAGGCAGGCGCCGCGAAGCGGAACGCCTGGGTCAGCATCAAGTGCGCGGTCATCCCACACGTGCCCAGCGCCAGCATCAATACCCCGTGCCACAGGCTCGGCACCTGCCAGAAGAACGGCACCAGCGCGCTCATCACCAGGGTATTGCACAGGCCGGCGAAGAAGTTGCTGGTGGTCGGTGTGTCGTACTTGCTGAGGATACGGGTGAGCAGTTGGTAGAAGCAGAAGAACAGCGCGGACGTCAGTGGCAGCAGCACCGCTGGGGTGAACAGTTCTCCACCCGGATGCACAATGATCAGCACCCCGATAAACCCGCAAATCACTGCCAGCCATTGGCCACGGGTCACGTGCTCGCCCAGCAGCGGCACTGACAGGGCGGTGACAAGGATTGGCGCGAGGAAGTTGACCGCGGTGGCCTCGGCCAACGGGATAAAGTGCAGCGCCGCCGTGAAAAACAGGCTGGTGCCGAGCAGGCACAAAGCCCGCGCCACTTGCAGTAATGGCCGCTTGCTGCGCAGCACCCGCAGGCCCGATTGCGGTAGAAAGATCCCCGCCATCAGCAACGTGTGCACCAGGTAACGCGCCCAGACCACCATCACGATCGGATAAAACCCGGCCAGGTATTTGGACAGGGCGTCATGGCTGGAAAACAGAAACGTCGCCACCACGATCAGCAAAATGCCTTTGAGCGGGTGATTGACGCCGGAAAGTGGGGTGCTGAGAGTCATTGCATTCTCTTGAGTGGCAGGCTGAAATGACCGCCGCATACCGGGCCACTCAGCCCGGTAATCTAGAGCCAGTGGGCATGTGCCTCAAGAGCATAACCAAACACCGGGCGAACAGCGCACTAAATCACGGTTTTCCAGTCCAACGCTCCACGTCAAATCGCCATCGCGTGCATTTCAACCAAGGCCTTATAAAACATGAAAAAAGCACTCTTGCTCCTGTCGACACTTGTTCTGCTCAGCGCTTGCGATAAACAAGCCGAGACCGCCAAAGCGCCAGCACCGCCCTCTGTGCAGGCGACGCTGGTACCCGAAGTGCCGCCTACCGACAAGTGGGTCGGCAAATGGATTGGCGTCGAAGGCCTGACCCTGACGATCGCCAAGGACGACAGCATCGGCCGCGGCCACTATGTGCTGACCATGAAATACGGCCTGGATGACGATGACGAAGGTACTTTCAAGGGCGAAGCCTCTGAAGACGGCATCGCCTTTGAACGCCCGGATGGTCCGCAAATGCTCAGCGCTGGCGACGGCGAAGCCACAGGGTTGAAATGGCTGGCCGACAAAAAAGACTGCCTGGTGGTCGACGCCGGCGAAGGCTATTGCCGGGATTAACCCCGGCCTGCCCGGCTGACACAACTTTCATGCAGGCCACAACACGCTTTGTTTAGCATCGTCAGACAGCCGGTCTGGCGCCAACCCTGCTCACCAACAACACTGTTCTGCACGTACATCAAGAGGATTGCCACATGCTATGGAGAAAAGGCCGACGCAGCGACAACGTGGTGGATGCCCGCGATGACGGTGGAGGCGGCGGCGGTGGCATGCGCTTCGGTGGCGGCAAGGGGTTGAGCCTGACGGCGATAGTGTTGATCGTCGGCATTGGTTGGCTGACCGGCCAGGACCCGATGCAAATTCTCGGGCAACTCAGCGGCCAGATGACCGAGCAAGCACCCTCGGTGAGTCCTCAGACCCGCCAGGCGCCGCCGGCCAATGACGAGCAGGCGGATTTCGTGCGTGCCGTACTCGGCGACACCGAAGACACCTGGGGCCAGGTGTTCAAGGAAAACGGCCTGGCCTACAAGAACCCCAAATTGATCCTGTTCCGTGGCCGGGTGAATTCGGCGTGCGGTGGCGCGACGTCGGCCAGTGGCCCGTTCTATTGCCCGGCTGACCAGCAGGTTTACCTGGACCTGGATTTCTTCCGGGAAATGTCCCAACGCTTCAAGGCCGCCGGCGATTTCGCCCAGGCCTACGTGATCGCGCACGAAGTCGGACATCACGTTCAGACGTTGCTCGGCATCTCGGCGAAAATTCAGGCGGCACGCCAGCAAGGCCGACAAATGCAAGGCGACGGCGGGCTGCTGGTACGCCAGGAGTTGCAGGCCGACTGCTTTGCCGGTGTGTGGGCCAACCGCGCGCAAAAACGCCTGAACTGGCTGGAGCCCGGTGACATTGAAGAAGCACTGAACGCGGCCAACGCCATTGGCGACGACCGCTTGCAGCAACAGGGCCAGGGCCGCGTGGTGCCTGACTCGTTTACCCACGGCACCTCGGCGCAGCGAATTCGCTGGTTCAAGACCGGCTTCGCCCAGGGCCAGATCACTCAATGCGACACCTTTTCCGCCAAGAGCCTCTAAATGAATAAACGATTGGGTCTAATGCTGGGCTTGTTGATTAGCTGTTCCACCACCACTTGGGCCGCCGAGCATGGGGTCAAGGTGGTCAGTCCCGATCGGTTTCACCTCGATGCCGGTGACCTGAGCCTGGGCTTGAGCCAGGACTGGCGCCAGCCGCTGCCGCAGGTCACCCGTGCACTGATCATCGTGCATGGCCGGCTGCGCAACGCCCAGACCTACCTGCAAAGCGGCGAAAAAGCAGCCGAAGCCGCAGGGCAAAACGCCAATACCCTGGTGATTGCGCCGCAGTTTCTCAACCAGACCGACTTCAAGCGCAACCCGATCGACAGCCAGACGCTGCGCTGGAACAGCAACGACTGGATGGCCGGCGAGGCCTCCACCGCGCCTGGGCAGATCAGCTCCTACGGCGCGCTGGACCAAATCATCAAACACCTGGGCAACCGCAAACTGTTCCCGGCCCTCAAGGAAATCGTTGTGGCCGGCCATTCCGGTGGCGGCCAGGTGGTGCAGCGCTTTGCCTTGCTCGGGCATGAGCATCCGACCTTGCAGGCCGAGGGCATCAGCTTGCGTTACGTCGTAGCCAACCCGTCGTCCTACGCCTATTTCAGCCCGCAGCGCCCGGTGAAGTTCGATACCGCCAGTTGCCCTGGCTTCAATGACTGGAAGTACGGCATGCAAAACCTGCCGGCCTACGCCAAGGGCCAAAGCCCCGAGCAGTTGGAACAGGCTTACGTGTCACGCAATATCACTTACCTGCTGGGCCAGCAGGACACCGACCCGAACCACCCGGCGCTGGACAAGAGCTGTGGTGCCGAAACCCAGGGTGCGTATCGGTTGATTCGTGGGCACAACTACTTTGACTACCTCAAGCAGCGCCACCCACAGCTGGGTCATAAGCTGGTTGAAGTGCCGGGGGTTGGGCATAACGGGGATGGGATGTTTACCTCGCCTGAAGGGCAGAAGGTGTTGTTTCAGTAACCACTTCCTTTAACGGAAGAAAACCGGCTCCATATGTGGGGGCTGGGTGGGGTACATATCCGTTTTTTTGGTCAGGGCTTCTGTTGGTTCCGCCCTTACGGCGGCTCACTTTTGATAGAGCGCAAAAGTAAGCAAAACGCTCTTGCCCCACCACT